>Ga0272442_10010618_pt1 | contig 11330 bp, 9 predicted proteins | sample SSMForm2O_FD_200262 | JGI IMG/M metagenome (GOLD analysis project Ga0272442, IMG submission 200262) | Marine sediment archaeal communities from Little Sippewissett salt marsh, Falmouth, MA, United States - SSM-Form-2O | ecosystem: Environmental > Aquatic > Marine > Wetlands > Sediment ...
GTCTCCATATGCCCTTCCCGGAACGCTGCCGGACATTACCGCCGTTCTATCGTCCGAACACGAATCGCCCCGAGCAACATGCCAGCGGCCACCAAGACGGCCAGGCCCGCAAGGCCGGCCGCCGGCAGCACGGCGTTTACGGCGAGGAAGGCGGGATACGACTCCGTCGCATCGACATGGTCGTCCGCGACCTCGACGGTATACGAACCTTCGTGATGACGGTGAAGCACTGGAATGGCATAGATGCTGCCGGTCGCGCCGGTGACCGGCACGCCGTCCTTCTTCCACGTGTAGTGCAGCGGGGGATAGCCGCCGCTGGCGAGCACCGTGAACGTGTACCCGCTGCCGGCGTCGTGCGCGCCCCCGGCCGGGTGCTGCACGATGGCCACGTGCTCGGCCACGGCCAGCGTCACGTGCGCCGAGTCGTAGGTCTCGCCGTCGTAGGCGACCTCGCACCAATACGCGCCCGCGTGTCCGGTCGTCAGGTCCTCGAGCGCACACGTCGGCGAGAGGACGCCGAGATCGTGAATGGCCTTGCTGCCGTCGTCCCATTTCCACGCATAGGTTTGGGTGCTCACGCCCTCATTCGCCGCCACCACCAAGGTATGCGTGTCTCCGGCGTAACGCCGCGCCCCCTCGGGCTGCACCGTGAATCCGGACCAATTGTGGATCGTGTAGGGCTCCGAGGACCCGCCGCCGAAGGGATTGCCCGCGAGGTCGGTCACGGCCGTACCCACAGCAATCGCGACCGTGCCGTCGGCGTCGGGATCCGTCAGCACGACGGTCACCGTATACGATGGGTCGGCGCCGTCCACGGCCGCGGCCATCCCCGCAAGCGATCCGGGCAGCAGCGTCACGTCTTCCGTCGTGAACGAGGCGCCCACGGCCTCGTCGAACACGACCTCGAAGTCTACGGCGTCGCGGCCCGTAGGGCTCGGGTCGGCCAAGGTGATCGTCGCGCCAGGCGGCGTCAGGTCAACGGCCAACTCATCCGTGGTCGGATCGAAGCCCTCGTTCCCGGCGGCGTCCACGGCCCGCACCTCGACGTTGTATACGCCTTCCTCGAGGGCGCTGAGCCTATCGTCGGGCAAGGTCCAGAACTCGTTGCCGTACCAGTTCAACGCCTTGTGCGTCTGCGTGCCCACCGTCACCCAAACGACCGCAAACGAATCGTCCACCGTGCCCGTAATCGCCGGGGTCGTATCATGGGTATGGATGAAATCGACGGTCACCGAGGGTACGTCGGTATCGACGATCAGTTCCATGTGGGTGCCGTCGTTGGCCGTGTTGCCCGCCAAGTCCGTCACCACGGCCGCCACATCGTACTCTCCGTCGTCCAGGGCGTTGGTGATATCGGCGCGCCAGACGCCGTCCTCAACCGCGGCCCAGTAGTCGTGGCCGTCTACCGTCACGCGTACCGTCGACACACCCACGGCGTCCTCGGCCGTGCCGGTCAGTTGCGGCGTCGGGTCGTTCGTGGTCAGGCGGTCCACGGTCACGCTCGGATCCGTCATGTCGATGGCCAGTTCGTCGGTGGTCTGATCTTCGCCCGTGCGCCCGCCCATGGCGCTCGCCGTCACTTCTACATCGTATACACCCTCCGGCAGCGGACTGAGCGTGTCGTCCGCCAGCGACCACGTGCCGTTGCCGTGGTTGGTGCCGGGGAAGGTTTGGGGGGGCGTGGCGTGCACTGTCACCGAGATCGAGGCGGTCAACTCGTCCACTTCGCCGGTCAATGGGGGCGTAGAGTCCGTTGTGGCGAGGAAGTCGACCGTCACCATGATGGCGCTGAAGTCGATGACGAGTTCGTCGGTCGTGGCGTCGTTGCCCGTGCGAGCGGCGAGGTCCGTTGCGACGGCCTGAACGTCGTAGGTCCCTTCCGCAAGCGCATACGACACGTCAGCGGTCCACACGCCGCCCGCCACGCCCGCGGTGTAGGTGTGGCCGTCCACGGTCACCTGGACGCCGGCCACGCCGATCTCGTCGTCTACCGTGCCGGATAATTGGGGCGTCTGGTCGTTGGTGCGCAGGAAGTCCACGGTCACGGTCGGGTCGGTCAGGTCGATGGCCAACTCGTCCGTCGTCGTGTCCTCGAGGGTGTTGCCGACCCCATCGGTCACCGTGACGGCTACGTCGTAGACGCCTTCGGACAGGCCAGTCAGCGTATTGTCAGGCAGCGACCACGTACCGTCGCCGTGGTTCGTGCCGGCGTGGGTCTGCCCGTCGACCGTCACCGAAACCGAGGCCGTCGAATAGTGCACGGTACCGGTCAGCGGCGGCGTGGTATCTGTCGTCGCCAGGAAGTCCACCGTGGGCCTCGTGGTGTCCAGTGTGATCGTGTCGCTGACGGTCGGCGAGTCCCCGTGCACGTTCTGGACCTTGAAGAAGACTTCCTTGACGCCATCGCCGGGACTAAGCAGGAACTGTGGATCGTCATCGTAAGGAATCCACGAGGCCCCGTCGAACAGCGGGTCCTCGCTCGCCATGTACTGCGTGGGTTCGTTGGGGCACGCGTTGTTGAGGACAACCACGCGCCCCATCGTCTCGGGGGCGTCGTTGTTGACGGCAAACGAGGTCACGACGGGCAACAGCAGGAACGTGACGCTGCGGGGCGGGGTGGTCGGATACTCATCTTCCAGGAGGCTCTCGAGCGGGACGTCGATGGTAATGGTCGGGATGTCGATATCGTAGTGAAAGGGCCCGACGGTGATTCCGAACACCACGTTCGGCAACAGCGTCAGCGTCGGCGACAGCCCTACCATCTCATGGATGTCGCCGACCGTCAACTCGGCGCCGCTAACGGGGATCTCCGCATGCTCCCCGTCCTCCGTGTATACGGCCTGGTCCGTGTTCAGGCTGTTGAAATCAAGGACAAACTCGTTCCCGGCCGTGAGGCTCACGCCCACTTCACCGGCGAAGATGCCCGCCGCCCCGATCGGGATGGTGAACAACTCCTGCTGGTCGATATGGTCCTCGAGCGTCACGGACTCGCCAAGCATGTAGGGCGTGAAGGTCTCGGCATCCTCGAGGCGCAGGTCGGTTTGAGGAACATAGGGGAGGTCGCCAATATACTCAAAGCCACCTACAACAACCTTGTATTGACCGCTGAGCTCGATCCCGAGGTTTTGCTCCGCGGAACCCGCCGACCCCTCGAACCACAGATCCCCGTGGTCCGGACTCGACGGGTAGCTCAGTGCGGCATCCCCGTTGAGCTCGATGTCCAACACCGTGCCCCCGAGGCCGCCGGCCAATCGAACGTACGCGGCCACGAGGCCCAGGTCCACGCCTACCCAGTCGGTGTCAAAACCCCAGCCAGGGAAGCCGACCGTGAGGTCCAGCGAGTCGTGGGTTTGCCCGTATTCGGCCGATAACGCCGGCCCGGAAACCGCAACAATACCAAGTGCCACAACGCCACAGAACAAGGACCTGAGAGATGCATGATTCCGCTTCATTTCGCGTTCCCTTCAACGGCCTCGGGCCGCAGGCTCATACCGGGTCGGCCAGAGCCCTAGTTCCCCTCGAACTGGTACACGCCGAACTCCTGCTCAATGCGTGAGCCGTCCTGTGGGTGCACGACCGTTGCCTTGGACAACTGCCAGGGCGCGTCGCCCACCTTGCGATATTCGAACGACGCCTCGGCGAATCGACGCGCCTGCACGTCAAGAAGCAACTTGGAAACGTAGCTGTGCGCGGCGTCCACCCACAGCGTGCAGGCCATGGCGTTCGGATTGTCCTTTGCCGAGACGCCGGACACCTTGTAGCACGGCCTGCCGGCCAGTTCGTCCGCGGTCACGGCGACGTCCGGCCACCCCCGCATCTCGCGCAGAAAACGTCCCACGTCAATGGCCATGCGCACATTGAGCCGTGGCTGCGAGGTCGCGCCGCCTTGGCCCTCGGCCGGCTCTTGCTTCGTTGTCGTCCTGCCCGTTACCGGGTCGTAGGACAATGTGAAAGCACAGGTCTCCTGTGCGACTTCCTTGACCGTATCCCCAACGGCAACCTCGCCTTTGGAAGTGGCTTGCACGACGTCGACCTGGTAGCGCGCGCGTTGCGTCGTCGCCTTCAGGCAGTCGTCCACAATCTGCGCGAAAGGCGGCGCTTCGTCAGCGCCCAGCGTGGCCGCCAGCAGTATTCCCGTGGTCACCGTTAACCGGATCATGTTTCCGTACTCCTTCCATTGAGCGCAACGCGCGCGTGCAGCCGACCAGGGATTGAGATAGGACCTACCCTCTTCCCCTGTGCCGACGCCATTGTCCCATGTTCCCCCGCGCTTTTCAAAAATCCCGAGCGACCTTCAATGGCGAAATGTAAGAAAAGTCCATATCGAGGTGCAAGAAGACGCAACAAGACCGTGCAATTGCTGCAGCGGCCGCCGGACAAGGGGTTGCTACCCCTTGTCTAATGCCGCAACGGGCTCCCTTCGGCCAGGACCTTCCGGGCGAGGGCGTCCACCGGCTCGGTACCGTCGAGGACCAGGTCCGCAAACCGCCGTGTGGGCAGCGCGTAGCGCTCGTACATGGGCCGGACGGTCCGGGCGTACTGGGCCTGAACCGAGTCCGGCGTTCGCCCCCGCTCCCGGACGTCCCGCGCCGTGCGCCGCGCCAGGATCACGTCCTCGGGCGCTTCGACAAACACTTTGAGGTGCATGAGGCCCCTGGCCGCGCCCCAATACAAGGCGAACAGGCCCTCGACGAGCACGACGCGGCCCGGCCCGATCCGGGTCGTCTCCGGTCGCCGGCAATGGGTCGAGAAATCGTAGACGGGCGTGTCCACGGCTTCGCCGCGAACCAAGGCCCGCAAGTGGCCAAGGAGAAGGCCGTCGTCAAGGGCCTCCGGGACATCGAAGTTGTGGTCGGCCCGGGCGCTGGGCGGCAAGTCCGACAGGTTGCGGTAGTAGTTGTCCAGCGCGAACACGAGCGCGTGCTCGTGCGATGTAGCCAGATGTTGTGCGAGCGCGGTCTTGCCCGCGCAGGAGGGCCCCGCAATACCGATCACGTAAGGTTTCTCGTTCACTGGTTGGGCCTCGGGAAGAAATGCGGCCACTCGGATGTTCGTAACATCCTATCAGGCGGCCTGTATGGTAGCATGAAGGCGGTCGTTGGTGAGCGGACGCGTTCGTGGATGTCGGCGGCATCGAGGTCTACTTCCTCTAGGCCCAGTGCCTGGAGTTTGTGCCATATGCGGCGGGGACGCTCGGACGGGCGTCCTCGCTCTGCTATTGGCCGGCACGCTGCTCCTGGGCAGGCCTGCGGGTGGGGGGCAAAGCCGTTCAGGGGCGCGGGGTCCCATTGCGTTTGCCAAGCCCGTGTGGTCTACTGGATCAGACGACTGCGGAGACTGATTGGCCCACACAAGGAGGGTGAATCCATGACGGCAATGGCCATGATGGCCGTGGTGGCCCAGTTTAGTTGCGAGGCCGTGCCGACCCCAGGCGAAATGGTGGAGGCCGCGCGCTGGGTGGCGGCCAAGTTCGAGGGCGTGGACGCACCGCCGGGGCCGTCGGCCCGGATTGATGTGCTCGCCAATAACGACCCGGTGCAGGTCAACGCGCGCGCCGGCAGGCCGTTGCGCATCGTAGACCGCACCTACACCCGCGGCCTCTACTGCCACGCCGTCAGCAAGCTCGTCGTCCATCTCCCCGGATCCGGCAAGACCTTCGAGGCCGTGGCCGGCGTCGACTCGAACGAGCAGACCAGCGGCGGACGCGGCAGCGTCGTGTTTGCCGTGACGGTCGGCGGGCAGGAGGCGTGGCGCTCCGGCGTCATGCGCGAGGGAATGCCCGGCGTCCCCGTCTCGGTCGAACTTGGCGGCGCCGTCGAGTTCACACTCGAGGTCGGCGACGCGGGCGACGGAATCTCGTGCGACCAGTCCGATTGGGCCGAGGCCCGGGTCGAGCTCGAAAACGGCGCAACGATCTGGCTCGCCGACCTGCCCCTCTGCGGCCAGCGGACCGACCGTTACACGACGGACCCATTTATTGCCTTTACCTACGGCGGCCGCCCATCGAGCGAATTCCTGGCGTCCTGGCCGCTCGACCGCGCCTCGCGCGAGTTGGACGAGGCCCGCACCGAGCACACCTTGACCTACACGGACCCAGATACCGGCCTGGTCGTGCGGTGTCGCGGCGTGGCTTACGCCGACTTCCCGACCATCGAGTGGACGCTGTACTTCGAGAACACGGGCCCGGAAGACACGCCCATCCTGTCCGACATTCAGGCCATCGACACGCGTTTCGAGCGCGGCCGCGCAGGGGAGTTCGTGCTGCACCGCCACACGGGCGACCTCTGCACGGCCGACAGCTTCGAGCCCCACGCCGAGCCCCTCCCGCCCGACACCGACCGCCGCATCGCCAACACCGGCGGCCGACCCACCCAACACGCGTTCCCCTACTTCAACGTCGCGCGCCCGGACGGCGGCCTCATCTTCGTGGTGAGCTGGGCCGGCCAGTGGGCCGCCCAGTTCTCGCGTGACGACGGCAACGGCCTGCGGCTCCGGGCCGGCCAGGAATTGACGCACTTCACGCTGCATCCCGGCGAGGGCGTCCGGGCGCCGCTGGTCGTGCTCCAGTTCTGGAAAGGCGAGCGCATCCATGCGCAGAACGTGTGGCGGTCGTGGATGCTGGCCCACAACCTGCCGCGTCCCGGGGGGCGATTGCCGCCGGTGCCGCAGCTCGCCGCGTGCAGCTCGCACCAATACGGCGAGATGATCCACGCCGATACCGACAGCCAGATCTTCTTCGTCGACAAGTACCTCGAACGCGGCATCAAGCTCGACTACTGGTGGATGGACGCCGGCTGGTACTGGAACAAGACCGGCTGGCCCAACGTCGGCACGTGGGAGGTCGACACCGACCGCTTCCCCGGCGGCCTGCGCGTCATCACCGACCACGCCCACGGCAAAGGCGTCAAGAGCATCGTCTGGTTCGAGCCCGAGCGCGTCACGCCGGGCACGTGGCTGTACGAGAACGACCCGGACTGGCTTCTCGGCCGCGACGGCCAACAGAAGCTGCTGAACCTCGGCAACACCGAGGCGCGGCAGTGGCTCACCGACCACGTCGACCGGCTCATCAACGAGCAGGGCATCGACCTCTACCGCCAGGATTTCAACATCGACCCGCTGCCGTCGTGGCGTGCCAATGACGCCGAGGACCGCCAAGGCATCACCGAGATCCGCCACGTCGAAGGCTACCAGGCCTATTGGGACGAGCTGCGCCGCCGCCATCCCGACATGCTCATCGACTCCTGCGCCAGCGGCGGACGCCGCAACGACCTCGAGACCCTCCGACGCGCCGTGCCCCTACTGCGCAGCGACTACATCATGGAGCCCGTGGGCAACCAGTGCCACACCTACGCCCTCTCATTCTGGTATCCCTTCTACGGCACGGGCACCTCGAAGACCGACCCCTATCTCGTCCGCAGCGTACTGTGCCCCCATTTCATCGCGTGCTGGGATATGCGCGACGACACGATTGACCACGCCGCCCTCAAGCGCCTCATCGACGAGTGGAAGCAATTCGCGCCGTACTTCCTCGGCGACTACTATCCGCTCACCCCCTACACACTCGCCAACGACCAGTGGATCGCCTGGCAGTTCCACCGCCCCGACCTCGACGCAGGTATGGTCCAGGCCTTCCGCCGCGCCGACAGCGTCTACGAATCCGCCCGCTTCAAGCTCCACGGAATCGAGTCGGGGGCACGCTACGAGATCGAAGACGTTGCCGCGTCGGAATCCAGCGCGTGGGATGGACGTGATCTGGCCGAAGCCGGGATGCCGGTCACGATGCCTGAAGCGCCCATGGCCGCCACCTTCGTGTACAGACGAATACAGTAGTGTCCCAAGCCCCGGCTCGGACGGAGCCTCGCCCTCTTGGCTAGCCTCGTGCCCCCGTCCACTCCGTCCAACCCGTCCAGTGAAATTGACATTGGCGACGCCCTCCCGGGACATCCGGACCTGTTGACGAACCGCGCGGCCAGTGCTATGTTCAAGTCCGTTGCGGGCGGTTCCGCGCGTCAACGAGAAGCAGAGGGAGGGCAACGTCATGTCACGGACCATGGGTGCGTTTCGGCTTGGTTTGATGGTGAGCCTTGCGGTCGTCTTCGCTGGGTGCCCGCCGACTCCGGAGATGGTGGAGGTGTTCGGTCACGTCTATGACTTCGACGCCGCACCGTTCACAACGATTGCGGGGGCGACAGTGGTCGTGGAGGGCGTGGGGCAGGTCACGAGCGACTCCGAGGGCTATTACGCCGTCGACGTGCCGCCCGGCTCGACAGTCTTCACGGTTACCGCGTCCGGATATAAGCCCTTCGAGTGGACCTACGACATCCCGGACGTACCTCAGTACGCCCTCGACCTCTGGCTGGAACAGATCTAGAGCCGGAGGGCGGCACTGTTGCCTCGGATAGAGCGCTGCCAGCCCTCGGCTATCGTTTGCCTGTGCCTGCCACGTGAGTATATTCTTGCCCCGCAATCCGGAGCGCAGCCCTATGTTCGCATTTCTTCGAGGGACCGTCGCGCGCAAGGCGCTGGACCACGTCGAGCTGGACGTGGGCGGCGTCGGCTATCTCGTGTGGGTCTCGGAACAGGTCCAGCGGAAACTGGTGGTCAATCAAGAGACCGTGCTGCTGACCCACTGCCATATCCGCGAGGATGCGTTCCAGATCTACGGTTTCCTGCGCGAAGAAGAGCGGACCCTGTTCACAATGCTGCTGGGCATCACCGGAGTGGGGCCGAAGGTGGCGCTGGCGTTCCTGTCGGCCATGAGCGTCAGCGAGTTCGGCCGGGCCGTGCAAGACAGCGACGTGACCGCGTTCACGAAAGTCAGCGGCGTGGGCAAGAAGACCGCCCAGCGGGTGGTGCTCGAGATGAAGGCGCGGCTGGGCCAGGACGCCGAGTTGAGCGCCATCCTCGGCGAAGCCGAAGAAGCGACCACCCCGGAGACGGACGACGTGATCGCGGCGCTGTGCTCGCTGGGCTGCACCATGGCCGAGGCGAAGAAGGCGGCCCAACGCGCGCGCAAAGGACTAGGCGACGAGGCCACCGTTGAGGAACTGGTCAAGGCGGCGCTGCGGTCGCTGGCCAAGGTGTAGGGATTCAGCCAAGGATGAAGGATGAAGGGGAAGGATGAAGGATGAAACTAAGAAATATCCAATATCGAATGCTCAACGCCCAATGCTTAACGAGCGGCGTCTGGATTCCCTTGGACATTGGACATTGAACATTCGGTATTGGGTGTTTCTGTGAAGCTTGACCCTTTGACTGAACGCTTACCTTCATCCTTCATCTACGCCAAGGTATAGCCCATGCCGTTTGAAACCGACGAGGTCATAGATCCGAAGCCGTCCGGCGACGACAATCTGTTCGACGAGCAGATCCGGCCGCAGCGGCTCGCGGAGTTTCCCGGCCAGGAGCCGCTCAAGGAGAAGCTGCGGATCGCCATCCAGGCGGCCAAGCAGCGCTCCGAGCCCCTGGACCACCTGCTGTTCTGCGGCCCGCCGGGGCTCGGCAAGACCACCCTCGCCCGCATCGTGGCCAACGAGATGGGCGTGGACATCAAGGCGTCCGCGGGCCCCGTCATCGAGCGCCAGGCCGACCTGTCGGCCATCCTGACCAGCCTCGAGGACTTCGACGTCCTGTTCATTGACGAGATCCACCGGCTGAACCACGCCGTCGAAGAGACGCTCTACTCCGCCATGGAGGACTTCGAGGTCGACATCATGTTGGGCAAGGGTCCCACGGCGCGCTCGCTCAAGATCGGCATCAGGCCCTTCACACTCATCGGCGCCACCACACGCGCCGGCCTGCTCACGCCCCCGCTACGCGCCCGGTTCGGCGATACGTGCCGCCTCGAGTTCTACTCGCCCGAGGAGCTCGAGACCATCGTGTTGCGCTCGGCCCGCATTTTCGACGTCGCCATCGAGCCCGAGGGCGCCCTCGAGATCGCCTCGAGGGCGCGCGGCACCGCACGCATCGCCAACCGCCTGTTCCGCCGCGGCCGCGACTACGCCCAAGTCAAAGGCGACGGTGTCATCACGCGCGAGATGGCCCAGGCCGCCCTCGATATGCTGCGCATCGACACACTCGGCCTGGACGACATGGACCGCCAGATCGTGGGCACCGTCATCGAGAAATTCGGCGGCGGCCCGGTCGGGCTGTCGTCCCTCGCGGTGGCCGTCGGGGAGGAGCCGCAGACGCTCGAGGAGGTGCACGAGCCCTACCTGATCCAGATGGGATTTGTCAAGCGCACCCACCAGGGCCGTGTGGCCACCCCGCTTGCCTACAAGCACTTCGGCCTCGAGCCGCCGGCCTCGGACCAAGGCGCGCTATTCTAGAGCGGATTAAATAAAACTGTAGCCTTTTCTTCTCATTTCTGGTATAAGGAGAACATGGCTACGTTATCGCAAGACCTTCGAGAACGTATTGTGGCGGCCTATGACCGCGGCGACGGAACGCGTCAGCAGGTTGCGGACCGATACGAAGTTTCGCTGGGGATGGTGAAGAAGCTATTGCAGCAGCGGCGGCGGACGGGCGATATTGCCCCACGGCATCGCTACTCCGGGCGCAAGCCGAAGATTACGGCCAAGCACCAAAGGAAACTCAAACGCCTGGTGCGCGATCACCCGGATATGACCCTGGAGGAACTGCGTGATGCGATTGGCGTGGATTGTACACTCCCTGCCATCCACTACGCCCTTGGGCGAATGGGGCTGTCGCTAAAAAAAAGTCGTTGTGCCCCGCCGAGTTGAACCGTCCGGACATTCGGATGGCCCGGGCGCGCTGGGCCAAAGCGACATCCCAGGTGGCCCACCGTCGGTTGCTGTTCATCGACGAGTCCGGGGCGAAGACCAACATGACCCGTCTCTACGGCCGGGCCCCCCGCGGGATTCGTGTCTACGACCGCGTCCCTAACGGCCGCTGGGAAACCACCACCATCATCGCGGCCGTAGGTCGGAATGGCCCGCAAGCGCCATGGGTACTCGACGGCCCTATGGATGGTCTCGCCTTTGCGGTTTGGGCCGAACAGGTGCTCGCACCCACCCTTGAGGCCACGGACATTGTAGTGATGGACAACCTATCTGTGCACAAGAACACAACTGCACGCAGAGCCATCAAAGCCACTGGTGCCGCGATCTGGGACTTGCCTCCGTACAGTCCTGACCTCAATCCCATCGAGAAGATGTGGAGCAAAGTGAAGGCATGCCTGCGCAGCATCAAGGCCCGCGACTCCGAAACGCTCTACGAGGCAATCGGCCAAGCCCTGGCACAAGTTTCGTTGCAGGACGTGGAGCATTGGTTTGCCTCGTGTGGCTATAGTTTAAGTTAAAATGCTCTAG
>Ga0272442_10010619_pt1 | contig 11330 bp, 3 predicted proteins | sample SSMForm2O_FD_200262 | JGI IMG/M metagenome (GOLD analysis project Ga0272442, IMG submission 200262) | Marine sediment archaeal communities from Little Sippewissett salt marsh, Falmouth, MA, United States - SSM-Form-2O | ecosystem: Environmental > Aquatic > Marine > Wetlands > Sediment ...
CCCTTTTCCTTACTCTTACACCAACTCTTCGTGGTGAGTGTCCGACGCCGGTCGCCCGGCGGGATCCTTCCATGCCGGCTGGTGTGTTGAAGTCGGCCGCTCCGTGCCCTATAATTCTTAGGTGGAGGGTTTTCTTTCCCGGCTGACAGGGCGGCGGATGGACGAGTCGGCGGACACCCTGTTCATCGAGATGGCCGTGGCGAAGGGCCTGTTGACCCGCGACCAGGCGGACGAGGCCGCGGAGATCCAGCGCCTGACCGAAGGGGGCAAGGGGAGCCGGCGCCCGCTGCGGGAGGCGGTGGTCGAAGAGGGCTGGATGACGCCGGATGAGGTCGCCGAGGTCGAGGCCCAGATCGAGGACGGCTCGGAGCAGACGGGGAAGATCGAGGGCTACAAGCTCCTGGCGAAGATCGGCCAGGGCGGCATGGGCGCCGTCTACAAGGCCGAGCGGGTCGAGACGGGTGAGATCGTGGCGCTCAAGGTGCTCCCCCGGCGGATGGCCCAGCGCGAGCAGTTCGTCGGCCGGTTCCTCCGCGAGGCCCGCGCCGCCGCCAAGATGACGTCGGCGTACATCGTCCGGCCCGTCGATGTCGGCTTCTCGGGCGGCTACTACTACTTCGCCATGGAGTTCGTCGAGGGCGAGTCGGTCGACACGACCCTGTCGATCGACGGCTCGATGAGCGAGCTGAAGGCGCTCCGCATCGTTCGGCAGATGGCGCTGGCCCTTTGCGACGCGGAGAGCGCCGGCATGGTCCACCGCGACATCAAGCCGGGGAACATCATCGTCTCGGAGGACGGGGTGGCAAAGCTCACCGACTTCGGCCTGGCCCGCGAGGTGAGCGACGACTCGGTGACCCAGGCCGGGGTGACCCTCGGCACGCCCAACTACATGTCGCCGGAACAGGCGAAGGCGATGAAGTCGCTGGACACGCGAAGCGACATCTACTCGCTCGGCGTGACGTTCTACAACATGGTCACGGGTTCCGTCCCGTTCCACGGCGAGACCTCGCTGCTCACGATGCTGAAGCACCTCAACGAGCAGCCGGTGGCGCCGATCACCCGGCGGCCGGACCTGTCCCAGGGCTGCAACGACATCATCCTGAAGATGCTCGCGAAAAACCGCGACGAGCGGTACCAGAAAGCGCGGGAGCTGGTCGAGGACATCGAGCTGGTGATCGAGGGTCGCCCGCCCAAGCACGCGGAGTGCACGGCGCCGGCGGAGGCGGCGGAGGAAGATGAGAAGGGGGTCCCGGACGAGATCGAGCAGTTCGCGGAGGCGATCCGGCGACAGGGGCGGCTCCGGTGGATCCGGATCGGCGCCCAGTTGTTCGGCCTGTCCCTGGTCGGCGTGGTCGTCTACGCCCTGTTCTTCACCGGCGATGGGACGCCGGAGGACGACGGCAAGAAAGACGGGGCCCGGCGGAAGACCGGGGCGGTCCCCCTGACCGAGCTGGGCAAACGCGCCCGGGCCCGGCTGGCCGAGGCCGAGGCGTTCGCGCTCCAGCACCAGGCCGACCGCGACAAGCTGGTCGAGATCGTCCGCCGGTTCGCGGACGTGCGGAAGGAGTTCGCCCACACCGCCGTGGCGGACCCGGCGGGCCGCCAGCTCGCGGAGTACCGCCGGAAGCTCGCCAAGGCCGTGGCCCGGGAGCTGGCCCGGTGCAAGGCGAAGGCCGATCGGCTGGCGGACAAGAACCGGTTCGGTGACGCGGTCGAGGTCTATCGCGCCTTCGCCCCCGGGCTCCGGAGCGAGGCGGTGAAGGAGATCGAGAAGGCGGAGCTCGATCTGGTCCGCGGCGCCCGGAAGGAGTTCAGCCGGCTCGAGCAGGAAGCGGAGCGGTTCCTCGGCGCCGGCGAGCCCGCTGCGGCCCGCGCGATCATCAACGAGGCGGTGGACACCTTCGGCATCGAGGGCATCGTCAGCGACGGCACCCGGCTCCTCGAGCGGATCGCGGAGCAGGAGGCCTTCATCCGGGCGGAGACCACCCGCCGCGGGATCGAGGCCTACCAGGCGGTGATCAAGCGGATCGCCCAGGACGTCCGGGCGGCGCAGTTCCCGGCCGCCCTCTCGCGCCTGCGGAGAGCGGCCCAGCCCCCGGCGCCCGAGCGGGTCCGCAAGATGCTGGCGACCGACCGCCGCAACATCACGGTCGCCCGAGAGGTGTGGGCCCTGGTCGAGCGCGGCGCGGGCGTGGTCAAGTCCGGCTGGATGGCGCTGGTGGCGGAGACGCCCGACGGGAAGAAGACGCTGGGCATGCTGCTCTCGTACGACCGGCAGAACAAGCTGCTCAAGTTCGCCATCCCCGGGGGCAAGCCGGAGCGGAAGTTCGCCCACGAGCTGCCGGGCGCCACGCTCGCCCGGCTGGCCCGGGCGGGCTCCGGGGACAAGGTTTCGGCGCTGAAGCTGGCGACGTTCTTCATCGCCCGCGGCGAATACCCGCTCGCCCGGAAGGAGCTGGTGAAGGCCAAGGCGGGGGGCGCGGCCCCGGCGGCCCTCGCCCCTTACGAGGAGCAGCTTCGTCTCGTCCAGAAGGAGCCGGACGCCGTCACCGCGGAGGATCTGTTGGCCGAGGCGCAGAAGCGGGCGGCGGCGGGCGAACACGGAGAGACCGCCCGGCTGTTGCGCGTCCTGGTCGCCAGGTTCTCGCACACCCCGTGCTACGCCGAGCACCGCGAGACGATCAAGGAGATGCTCGCCCGCGCGGGGGCGGGGACGGTCGGGATCGACTCCCTGTTCGCGGTCCGACTCCACCCGCTCCCCGGCGGCCGGACCGAGCTGAAGTATGACTTCTCCGGCCTGGGCCAGGGCGGGGACTGGAAGACGGGGTGGAAGGAGCGCTCGCTGGGCAGTTGGCAGATCCGGGTGGGGCCGGGCGAAATGAAGGCGGAGTCCGGCCGGGTCTACTTCAAGGTCCCGTTCCGCGGCGATTACGAGGTCCACATCCAGGTCAAAGACGTGGAGACGGCCGTCGTCCGGCTCGGCGTGCCCGATCCGTCGGCGGCGCCCGGGGCCGGCGGATGCAGCGTTCACTGGAAGCGGCAGGGCGACGGCGCGGTGGCGACGTGCCGGAAGGCGGGGAAGACGCTCGAGAAGGACGAGGCGGCGCGCATCCAACTGGTGGGGACCCTGACGCTGCTCCTCGAGGTCAAGGCCGGCGCCGTCACCCTCCAGGCCGCCGACCGCACCCTTCGCGTCCCGTCGGCCAAGAAGCCGATCGAGCCGGACCGGCCCGGGTATCTGGTGCTGGACGGGTTCACTCCCGGCGCCCGGGTCACGTCGGCGGTCCTCCGCTGCACGCTGGACAGCGAGTGGCTCGAGCGCGAGCTGCTGGCGCCGCTGCGCGACGCCCGGCGCCAGGAGGCCCTCTGGCGCCTGGCCAAGTACCAGCCGCTCCTGGTGGGGAGCAACGCGAGCGGGTGGCGCACGTATCAGCCGGGTGGCAAGTGGGCGTTCGTCAAAGGGGTGGCCCGGGCGACGGCTCGGGCGAGCTGCGTCATGACCACCGGCGACATGAACTGGCGCGACTACGCCCTCTCGACCCAGGTCAAGCTGGGGGCGGGGGCGGGAAGCGCCCGAGTGATGGCCCGCTGGACCGACCCGACGACCGCCCGCGGCCACGGCCGCGGCTACTACGTCGAGCTCACCGCCGGGCGCGGCGCCCGCGGGGCGGGCGGAGAGATCGCGCTCCGACGAGCCCTGGGAGGCCCCTCCGAGACCCTCAAGGCCGTCCGCGTCCCGATCCCCGGCCTGGCCGAACACGCCGTTTACCTCGAGGTCCGGGGCGACCTGATCCGCGTCCGGCTCAACGGCCGGGAGGTGCTGCGCGCCCGGAACGCCGCGCATCCGCAGGGGAAGGTGGGCGTCGCCTCGCACCTGTGCGGGGCCAGGTTCGGCGACATCAAGATCAAGCACATGAAGTAGCCCCGGCCCACGCCGATCGCCCCGGGGGGTGAACTGGCGTTGGCCCGCCATTTTTCACAGAATCCGTCCGCCTCTCGTGACGATAATGAGGGTACGGCCGGGTGCCGGCCGGAAAGCAGGCGACGTACGTACGGACAGCCAGCGCGCCGAGAGCATGTCAACCGAGCACGACGCATCCCAGACGGAGGCCCGGCCGCGGCCGGGGCCCGCGCCGGAGGCGGCCCCCGACGCGTGCGAGAAGACAGTGCCCGACGACCCGGCGGTCGCGCCGGGCGGCCCGGCGGTCGCGCCGGGCGACCCGGCGGTGCTGGCGGGACTGCTCGACCACCAGGTGGTCCACCGGCTGCTGCGCGGGCGGGATCGGCCGTCGGGCCCGGCGCCCCCTCCCCCGGAACCGGAGCGGCCCGAGGCGGAGGAGCCACCGGTCATCGACGGATACGAGATCCTCGCGCAGATCGGCTCGGGCGGCATGGGCTCGGTGTGGAAGGCGCGGCAGACCTCGCTGGACCGGGTGGTTGCCGTCAAGATCCTGCCGCAGCTCTTCGCGCACAACGCGAAGCTCATCGAGCGGTTCCGGCGCGAGGCGCTGGCCACCGCACAGCTCAACCACCCGAACATCGTCGCCGCCATCGACGTGGGGTGCCAGCAGCGCCCGGGCGAGCCGGACCTGCATTACTTCGTGATGGAATACGTGGACGGGGAGAGCGTGGACGACATCATCGCCGCCGCGGGCAAGATCAGCGCGACGCAGGCGGCGGACATCACGATCGCGATGGCGGGGGCTCTGGACTACGCGTGGGAGGAGGCGCGGATCGTGCACCGGGACGTGAAGCCGGGGAACATCCTGATCACGCGGAACGGGGCCGTGAAGCTGCTCGACCTGGGGCTGGCGCGCAACATGTCCGAGAGCGCCCATCTGACCACGGCCGGGCTGGCGCTCGGGACCCCGCACTACGCGTCGCCGGAGCAGTGCCAGGGCAAGGAGAGCGTGGACGTCCGGACGGACATCTACGGCCTGGGCGCCACGCTGTTCCACATGCTCACCGGCCGCACCGTGTTCCTCGGCGACAGCGCCGCGGCGGTGATGGCGAAGCACGTGAGCGAGGACGCCCCGGCCTGCCGAGCGGTCAATCCCCGCATCTCCCGCGAGCTGGCGGCGGTCGTGGCGAAGATGCTCCAGCGTGACCCGGCCAAGCGGTACCAGACCCACCGGGAGCTGATCGCGGAGCTGGGTCGGATCAAGCGCGGCGACCGGCCGCTGGCGTACACGCGGATGCTCGCCGCGCACGAGGGGACGTTCTCGGGGGCGCGGCTGCCCCGGATCCTCACGCCCGGGGCCGTGCCCGCGCGGCGGCGGACCCGGCGGGGCTCGGGCCGCCGGCAATGGCCCCACGCCCTGGGCGCCCTGCTCCTCGTCGCGGGGCTGGGCTACGCGGTGTGGCACACGGTCGACGGCCTGCCGCGGTCGGGCACCCGGGCACGGCGCGGGGCCAAGGGGGCCGACGACGACTCCGGGACGCCGGCTCCGGGCGCCTTCGTCAAGGGGGTCGACGTGTGGTTCCGCGTCTCGGACCCGCACCACGACATGGGCCGCCACGCGGCGTTTCCGCCCGGGTTCAGCAGCCGATCGACCGTGCGTTACTTCGTGAAGCCGCGGCGGTTCGCCTGCATCTACGTCATCCGGATCACCAACGGCGACACGGTGGGCTCCGTGCGCCTGAGCCTCCGGGTGCCGGAGCGGACGACCGGGGGCCTGGTCTACACCAACCAGTTGGGCGAGTTCCCGCGGGGCGACGCGTTCGACACCCTGCCCCGGACCACCCACACCGTGGCCTTCATCGCGGTCGCGAGCCAGACGGGCATCGCCCGCGCGCAGGTGGTCAAGGAGTTGGGTCGCATCTCGAACGAGCTGTCCGGCGCTGCGGGCCTGTCGGCCCAGGTGCCCGGCGGCGAGACCCTGTGGTACGGCGAGACGGCGGCGGAGTGGTGCACGCGGAGCGGGCGGCCGGCAGCGGGCGACGCGGTCCGGGTGCTGGACGAGGCGTGCTCGAAGGTCCGGGCGGTGTTCGAGACGGAGAGCGGGTGGGTCTCCCTGTGCGGCGCGGCCACGTCGTTCCCGCTCAGCCCGGCGCGATGACGGCGGGCGCTCCGCAAGCGGTCATCTCTTCTGCGCCAGCAGCGCGAAGCACCGGCGGCGGCTCGCCGCGGCCGCCTTCTGTGCCGGGTCCTTTTCCACCGTCTTCAGCTCCGCCTCCGCGTCGTCGGCCTGGCCGGAGAAGTGGAACAGGGCGGCGAGGGCGAGCCGCTCGGCGGGCGCGAGCCGGCGCTCGGCCGGCGGGACGGATTTCTTCTTCTTCAGCTCAGCGAGAGCCCGGAGGCTCCGGGGCGAGAGCCGGTGCCAGCGCAGGGGCGGGAGGACCCGCCCGCCGGACTGGATGACCAACCGGTCCGGGTGCACGCCCAGGACGGTGCCCTCGAACGGCTTGCCGGCTTTGTCCGCGAGCGTGACGGTCTCGCCGACGAATGCGCGGACGCCCGTGGTCTTGTCCTTCAGGCTCTGGACCAGGGAGTGGAGTGCGGCGAGGTCGGCGGCCGCGGGGGCAACGGCGGTCTGGTTCGCCTCGATCTCGAGTTGGCCCTGGAGGGTCTTCACCTCGTCCGCGGCCTGCTGGAACCGGGCGTCGCGGACGAGCTCGCCGATGGTCGCGGCGGCCTGGCCGGCCCGCTGGCGGTCCCGAGCCTCCATCTCCTTCCGCTTCTGCTCCGCTGCCTTCCGGCGCGCCTCGGCAACGAGCCGGGCCTTCTCCTGCCGGAGCCGTCGGACGGCCTGGTCGGCCTGCTTGCGCAGCTCGGCGATGCCGAACGTGCGCAGCGCCGGCCGGTAGAGGGCGATGGCTTCGTCGTAGTTCTTGGGGTCAAACGGCTTCTTGGCGGTGAGCCGGCCGGCCTCGGTCTTGATGGCGCGGAGGTCGCGGTCGGCGTCGTCGCGGATCTCGCGGCGGAGCTCCTTGAGCTTCTCCGGCACGGAGGTCATGTGGTAGTCGTTGGGGAACGTGGCGAGCTTGTCCAGCGCGTCCTGGTACCGCTGGCCGTCGCGCAGTTTGGCGGCGTCGGCTTTGAGCTCGTCGAATTTCGTCTGGGCCGCCGGCTCGATAGTCTGCTGGAGGAAGTTCTGGGCTTTCTTTGTCGCCTGCTTCGCCGCGTCGGTTCCGGGGCACTTGGTGCCGACGGAAAGGAGCTTGTCGTAGAACTCGAGTTCGGAGAGGCTGGCCTCCTGCTTGAGCACATCGGCCAGGTAGATTTCGGCGGTGCGTTCGGCGACGTTGGTCTTGGCGGCGCCCGCCTTCTTGTCCGCGCCGGGGACCTCGGTCCGGCGGCCCTCGTCCGGGCTCTTCGTTGCGGGCGGCGCGGGCTGGAGGAAGCGGTACAGGAGGTAGGCGCCGAGCAGGATGGCAGCTCCCACGCCGAGACAGGCGGAGATTTGGACCATCTTGCGGCGCCGGCCGGGCGGCTTGGTGCGCCAGCTTCCGGTGGACGAGCGGTAGCGGTACTCGCCGCTGTCGTAGCGCGAGCGTTCGCCGAGCCGGGGCGACCGCCCCATCCGGACGAGCGTGAGGTCCTTCACGACGTCCGACATGAATGCGTAGCGGCCGCGCTTGTTCTTCGCCATCAGCTTGCGGACGACCTTGGACACGCCGTGCGAGAGCTGAACGTTCAGGTCCTTGAGGTACGGCCGCTTCTCCTGGAGGTGCATCGCCATGATCCCCTCGGGCGACTCGTCGTCGAAGGGGACGTGCCCGGCGAGCATGTGGAAGAGCATGGCGCCGAAGGAATACATGTCGGTCTTGGTGTCGAGCTCCTCGACGCCTTCGCACTGCTCGGGCGAGGCGTAGTAGGGGGTGCCGAAGGCCCGGCCGTCCTTGGCAGCGGCGTCGGTGGTGGCGAGTCGGGCGAGTCCGAGGTCGGCGAGCTTGGCGACGCCCTGGGCGGTGATCATGACGTTGTCGGGCTTGATGTCGCGGTGGACGATGTGGTGCTCCTCGGCGTGCTGGAGCGCCTTGGCGACCTGGATGGCGATGTCGAGGGCCTGCTGCTCGGGGATGGGGCGGCCGTCCTTGAGCATGTCGCCGACGGTGATGCCGTCGACGAACTCCATGGCGAAGTAGTATCGGCCGTCGGCCTCGCCGGCGTCGTAGCCCTGGACGATGTTGGGGTGGCTGAGCTGTCCGCTGGCGTGGGCCTCGCGGAGGAAGCGCTGGATGTAGTCCCGGCGGCTGGCGTGGCCGGGGGAGAGCGCCTTGAGCGCCACCACCCGGTCGGCCTTGGTGTCCTGGGCCTTGTAGACCGTCCCCATGCCGCCGGCTCCGAGCTTGGAGAGGATTTCATAGTGGCCGATGCGGCGGAGGGCGTTGGCCCGCGCGATGCTGTCCTTGAGGGTGTTGACCTGGGCCTCGGTGAGGTACTGGGCCTCGACGAAGATGCGCCCGAGCGGGACCTGGCGGCCGTCGTTCTCATGGTCGCGCTGGATCTTGAGGCACTCGACGGACTCGTTGACGGTGAGGAAGCCGCGGTCGATGGCGGCGCGTGCCAGGTCGACGTCTGCGCGGGTGGGCATACGCGTCCGCTCCCGATGCTCCGCCCGGCCGTGAGCGGAGTTCCGTCCGCCCGTACGAGGGCCGTGTCGCGTTGCGCTCCACCATCAATTATAGGGCGCCGGGCGCCGACTGCCAAGCGTGGGGCGGGGGAATTTCGGGGGCCGCCGTGAGAGGAGGACTGAGGATGAGAAAGATGGCCGGCTGATGGGTGATAGCTGACGGGTGTAAGATGGGGGAAAGGGGGAAACGGGAAAGGGAAAGAACTCACCACGGATAAACACGGATGGACACGGATGGACAGGGATGGGAGCGGACAGTGCGTGTGCGGCCGAAGCCGACGGCCGATAGCTGACAGCTACCTCATCAGCTTTGACTTGCCGGGCAGGGCGGCGTATCATGAAGCGCGGTTTGAGCGGGCCCCGAACACCTTCCACCCAAGTGGGAGGGGAGTCAGGGCGAGAACCCTGGAAGGGGGAAGCACAATGAAAAGGACTGCGGCGGTTGGGCTTGCGCGCGTGGCGCTTTTCGTGTGCCTTGCGGCGGGGTGCGCGGTTAAGGACGCGCAGGATGAGCCGTCTCCGACGATGGGGCCGTGCGAGTTCAATTCGAAGCTCGCGCTCGAGGTCTGAATCTGTCTTGCCGACAGCCTGTTGGAGCGGATCGGCACCACGCCGCCCGGCTCCCTCGACCCCGTTTGCCTCGGGCCGCTGACGGCGGTACAATTGGGGCAGGCCGGCAGTGGGAGGCCGTTCGATGAACCGTTGTATTCCCGTGGCGGCGGCGATGGTCGCCCTGTGCGCGTCGACCGCGCCGGGGCAGGCGTGGCAGCCCGTCTCACCGTATACCTCGGGGCCGGCGCTGGACCGCGTCCGCTTCGGCTACCTGCACTGGTCGGCCAAGAGCGGCGACAAGACCGGCGATCGGTGGGACGTGGACGACTCGTTCGGCGAGCACAACGGCAAGACGAACGGCGGCCCGCGGCCGGAGCAGTTCGCGCTGTGGGGCCTCCGGCACTTCATCGAGTGGGACTTCACCGTGCGCGAGGCGGGAGACCACGTCGTCACCGTCTCGACCAACACCGACTCGAAAAAAGGCTGGCCGGTCCGCATCGCCTGCCGGAAGGGCAAGACCTGGGTCGAGTCGGAGCCGGTCCTGACCCAGTGCCTGCGCGGCTGGGACAACAAGCTGGTCTCGTGGCGGATCAAGCTGCCGGCGGGCCGGGTGCGGTTCCGGCTCCGCGGCAACTCGTACGCTTGGTGGGCGATGCTCGCCAAGCCGATGAAGTCGCTCTATCTCGAGAAAGGGCGGGTGTTCTTTCCGCCGCCGCTCGTCCGGCCCAGCCGGCTCGGCGTCGTCGCGCCCGAGGCTGCGGTTTTCGTGCCCCACGCCGTAATCGCGCGCCCCGAAGGAAAGGAGTACGACCCCGCCATCGCGTTCCTCCGCGCCCGGTTCAACGAACTGTACCGCAATCCGCACGCGATCCCGGTGAAGCCCGCCGCCAAGATCACCGAGAGCCAACGCCGGAACACCCACGTGATCCTCCTTGGCTCGGCCGACAGCAACCCGATCCTGCGTGAGTTGTACTGGCGGGGCCTGCACTTCGTCACCCGCCAGTTCCCCGGCAAGGGCGGATACGTGGTGCGAACCATCGGCGACCCGTGGGGGAACCATTTCCGCCGCAACGCCATCGTACTGGGCGGCTCGGACCCCGAGGGCGTACTGGCCGCGGCGAAGGCGTTCGCCGCCAACTGGAAGGCGGACAAGGGCCGCCTCGGGCGGCTGACGTTCGGCACCCAGCTCATCCAGAAGCTCGGGCCGGAAGCGAAGAAGCACCTGGCGAGCTTCCTGCCGAACCCCCGCGCCATGAAGGAGTTCCGGGCGACGCTCGGGAAGAAGGTGACGGCCCGCGGCTGGGACACCGGCTCGCGGCACTACATGGAAAACACGCGGACCATCGCGCGGTGGTACGTGCGCAGCGGGGACGAGGATTGCGCGAAGCTCGTCCGCGACCGCCTGCTCAAGATGCGGGGTGAACCGATTTTCAACCAGGGCAGCGACGACCACATGGCGCTGTGGCGGCTGTGGCACGCCTGGATCCTCGTCGAACCCTCGCCTTCCATCACCCGGGACGACCGCCGCCGAATCACCAACTTCTTCCTCCGCATCATGCTGACCACCGAGGGTTACCCGCGGCTCCAGTCGTGGTACTGGAACAACTACAACCCCAGCACGCCGCTCCGGCACAACCACCAGACGGTCAACGCGCTCGGCGTCTTCCTCGCCGGCGACTATTTCAAAAAGTACTACAAGCTGCCGCTGGCCGACCTGTTCCTGGAACGCGCCCGCGAGATCTGCCGCCCGGCGGCGCAGACCTTCAAGCCGGCGGAGGACTCGAACAACTACGAGTGGCACACCGTCGAGCAGACGGCGCTCTGGGCGCTGTGGTCGGGCGACCAGACGTACCTCAAGAACGGCAACTTCGGCAGGGCGGTCGACCGGCTGATGCTGTGCCAGAACAACTTCGGCACCCCGGCCAACTTCGGCGACTGCTGGGAGCCGTTCGAGTGCATCAACTCGCAATTCCTCCTCGAAGTCGCCGCACGCTCCTACCGCAAGGGCCGCTACCAGTTCGCGCTCGACCTCTTCGGGGTGAACCACACGGTGGTGATGAAGGCGCACTACTGGCACAAGCTCCGGCGCCTGGCCGACGAGTATTACTTCCGCCGGAACATCGTGAAGCCGGAGGAGCCGAAGGACCTGCTCGGCATCGCCGTCGCACCGCTGGCCAAGCCGTTCCACCAGCATTGCAGCGG
>Ga0272442_10010621_pt1 | contig 11328 bp, 4 predicted proteins | sample SSMForm2O_FD_200262 | JGI IMG/M metagenome (GOLD analysis project Ga0272442, IMG submission 200262) | Marine sediment archaeal communities from Little Sippewissett salt marsh, Falmouth, MA, United States - SSM-Form-2O | ecosystem: Environmental > Aquatic > Marine > Wetlands > Sediment ...
CTCCGGAAGATCCACAAGACCTACTCGGCCATCGTGCATGGGCTCTTCGAGCTTGATGAGGACGTCATCGACATGCCGATCGGCAAGCACCCGAAGATCCGCGAGAAGTACGCCGTCCACCGCCGGACCGGCCGACCGTTCCCCGGTACGACCAAGGAGGCCGTCACGCGATACAAGGTCGTCCACCGCTTGCGAAACGTCGGCCAAAGCCACGCGAGCTTCTGCGTCATGGAACTGTACCCCAAGACCGGGCGGACCCACCAGCTCCGGGTGCACATGAGCTATCTCGGTCATCCGATCGTGGCCGACCGGATGTACGGCGGCGGGCCCGTCTACCGAAGCCAACTCGCCGGGCACGGCGACGAGGCCCGCGACCCGCTGATCGCCCGCCAGGCCCTGCACGCTCACACCATCGAGTTCCACCACCCGCGAACGGGCCTGCCCATGAAGCTCGAGGCCCCCTGGCGGAAAGACTTCGCCGAGGCCGTAAACGAGTTGAAACGACTGGCCGAACCCGTATAATGTCCCTTCGCGTCGCCCCTCGGGGCGAAGCACGGGCGATTAGCTCAGTTGGCTAGAGCGTGCGGATCACACCCGCAAGGTCACTGGTTCGAGCCCAGTATCGCCCAGGAGATGCGGCCCGTCGCGCAGGCGGCGGGTCGCATTGTGCTGCGCGGCCAGGGCGCGGAAATGGCATGGGCCGCGAGGGGATTCTCCCGGAGACGGAAGACGAGCTTGCGTCGAGCAGACGGGGGTGTACGATCGGTGAACGGCTTGGCGGTAGTCGCGGGGCCGGCGTCCACAAGAAGGAGTCTCATCGATGCGGAAGGGGACAATCTCTGCGGCGGGTTGGATTGTGCTTTCACTCCTTGCCGGTGCCGTCACGGCGGCTTCGGACGTCGATGCGGTGGGTGTCGAACCCACGCGGGGGTTCGTGGTCGAGGCCGGCGAGCTCGTGCTGGCCAAGACGAATGGCGACGGTCTGATGACGCCCAAAGCGACGCTCGCGCCCGGCTTGTACACGTTCACGGCTGAGTACCGAACCGAAGGCATCGAGCGCGGGGGGAAGTTCGCGATCGACGTGAAGTCCAGGGACTGGAAGACGAGCCTTTCGGGCTACGAGAACGAGCCTCCGGCCAGGCAGTGGGCGCCGACGCGCGTTTTTTTCCGCGTCCGGACCAAGTCCGACGCGCAGATTCGCGTGGGCAATTTCCGCGGCGCCGCGGAGAACGCGACGGTCCGACTGCGCAAGATGCGCATCGAGCCCTTCGAGATAACCGGCGGGGTGAACTTGCTGGCCAACGGCGACTGGCAGGCGGGGCGGGTCGGCGAGATGCCCTCGATGTGGGAGTGGCGCAGCGGCCAGTCCGTCCCCGCTTCGTTCGGGCTGGTCGCCAACAAGAGTTTCCGCAGTGGCCGGTGCGTGCTTCGGCTCGTCAGCGAAGGGAAGACCCCCCCGATGCTCTACAGCCACGGCATCCCGCTGCCGAAGCATGGCGAGATCGAGCTGTCGCTCTGGGCTCGCTCGCCGGCCCAGACACGGATGACGCTGCACGTGGTTCGCCAGGACTGGGGCAGCCGCGTCGAGAAGGCCATCCAGCCGCTGGCCAACTGGAAGAAGTTCTCCGCGCGGTGGAAGATCGACAAGGGCGCGCAGGAGCAGTTCTTCGTTCGACTGGACATGGCGGCCGGAGCGGGCTGGGCCGAGGTCGCGGACGTCGCGGTCGTCTGGCATCCGGCCCCGGGCAAGGGCCAGGCCGGCGCCTCGCTCACCGCCGGCGCGATCGAGACCTGGGAAAGGAAGTTCGCTCGCCTGGGCTGGCAGGGGGTTCCGGGCAAGAACCTGCTCTACAACCCGGACATGGAGCTCGGGGGCGTGGGGTACTACTACGACTACTCCTGGCCGAAGCGGTACGCGGACTACGCCTCCATCCGCGCCACGCGGGCGGTGCGGTTCGTCGAGGGCAAGGGCGTTGGGGGCGGCACGTGCGCCCATCTGCGGAACGGCACGATCCGGGCCTACTGCTTCCCCGTGACGACGGGCAAGACGTACACGATCTCGGCTGACATGCGGGCGACGGGCTCGGCCCCGGGCAAGTGCTCCGTGCTCGCGTTCGACAGCGAGTGGAACTGCGCGTTGTGGGCCCAGGCCAACGGCATCCCCGTCGACCGGTGGAAACGCTTCCACTGGACCGTGCCCTGGAAGCACAAGAACATTCAGAGCCGGGGCTACGTGCGGTTCGGCAGCTCCGGCGACGGCGCGCTTCTCGACCATATCCAGGTCGTCGAGGGCACCCAGGTGGCCTACGAGCCGCCGGCCGTCATGCTGGGCCTGGTGTTTGACCGCTGGCCATACTTCGTGCGAGGCCGCGACGAACCGAAAGCGAAGCTCAAGATCGTCCCCGGGGTCAAGGCGCAGGGCCGGACCGACGTCGAGGTCGTCGCGCTCGATGCTTGGCAGAGGCCGGCCTGGAAGAAGACACTCACGGCCCCGCTGAGCGAGACGACCGTCGTGCCCATCGACCTGCCGGCGGAGAAGCTGGGGCTCTTCCACGTTCGGCTCACGGCGAAGGTGGGGGGCAAGGTCTCGGGGATCGGCATCAATCGGTACGCGATTCTCGACCCGCCGATGCTGGAGAAGACAGGCCTTGGCAAACCGGGGCTGTTCGGCATCTGCCAGGAGAGCTTCAACTTCCCGGTCTGGCTCTGCGAGGACCACGCCCGGATTCACGGCGACCTCGGCGTGCGTCTGAACCGGTTCTTCGCGTCGATCCCGCTGGACCTGCCGGACCCGATCCCGGCCGAGTTCGTCCGCGACCTCTTGGCCAAGTCCAAGGCGTTCGTCGACGCGGACATCACGCTGTTGCCCTGCCTGGAGCTGATTCCGGCATCGAGCCGGCCGGCCGCCAGCACGCTGGAGATGCCCACGGCGAAGCAGCTTGCGGATTTCGCCCGCCACGCGGGCGCGTACGTCAAAGCCCTGAGCCCACGCATTCGCCATTGGGAGGTCTTCAACGAGGCCAACCTCTGGCGCGTGCCGAGCGGCCCCGACGCCGGCAAACGCACCATGCCCCCGGAGAAGTACCTTGCGTTCCAGAAGGTCGCCTACCAGGCGATCAAGGCCGTCGACCCGCAGCTCCAGGTCTATGGCGGCGGGCTCAACAACCTGCCGTGGGAGTGGATCGACCGGTGGATGGCCCTCGGTGCGGGGCGGTACATGGACGCCGTCTCGTTCCATCCGTACGGCTGGACAAACGTCTACCCCCAGGGCGTCCGCCTCCGCGAGACGATGGCGAAGCACCACTTCACCGGCCCCTTGGTGAACTCCGAGAGATACTACGGGTGCAACATCTTCCACGACCGTGCCGGTTGGGAGGAGACGCGCCGCGGCTACTTCCTGCTGCCGCAACGCAAGGGCGAGCTGCGTACGGCCGGGCGGTCGATCCGGCACTACATCTCCCACGCGGCGGTGGGCATGCCGTATTGCGCGTTCAACCCGATGGGCACGCTGTTCCGGCGCGGACCGCAGGATGAGTTGTTCCTGTACGATTTCTTCGCGGCCTACAACGCCGCAACGCGGTTGCTCGTCGGGGCCGGGCCGGGCCGCTTGCTCGACATGGGCCCGTCGATGACGGCGTTTGTCTTTCCGCACGCCCGAGGCGGGCCTCTCGTGGCCATCTGGACGCCGCTGGCCGAGGTCGAGGCCACCTTGCGCGACCTGGGCGGTTCGTACACTGTGCACGATATCATGGGCAACCGGCTGAGTGACGACGAGTTGGCCTCGGGCATCCGCGTGGCCAACGACCCGACGTATATCCGCTACCGGCCCGGCACGTCGGTGACGGAGATCACCACCATGCTGGGCAAAGCCGAGATCATCGGCCTGGGTGACCCCGTCGGCGTGGACCTGGCCCTGACCGGCCCGAAGCGTCTGACGGCAACCGTGACAAGCTGCCGGAACAAGCCGCTGGCGGGGCGCGTCTTGCTGCGGAGCCTACCCGACGGCTGGGCGACAGCCACGACCGCCAAGACGTTCGCGGAGCTTCGCCCCGGTCGGGTCACGCGGGTGGATTTCGATTTTGAGACGATGGAGGCCGTCAGCCTCGGCAGCTACGGCGTCTCTGTCGTCGTCGACTGCGGGGAGGAGTTCGTTCGCAAGGACGTGACGCTTCGCCCGCTGTTCGCGCCACGAAGGGCGACGATCAAGGCCGACGGGGAACTGAAGGACTGGGCCGGCGCTTCGTGGCTTCGGCTGGGGGCCGAGCATCTGTCCAAGGACTTCAACGCAGACCTTCCCCGTGCCGGCGACGCGGACCTGTGGGCCCGCGTCGCCGTGGCTTGGTCAGACACCAACGTCGCGCTGGCCGTCGACGTGACCGACAACGTGCACCACACCGCCGCCTCGGCGGGCCTGGGGTACAAGGGCGACTGCGTGCAGGTCTACTTCGACCCGAAGAACGACGCCACCACGACCCAGGCAAACACGGGCGACGACGTCGAGTACATCGTCAGCCTGATCGACGGCAAGGCGTGGGCGTGGCTCGGCAAGGGCGCGCAGGGCAACTACAAGGGCGAGGCCAACAAGGCCGAGGGCTTCCACGACGTCGACGTCCGACTCGCCGTCCGACGGAGCGGGCAACACACGGTCTACGAGATGGTCTTCCCCCGCGGGCGGTGCCTGCCCGGCGCGGTGCTCAAGCGGGCCGGACACCTCGGGTTCTCCCTGCTAATCAACGACAGCGACGGCAAGGGCAGGAAGGTCGGCCTGACCCTGGCGCCCAAGGGAAGCGAGCCCTACGGACATCCGCAGGAGTACCGCGACCTGGTGATGGAATGACCCGCCGGCCGGCAGGAGGGCCATCGATGCGACGAGCAAGAGTGCTTGCGATGGCTGCGTGGTTGGCCGCCGCCGGGTGCACCGCGGCGCGGGCCCGGGCCGACGGACGCGACGTGCTCGACCTGGACGGCACGTGGCAATTCGCGACGGACCCGGCCGACGTGGGCGAGAAAGACAAGTGGTTCGCGCCCGGGGCGAGTTGGCCGCACATGCCCCGGCAAGGCTACGCGCCGGGCGCGGACGGGCGGATCGTCGTGCCCGGCATCTGGGACGCCCAGGGATACGGCACGGAGACGGACAAGCTCCGCCACAACTTCGTGGGCAAGGGGTGGTATCGCAAGCAGGTTCGGATTCCGCCCACCTGGCGAGGGCGGCGCGTGTTTCTGCGGATCGGCGGCGTGCATCGGGCCGCGAAGGTGTGGATCGAGGGACACGTCCTCGGCCAGCACGTGGGGTACCTCTCGGCCTTCGAGTTCGATGTGACCGGCCACGTTCAACCGGGGCAGGTGGCCACGGTGATCGTCCAGGTCGACTCGAAGCGACGGTGGGACGTGGACGCGCTGATCGGCTGCGCCGACCTGATCGATTACGTTCACGTGGATTGGGGGGGCATCTGGGGGCACGTCTCGCTGGAGGCCCGGGGCGAAAGGTGGCTGGAAGGGCTGTTCCTCCAGCCGCGGCTCGGGCCCGCCCGGTGCGAGGCGAGCGCAACCGTCCGGGGCGACGCCGCCGGGGCCGACGCGGTCCGGCTGGAGGTGTTCGACCAGACCGGCGGGCTTCACGGACGCGCCGACGCGCCGATTACCCGCGCCGCCGGCACGTCCGGGCGCGTTCGGCTCGCGGCGGCCGTACGCGACGGTCGGCCCTGGACCCCGGATTCTCCGGTCCTCTACACGGCGCGCCTGAGCCTGCTCAAGGCCGGCCGCGTGGTGGACGCCGTCTCGGACCGCTTCGGCATGCGCACGACCGAGGTTCGCGGCGCGAGCCTGCTGCTCAACGGCCGAAAGCTCTTCCTTCGCGGCTACGGCGACGATCATATCTTCCCGAAGCACATGGCCCTTCCGACGGACAAGGAGCTGTACCTCCGGCGGCTGCGGCGGATCAAGTCGTACGGCTTCAACCACGTTCGGCATCACAGCACGATCCTGCCCGACGAGTACTACGACGCCTGCGACGAGGCGGGCATGCTGGTCAGCGCGGAGTTCCCGATCGCGTACCAGAACTACTACCGCCAAGCGGGTCCCGAGGCGCTGGAGACATATCGGCGCGAGTGGGCGGCGGCGATCCAGCGGCACCGGAACCACCCGTCGATCCTGGACTGGTGCATGGGCAACGAGCTTCGCAACGGCGTGCCGCTCACGAGCGAGTTCGCCCGGATCGTCCGGCGCCTGGACCCGCAGCGGCTGTTCGTGGATACCGACGGGACGTTCCTCGGCGCCAACCGCGACACGCTGGACCTGCTCTTCGTGCAGTTCGACGTCGGGCGGATCCCGCTGGACAAGCCGGGCAAGTTCCGATTCGACGCCCCGGCCAAGCCCGTCGTCTCCCACGAGACGGGCAACTACGTGACCTTTCCGCGCCTCGATGCCATCGAGCAATTTCGCCACAATATCAAGCCGTTCTGGCTCGTGCCCTGCCGCCAGCGCCTCCGGCAACTCGGGCTTCTCGGCGAGAACGAGCGGTGGGCGCGGAACTCCGAGCGTCTCTACCTGCTGTGCCACAAGCTCAACCTCGAGGCGCTGCGGAAGAACCCGCACATCAGCGGCTATCACTGGTGGCTGTTCCAGGACTACTGGACGACGTCGAACGGGCTGGTGGACTGGCACTTTCGGCCGAAGTCGATCGACCCGGGCGAGGTCCTTCCGATCAATGGCGACGTGGTCCTGCTGGAAGACGGTCTGGACGTCACCTGCCGCGGCGGCGCGCCGGTTCGGACGAAGCTGCTCGTGTCGAACTACTCGCCCGAGGCCCTGCGGGGCGGCAGGCTCACGTGGCGGTGGACGGCGTCGGGTCGGACGCTTTCGAAGAAGGTCCAGGCCGCCGCCGACGTGGCCCCCGGCGAGGTTGCCGAACTGGCGTCGATCGAGTTCGCGCCACCCGGCGAGGCCAAGCCCGTCCGTCTCACGCTGGAGGCCGAGCTTGCCGTGGGCGAGCGGCATGTCCGCAACGCATGGTCCACCTGGCTGTACCCGCCGCCGCTGGCCGGGCCGAAACCGGCTCGACCGGTGTTCGCCGCGCGGGGCCTGCTGGAGATGCTCCGCCCTCACGGCGCCCGGCCGGTTCCGCCGGGCGCGCTGGACGCCAACGCCGTGTACGTGGCCGAGGGCTTGGACGACGAGCTGCTGGCCGCCGTCGGGCGAGGCGCGCGGCTGATCCTGCTGCAGGCGGACCTGCTGGACGCCACGGCGACGAAGTTCAAGACCGCCTGGTGGAAGGGGAGCCATCGCGACAGTTCCTGCGGCACCGTCGTCTACGACCACCCGGTGATCCGGCATCTGGCCCGCGACGGCTGGTGCGACGCCGGGTGGTATCACCTGCTCCAGGGCGCCCGGGCCTACCTGCTGGACGGCCTGCGTCCCCGGCCCGGCGTGGTGATCCGCAGCATCCCGGTGGCGCACCTGGTCTGCGACCGCGCGCTGATACTGGAAGGGCGGCTTGGCAGCGGCTCGGTCCTCCTCAGCGGCCTGAACCACCGCGCCGCGGCCGGTCGGCCGGAGAACGACTGGCTGCTGGGCCGGATGATCGCCCACGCGGCGGCCGGGCCCAGGCCCAAGGCGACGCTCTCCGAGATCGCGTTGCGAGCCCACATGCCGCCGCCCGGGCCGTACCTGTCGGGGTTCCAGAAGATCGCCCGGAACGAGGGCGAGGTGGCCAAGTGGCACTCGTTCCGCGAGGACAACGTCCGGCAGTTCACCTGCCGGCAGACGAAGGTCGGGCAACTCGTGGAGTGGTTTACCTCGCCGGTGCCCGCGAACTGGAAAGCGGACCACGCGACGTTCGTGTTCGCCGGCGGACTCGGGTGGCAGTCGGAGCCCCGGACCAAGGGCCTGAGCTTTCTGGTCAACGGCCGGGACGTGCTGCGGTTCGACCTGGCCGAACGGTATCCGTTGCCCTGGACCGCCGGCGGCGGGAAGGTATCGCTGCGGTTCGTCGTCCGCCGGCGGATCCCGCAGGACGACCTTGGCCTGTTCTTCGTGACCGTGCCGGGGGAACTGCTCGTGCCGGGTAAGCCGCTTCGGCTGGGGGTCCGATCGCTGGGGACGGGTAGCCAGCGGTGGTTCGGCCTGCACCCGTACACCGACGCGCACCGGGCCGTCACCACGCGGTGACAGCCAACCTGCTTGCCGGGACGTGCTGGCCCGCCGGGCAGGGCGGGCTGTTCGCGGCGGCGGCGGTGTTCGGGTACTTCTGTGTCTTCCAGGTCCCGCAGGTGCTCCGGCAGATGTTCGGCGGGTGACCGCGCCGCGGCCGTCGTGTGCGTCAAAGGCCGTTGCGGCGGTCGGATGGGGCCGGTAGGCTACGCTCTCGTGCGACGCGATGCAGCCGGCCTCGGGGTCGGGCTGGGACTTGCAGGAGAATTACCATGGGCGAGGCATTTCGATACTGTCTCAACACCGGGACGATTCGCGGGCAGGGGCTGGGGATCGTCGAGGAGGTGGACGTGGCGGCCCGGGCCGGCTACGGGGCCATCGAGCCGTGGATCGAGTCGATCCTGGCCTACCGGAAGGCGGGCGGCTCGCTGCGGGACCTCCGCAAGCGGATCGCCGATGCCGGGCTGAAGGTCCCGGGCGCGATCGGCTTCGGGCGGTGGCTGGCCGACCAGAAGGACCGCCGCAAGAAGGGCCTGGCTGAGGCGCGGCGCGACATGGACCTCGTCCGGCAGATCGGGGGCACGGGTCTTGCCGCCCCGCCGGCCGGCATGGTCCAACGCAAGGGCCTCGACCTTCGCGTCGCGGCCGAACGCTACCGGGCCCTGCTCGAACTGGGCGACAAAATGGGCGTCGTGCCCCAACTGGAGTTCTGGGGCGTCTCCAAGACGCTCGGGCACCTGAGCGAGGTCGCCCACGTGGCCGTCGAGACCGGCCACCCCAAGGCCTGCCTGCTCTGCGACGTGTTCCACATGTTCCGCGGCGGGAGCGATTTCAACGGACTCAAGCTGCTGAGCGGCCCGGCCATCGCGATGTTCCACATGAACGACTACCCGGCCCGGCCCCGGCGCGAGAAGCAGACGGACGCCGATCGCGTGTACCCCGGGGACGGCGTCGCACCGCTGGGGCAGATTCTCCGCGACCTGCACAACAACGGATCGCGCTGCTGGCTGAGCCTCGAACTGTTCAACGAGACGTACTACAGTCAGCCGGCCCTGAAGGTCGCCAAGACCGGTCTGGCGAAGATGAAGGCCGTCGTGCGCAAGGCCCTGGCCGGCCGAAGGGGCCCACGCTAGGGTACATCGATCTCGATCCAGGGGCTGCGGGCGTCATCGGTACGAAGGCGAACGCACTTGCCGTCGAACTCGGCCGGGAGCTTGTTGCGGCGCTTGCCCGTCTCGTCGAGGCAGTAGGCGTTCGCCGGCCCCGCCAGACGGATCGACACCCGGGCCCGCACGGGCTCGGCGAGCACGGGGGCTCGGCCCTTCTCGGGGATCGCGCTGCGGTTGCGGCAGAAGGCTTGGCCGGTGTTCTCCGCCCGCGCGACGGCCGTGACGAGGAGCCGCCTGGACGAGGAAATCGCCTGGCCGTCCAGCGAGGTGACGAGGACCGCGGCGAAGGCGGTGCGGCAGGCGACGGTAACGCCCTTGAGGTCGACGGGGCCGACGTCGGCGAGGAACCCGACGGCTCCCTTGGCTCGGGGGGTGACCATGGTGAACAGGCCGCGGTTTGCGTCGAGGACGAGTTCGCCCGTATCGCTGGCGTAGCGGTTGGCCTGTTTGACCGGGGCATCCAGGTTCAGCATGGTTCCGGCACGGGTCTTATAGTGGTTGCGGACCTTGGTGATGTACGGCAGGTTTCGGAAGGGGCTGGACTGGTCCTGTCGATGCATCCTTCGCGGGACGAACGTGTCTTCGTCGGTCCAGGAGACATAGAGCGTGTTGACGCCGGGGGCCACGTCGCGGCGGTGGAAGATCGTCGCCGCCGCCGGGAACTGGCCCCAGCGAACCGGGTCGGACTGGCTGCCGAAGTGCTCCAGCCGGTCCCCGTTCGGACGGTAACAGAACAGCAGCAGGCCGTCCCAGTCCTGGAAGCACGCGTAGGCGGCCATCAGGGGCAGGCACTCGGCGCGGAATTCATTCGGCCAGGGGAAGTTGAACTCCGGCGAGATCATCGGCTTGCCCACCACCGTGCTGGACGCGATCTCGGTGATGGGATTGGAGGTCTTGGCGAGGTCGCTTCTGACGACGGGGAGGTTGCGGAACCTCACGAAGGGCTTGGCCCGAACGTTCGGGTGCAGCCAGTAGTTGTTCCGCGACATGAAGTCGTTGCAGGCGTCGGCGAACGTGCTGGCGGGGCAGAACGTCTGGTTCGTGCCCGTGATGGGCACCTTGACGCCAAGGGCCTTGAGATGCCCCCGCATCTTCTGGTAGTACCGGCGTTCGATGTCGCAGAGGAACCGTCGCATGTCCTCGATTCGTGTGGGAGCCCGGTGGCCCACGTACTGAGGTCCCTTCGCTGGGCTGTACAGGTCCTTCAGCGGCAGGTGGACGGTGCCCCGCGCGGGGTCTTCGTCGGCCAGCAGGGCGGGGCCGCCGGCGCAGGCCCACGCCCGGGAGAGCCTGGGCCGGCTGTGGTGCTTGTCGAGAAGCCAGCGGTTCCATCGAATGCCAAGCTCCTCGACGTAGCACGGGAGCGTCAGCGAGGTGTTGTGGAGATAGAAGACGGAGTTCTCATTGGTGATCTCGACCACCGCCACGGCCGGATCGTCCACGTATCGAGCCGTCGTGTAGGGATTCGTCCGAGTGAGGAACTTCGTGGCGAATTCCTTCTGCAGCTCGATGAGCCGGTCGTTGAAGATCGTCGCGCCCTTGATGCTGTTCCGCCAGCCGTGCTGGAACTTCTCGGCGTCCCTGACGCCGTCGCCCGGCAGGAAACGGCGGTAGTCCAGCAGGTCGAAGTAGACGTAGATGCCTCGGGTCTTCAGTTCGGCGAACAGGAAGTCCAGGCGATCGAGGGCGTCGGCGTTGAGGTGGCGGCTATCGCCCTTCGTGTAGTCGATGAGCCGCCCCCACTGGCCGTCGATCGCATGGATGCGCAGCAGGTTTACGCCGTACTTCGCCAGCCGGGTCGCGATGACCGGCGCGTCGGTCTTGTCCGGGAAGGCGTCGGGGCCGCAGATGTTCGTGCCGAAGAACCTCGCTCGCGTGCCGTCGGCAAAGACGAAGTGCCCGTCCTTGCGGACCGTCAGGAAGCCGTGCTTGCCCGCCGGCGGGTCGAGATACCTCGTCAGGTCGATCCGGTCGAGGTTCGTGTCGTTCAGCGGAAAACTGAAGGGATACC
>Ga0272442_10010622_pt1 | contig 11328 bp, 10 predicted proteins | sample SSMForm2O_FD_200262 | JGI IMG/M metagenome (GOLD analysis project Ga0272442, IMG submission 200262) | Marine sediment archaeal communities from Little Sippewissett salt marsh, Falmouth, MA, United States - SSM-Form-2O | ecosystem: Environmental > Aquatic > Marine > Wetlands > Sediment ...
AGGGCGGCATCCTGTATATATCGGCACCGATATATCTGCGCCGATAAGTTGAGCACCATCGTTGGGAGGGGCAATGAGAGCACGCCGGGTCTTACTGGCATTGGCTGGAACGAACTTCTTGAGCGCCATGGGGATCACGATTGTGGTTCCGCTGATCTCCAATCTCGATCAGATCTTCGGCGTTTCGCAGGCGTTCGGGATCTGGATCATCACGCTATTCATGCTGAGTTACGCAATGGGCATGGCACTCATCGGGCGACTGAGCGACGCGATCGGCCGACGCCCCGTCTACATCGTGTCGATGGGAGTGTTCTCACTCGGCCTACTGGTCAGCGCGGTCGCCCCGAGTTTCGGCTGGGTCCTTGTCGGGCGTTTCCTGCAAGGGCTCGGCGCCAGTGGGTCACTGCCCATCGCCCAGACAATCGCCTACGAGCACTTCGGCAAGCGAAAGGGGTTGGCGATGGGAGCGATCAGTGCCGCGTTCGGCATCGGCGTCGTCGCGGCCATCAACCTGGGCGGCGGCATCTACCAGGCGTTCGACTGGCGCGCGGTTTTCTACGTGACGTTTGCGCTATCGCTGCTCGGTTGGGGGTTGTCGTTTGCCATTCCCGAGACCCTGAAGCAACGAAAGCCTCTGAGCCTTGATGTCGGTGGCATTCTCACGTTCGGGGCAGCCATCGCCGCGTTCATGATGCTGTTCCGCGGACTGTCCGAGTCTTCGTTCGCGAGCACTGCGGTTTGGCCGTACGCCGCCGCGCTGGCCGCTTTGGTGGCCGCGTTTCTCGTATTCGAGCGGCGAACGGCGCAACCGGCGATCGAGCTGAGTTTGTTCAGGAAGCCGGCGTTCGTCGCCGTTATCGGAGCCGCCCTAACCGGCGGGATCGGCATGTTCGTCTTCCAAACGTTCCTTCCGAGCTTCGCGCAGGTCTCCCTGGGCTACACGGTTGCGCAGGCGTCGTATTCAATCAATCTAATGGCCGCCACGATGATTATCGCAGCCGGCGCAACCGGCGCGCTGAGCGACCGGTTCGGGCCGGAGAAAGCGCTGGTGTTCAGTCTGGTCACAATGACGCTGGGCTTCCTCCTGATCACAACCGTCTCACACCCGACGTGGGCGTACTACGTGGGAAGCGCCGTAGCCGGTGCCGGCCTGGGCAGCCTGATGACACCGATCAACGTGATCGGCATGCGCGAAGGGGGCGAGGGCCGCGAAGGTGTGTCCTCGGGCATTGTCAGCCTCTCGCGCACGCTCGGCGGCATCATTGGACCGACCATCGCCGGGTTTGTCCTTTCGCAAACGGATTTCTCGTCTCTGTTCGCGCTGACCAACCTGATCCACGCGTACGGCCGCATCTACCGATTCGGAATGTGGGTCGGCGCAATCGGAGTTGGCTTCGCCCTGATTCTACTCGTTCGTTCCCTACGAAAGACGGAGGTACACGCACAATGAGAAGCTCTCGACGACTCCTGACAATGACCGTACTGATCCTGGCGGCCGCGGTACCGTGCCTCGGCCAAACAGCCGATCCGATCGAGGCGGTCTGCACGATGTCGCAGGATCTAGCCGCCTACTCGGCAACAATTCAGATGACGCAGCATCAAGACGCGAACAACTCAGAGATTCAGTTCGCGTTCGACTTCGTGCCGCCGGATCGGATGCGCATTGTGTACACGGCTCCCGCCACGGTGGAGGGGCAGACGATGATTCTGAATGCCGATCGGTTCTACGCGTACATTCCGGCCCTCAGTCGGAACGTGTGGCAGACCGTGGGCGAAGGGGGAGGAAACCAGGGCGAGGAAATGGGGTTCCTGTACGATTTCGTCACGCAGTCTGCGGCGGAGGCACTGGAGCAATCCGTCGTCGAGGTCGGGCAGGACTGCGAAACGTACCTCCTTGAAGGCACGGACGAGACGCTCGACGTCAACGTTCTCACGCTATCGGTCGACGAAGAACGACAGGTTGTCTGGCTGAACACCCTTGATACCGCGCCGGTGGCGATTTGGATCTACAACGGTGATGATCTGGTCCTGGAGCTTCGCGTGCTCGACTATGCGATCAACGAACCCTTCGACGAGTCGTGGTTCGTCATTCCAGAGCAATAGGAGTCTACGATGCATGAAATACGGCGCGGGCACCTGAAGTTCTACGTGTTGCGGCTCCTGGGCGAGCAGCGACGAACCGGTTACGGCTTGATGAAAGCGATCGAGACCGAGACGGGATTCTGGAGACCGTCCGCAGGATCGCTGTACCCGCTACTCGCCACCATGCGCGAGGCAGGACTGATCTCTGAGGTCGAGGAGCCCGACGGGACCGCCCGCTGGCAGATCACGCCCGACGGCAAAGCCACCTACGCGCAGGCCGCGGAGACCAAACAGGAACTGCTGGACAGCATGCGCCGGTCCCTGGTGGTGTATGCCAAGGTGTTCGACGCTGCGCCGATCGAATCGTTCGCAGAGCGGCTGACGACATGGCATGAAGGACGCCCGGACTTCAGTACGCTCGGGCCGCTGTTCATGGACCTCCACGACTCCCTGTGGAGTCTGCCCTCGCTCTCCAGCGAACAGGAAGAGCAAATCCAGGAGATCCTGCGCGACGCAATCAGCGCCGTCGAGAAACTGCGGGGGACGGCCGAGTAGACGCCGCCCCCAAAACACGCCATCGCGCTCCCGCCCTCAGAGGCGCAGCGCTTCAGTACGGGTACTGCATCTGGGTCCCGAACCCCTCCTTGCTTGCGCAGTTATCCCAGACTTCCTCGATGTTGAACACGTAGGCCGGGTACGTCAGCCACCGATTGGTATCCGGGCGATGGTAGACGTCGTGTTGGGCATTGATGAACTGCTGATACACCTCGCGCTTGCCGGACTCCGCCTCATCGTAGATCTCCATGGTTCCCCGAAGCTCGTAGGAGATCATCGGCGGCTGGTAGAAGATGAGGGTCGCTTCGGGATTGGCTCGGTAGTTGTCCCAGCTGTGCTTCTTGGCCATCTCCAGACTGCCCAGTCGAGTGAAATCGATGCGCTCCTGTGCTTCCGGACTGTACAGCTGTTCCACGAGCACTCCCAAACCCCGGTTGCTGTACGCCTGGTCGTCCCCGTCGTAGCTCTCGATGTGCTTCATGTACACAGCCAAGATCTCTTCGAGGTACTCGGGCTTGGGCAGGAATCCGACCCCCTTGATGCTGCCGTTGAGTCCACCGGGCCCGTGAGAGATGAAGGCGGGATCGTGAGAACAGAAACTGAGGAACACCTTCTCCCTTGACATCTCCTCCCCCTCGTGAAGCTTGATGACCGTCTGTGCCCTTGACCGAAATGCCCAATTGAAGAATGCTTCAGCTGATCTCATGTCGAATCCCTCGCTCGTGATTTTGCAGCGATACTAGTGCGTCGAACGAAGGTCGTCAATGGCAAGCAAAGAATCTGTCACCCGAAATCCACCGTTTCCGAACACCTACCGCGAATCGCTGAAGCCACCGAACAGACCCATTTGCAGCCGATTCAACAACCACGTCTTGACATGCGCAGGATGCTGCGTGTATTGTGGGCAGTGAAGATGTATCGGCGCCGATATATGCACCACTGGAGTCGTATGCGCGCCGAGTCGAGCCTGAAGGGCGCAGGTCTTCAAGTCTGGAGGAGGATAGGAATGAGAACGAAGTTCAAAGCGGGGATTGGCGTAGTGCTGGCAATATTGATGATTCTCGGCGCCGTGGCGTTCGCCGACGGCCGCTTCGAATCAATCGCCGGGCTCTACCAAATCGACATCACCAACCTGGGCATGCCGTTGATCTTCTATCTGCAGATCGACGCCGACGGCAACTTCGAGCTTTCGCCGAACACCGATTTCGATCCGAGTGAGTGCCGCGGCCAAGGCGTGATCGCCGAGAGCGGCGGCGTGCACATGATGATCTACGCAGAGCACACGTCCGACAATCCCAAGACCGCCACGTTCGTCGTGGACGGCCCGAATCTCTTGTTCCAGTCGACGCTACCGTACGGGTCGAGCAACATTCTCTACACCGCGGAAGACGAGAATGATCCGAGCATCGTCTATACGCTGACGGCTGACACGTTGGCCCTGTCCGAGTACTACGGTACGTATGCCGGCGGGCATTCGGTGATGGCGATGGGGAGCGCGGTCGACTACGCGTACACGCTGACCCTCAAGGCCGGCCTGCGCTACGAGTACGTAAGCCAGTTCGCCATGGGCGGAGAATCGTACTCGTACGAGGAAACCGGAACCTGGGACATCGACGGCGACCAGTTCATCCTCTATCCCGAGGGCCAAGACGCCGTTCAGGGAACGATCGACGCGGACGGCGCGATCACAATCGGAGTGCTCGGCTCGGCAATGGCCAGCTCCAGGACGGAAAGCGTGCTTCGAATCGCAACGCACGCCGACTACGCCGGCACGTACACCGGCTTGAAGTCCTCGGCCATGTACAGCGCCGCCACGACCGTGGTTCTCGACATGTTCGGCACCTTCCACTACAGCGCGGACGTCGGAGAGCCTGATCTCTACGAGGAAACCGGATCCTACGATGTCGATGGCACCGACATCACCTTTGCGCCGGAGGGCGGCGATACCTACGCCGGGACGTTGGAGAACATGGTGCTGTCGGGCAGCTTTAAGGTTATCGGCATGATGCCGGCAACAGCCTTGGTCATGTACAGCGAAACCGTGCTGGGAACCTTCTCCGGCTCGGCGACGGATGAGGATGCGGGTGTCGAGTACACCACGGTTCTCACGCTCAATCCAGACGGCAGCTACGACCTCCTGATCTCCGACGCCAACGGTCAGGCCGTGGTCGACAACTCGGGAAGCTTCGAGTTGCAGAAAGGCATGACGTTGATGGTCGTACTCGACGGCGCGGATCCGGAGCCGACGTGCACCCTGAGCAGCTCGGGACTGAACTTCAGTATCACGCTCCCGGGGATGGACGACAGCTCCGGTATGGGCGGCGGCCTGGGGTTTAACCTGAAGAAAGAGTAAGTCCGTGCTTCATCGATAGGCTAGGGAGCCCCGCCAGGCACCAGCACGGCCTGAACCTGGCGGGGCCTGTTGCCAGATCAACCGGAATGTTCAGGACAGGAAGGCAATGCCGACACGGCAAAGCGTACTGATCGCTTGCTTGACACTCGTCGTTTGTGCGGCTCTACTCCTGACGGGCTGTCAGAAGATCGACTATCCCTGCCGAACCGATCCGACGAACACGCTCTATGTCGGGGTGTTTCAATCATCCTTCCCGAACGCCTTCATGCCTTGGCTGTCCCGGGACGGTATCGCTCCCACCATTGCCAGCATGCTGTACAGCACGCTATTCTCCTACGACGACGATACGGGAGAGTTTGAGCCGAGCCTCGCCCGGGAGTGGTACTACGTGGATGCGGCAGGCGTCCCGATCGTCACGGACGCCGGAAGCATCGATTACGACCGGCTGGAAACCGAGGGCGTAAAAACCCTGACGAATCCACAGACCGGAAAATCGGAGAAGTATCTGCCTGTGAGCATCGAGCTCGATCCACGCGCCCGGTGGAGCGACGGCGAGCCGGTCACCGCCGACGACGTGTACTACACGCTGGATATCGCGAGAAACAACTATCTCTCGAACCACGCCGGAGCGCTTGCGTGGACCGCCGATCTACTGCACCTGTACTCCAACTCCGGCGATCTAGAGTTGCAGGGCATCTTCACCTACAACCACGGAGCCGCCGAACAAGGCTACGTCATCGACGAGACGGAGAGAGATCAAGTGGTCTACCTGCACGTGCGGGGCGTACTGGGTGCGGTGACCAGTCTGTTCACAACGGTGTTGATCCTGCCGGAGCACCTGTGGAAACCGGTCGTGTGCCGGGACAGCCAGCTGAACAGCCGGAATCCTAACGAACAGACCCAGTGCCTGTACCAAAATCCCGTCGGCAGCGGACCGTACGTCCTGGACGTCGAGGCGTCCGGCCCGTCCCAGATCGTCCTAAAGCGCAATGAGCTGTATCACCTGACAAAGGAAGATGGCAGCCCGCTCTACAGCGTGGAGACGATCAACCTGATCCTGTACCAGGAGCTCAACGTGGCGATCTATGCCGTAATGCAAGGGCACATCGACATGCTCGACTCGAGCCTAAGCGCGAACTACGTGCGGCTGTTCGAAGGCCGCGACGACTTGTTCGTGTCGGCCGCCGAGGGCACATACGTCCAGACCCTCGTGTTCAACCTAAATCCGGTGGACGGCGAACAGACTCCGATGCGCAGCCTGTTGGCGAACAAGAACGTGCGCAAGGCCATTGCGCTTGCCATCGATACGGAGATGCTCATTCGATTGGTGGCCAATGGCGCGGCCGTGCCGATGAGTGCCGGACTGATCCGAGCCAGCCTGACGGACTTCTACAATCCCAACGCCGACATACTAGCCGGCGATCAGACGGAGCAGTTGCAGGAGGCGAACGCCCTGCTCGATGAGATCCTGCCGGAGAAGGACGGCCTGGGGTATCGCCTGCTTGACGGCCAGCGAGTCTCGTTTAACGTTCTCGGCCACCCCGGCGAGATCGAACTGATCTCGTTCCTAGAGATCCAGCTTCAGAAGATCGGCATCGAGATCAACTACCAAGCCAAAGGAAGCTCCCCGGAAACGACGTACCTGTATACCAGCCGGTTTGATATGACGATCCAAGGCGTGATCTTCTCGTTGGTAAACGTAGACATCATGCTCAATGCACACTTCGTAGCCCTGGGGCGCACGTCCAACTACGGCCGCCTCGTCGAGCCGGATTTGGCCGCAGCCATCGAAGAAATGCGATCCACGCTGAATCTGCACCGCAAGTACGAACTGCTCTACGACCTGCAACCCGTAATTGCGGAGCAGTACTACAAGGTGCCGCTCTACAGCTCGGAGATCGTATCCATCGCCCGTACCGACCGGTACACCAGGTACGAGGTCGTTCCGGGAGCCACGGTGTTCAATACGACAAACTTGCAGCAGATCCAGCGGATCGACTCCACGGAAGGTACAACAGCATCCGACGGCGGATTGGCGACTGAGACTGTCGCCGTGGAGAGGGAGGAATAGGCGATGAAGAAAAGCTACGTCATCAAGCGAATTCTGTATGCGGTATTCATCTTCTTCGTCGTCCTCACGCTCAACTTCTTCATCCCTCGTATCGGCGTGAGCGATCCCGCCGAGCGCTACTACCCGCCGCAGGGAGCGATGTCGGAGATCGAGTACGAGATCATCAAGCAGTACACGCGCGAGCAGTACGGCTTCGACGTCTCGACCTTCCAGCAGTACATCCGCTATCTGCAGGACTTGGCGCACTTCGACCTGGGGACCTCGCTGCAGGCCGGATCTCCCAAAGTCACCGAGCTGATCGGCCAGCGGCTGCCGTGGACCCTGGTGCTGTCGGTGACCACTCTCCTCATCAGCTTGAGCATCGGGTTACTCTTCGGAACCTTCGCCGCCTGGAAGCGCGGTCGATGGCAGGACACGATGCTGCTCAATGCCTCGACCATCAGTGTCGCCTTGCCCGCGTTCTTCATCGCACTGATGTTGTCTTTCTATCTCGGGTTCGAGCTGGAACTGTTTCCAGCGTATACGAACCCGAACATGGTCGGCCAGTTCGACTGGAGCTGGGAGGCGATTCAGGTGGTATTCAACAACGCCGCTTTGCCCATCATGAGCATGGCCCTCGGCGGCATCGTCGGATACTCCCAGACTACCCGGAATAGCGTCATCGCCGTAACCAACGAGGACTTCGTGATTACCGCCCGAGCCAAGGGCTTGAGTCACACGACGGTCCTGTACAAGCACGTCCTGCGAAACGCGATGCTGCCGTTGTCCACGTCAATCGGCATGAGCATCAGCGGTTTGATCGGCGGCGCAATCATCATCGAGCGAGTGTTCAACTGGCAGGGCATGGGCACCCTCTTTCTTGAGGCGAACAGCACCAGCGACTACCCACTGATGATGGGCATTATGCTGTTCCTTTCCGCTTTCGCGATTCTAGCGAATCTAGTGACCGAGCTGTTCTACGTGATTCTGGATCCCCGCGTCACCGTGGGAGACAGACGATGAGCAGCCGGAACGTTCTCCTTCAGGTTGCGCGAAGAGGTGGCTCCTTCCTGAGCCTTATCAAGAAGCTCTGGCAACATCCCAAGGGTAGAGTGGGATTGATCCTCGTCGGTCTGTTGGTGGTTGTGGCGGTCCTGGCCCCGGTCTTGGCGCCGTACGATCCGTACGACGTGACTCAGCGAGCGGAAAAGGGTCTGCGCCCAAGCTTGGAACATCCGTTGGGGACGACGATCACGACCGGGCAGGATATCTTCAGCATGTTGATCTACGGCACGCGGGTCTCCTTGCTGATCGGTATTACCACCGGCGTGGCGATCGCCTTCCTCGGCGCGTTGATGGGTGTGATGGCCGGGTACATCGGTGGGTTCGTCGACAACCTGATCATGCGAATCGTCGACGTGTTGCTGGTTATTCCTACGTTGCCGCTGATCATCGTCTTGACCGGTCTTCTAGGCAGAAGCTACTTCGTGATCGTTCTTGTGTTCGTGCTGTTCGGATGGACCGGGCTGGCCCGTGTCATCCGATCGCTGGTTCTGGTGCTCAAGAACAGCAACTACGTCAAGGCCGCCGAGCTGGCCGGCGCCAGCCGGTGGTACATCATGATGAAGCACATTCTTCCCGGAACCTCGCATCTGATCATCATGAACACCACGCTGACCTGCGCCGGGATCATGGTCGCAGAGGCGGGACTGAGCTTCCTCGGCTTGGGCGATCCCACCGCAATCAGCTGGGGAAAGATGCTGGCGGAGGCGCAGGGCGGAGGGGCACTGCTGTTCGGCGCGTGGTGGTGGATTCTCGCACCCGGTGCCGGCATCTTCCTGGCCGTGTTCAGCTTCATGCGAATCGGCATCGTGATGGAGGAGATCTTCAATCCCCGCATGAAGGCGTCAAGCAGCATCTACAAGCTGTTCAAGCACCTAAACAACGACTACCTGGACGAGGTCTTCCGGTCGATGGACGACGAAGAGAGCGCGGACCCACCGGACGGTCTTCATCCCGCGATGTCGGAGGGCGGCCATGACTGACACCGTGCTCGAGGTCCGTAATCTGAAGGTGGCGTTTCCGGCTCCCGGCGGCGTTATCCGGGCCGTGGAGGGAATCGATCTGACAACGAGCAAGGGCGAGTGTGTGGCCCTGGTCGGGGAGTCCGGTTGCGGGAAAAGCGTGACGGCGCTGTCGATCATGAAGCTGCTTCGAACACCGCCGTCCGTCAGCCGGATCGACAAGCTCCAGCTGGACGGTCGGGATCTGACCGGTCTGACCGAAAGAGACATGGAACACGTGCGGGGCAAGGACATGGCCATGATCTTCCAAGACGCCATGACCGCGCTGAATCCCGTCATGACCGTCGGCAAGCAGATCGACGAAGTGTATCGGCGCCACGTCAAGTTGGGCCGGAAGGAAGCCCGGAAGAGATCGGTCAGAGCGCTGGAACTGGTCGGTGTCCCGGAAGCCCGTTCCCGCGCCGACAGTTATCCGCACGAGTTGTCGGGAGGAATGCGCCAGCGGGTGCTCATAGCTCTGGCGTTTGCCTGCATGCCGAAGCTGATCATCGCCGACGAGCCCACGACGTCGCTCGACGTTACGATTCAGGCTCAGGTGCTGGATGTGCTGAGGTCGATGCAGAAGGACCATGACGTGTCGGCTCTGCTGATCACGCACGATCTCAGCGTGGTCGCCAACATGGCGGACACGGTGTACGTGATGTACTCCGGCAAGATCGTCGAACGGGCTGCCGCACTGGAGTTATTCACAGCTCCACGACATCCGTATACACAGGGACTTCTGGCGTCGGTCCCAAAACTCTCGGACGACAAGCAAGCGTTCGTACAAATCCCGGACACCGTGCCCCATCCGATGCACAAGCCGGAGGGCTGCTACTTTCATCCCCGCTGTTCGCATACCACGGACCGGTGTCGTCAGCACATGCCGCGACTCGAGACCTTGGAGAAGGATCGGCAAATCAGATGTTGGCATCCACTACATCAGGAGCGTGCGACATGACCGCGACCCGTGACGGACTGCTCTCCGATTCGTTGCTTGAGATGGACGGCGTTTCGGTCGATTTCCCGGTGAAACGCGCATACCCATTCAGCAAGAAACGCTGGATCCAGGCGGTCACGGATGTCAGCCTCCGGATCTCTCAGGGAGAGACGTTCGGCATCGTGGGGGAGTCGGGCTGCGGGAAGAGCACGCTGGCCAACGCAATGATCGGGATGGTCAGGCCGACTGGAGGAACCGTGTGCTTCCAGGGCGACGATCTGTATGCACTAAAGGCGAAGGCGTTCAAGGAATCCCGTCGGGACATGCAAATGATCTTCCAGGATCCGTTCTCTTCCCTTAATCCCCGGTTTACCGTGTACGACATCATTCGGGAACCGCTATACATCCGCGGCGGAGCAACCGAGGCGGAGATGAAGGCCAAAGTCCTGGAACTCCTAAGGCTGGTTGGACTAGACGAGGAAGATCTGCATCGCAATCCTTCGGATTTCTCCGGCGGACAGCGTCAGCGTATTGGAATCGCCCGCGCCATTATCCTGAACCCGAAGTTTCTGGTGTGCGATGAACCCGTGAGCGGCCTGGACGTGTCGGTGCATGCGCAGATCATGAACTTGTTGATGGAGATCCAGAAGACTCGGAACCTCACCTACGTCTTCATCTCGCACAATCTAGCAGTCGTTAAGAACGTCTGTCAGAACGTGCTGGTTATGTATCTGGGGAAGGTCATGGAGGCCGGGGCGTCCGATGCGCTGTTCGCCAATCCGCAGCACCCCTACACCAAGGCGCTGCTATCAGCGGTTCTCGACGTTACCGTGCAAGGGGCGCACGACAGGGTTCTACTCAAAGGCGATACACCCAGCCCGATCGACCCACCAAAAGGCTGCCGATTCTGGCAACGCTGTCCGTTCGCCATGGAAGGGTGCGAGACGATTCCCGCGGAACTGACGGAAGTGGAACACGGGCATCACGTTGCCTGCCATCTGGTCTCCGGTTTCACTCCCGAACAGAAAACCGCAGGTCTCGACCGACCCGTAGCCCAGCAGCCCATGGACGAAGCGACATCCATCGCCGCATAGGCAGCAAAGGGCACTCGCCGAAATTAGAAAAGACGTCATCGCAAGCGCAGACTACCGAAACAGGAGAGGTCCGAAACGTCCCTTGGGGATAGAAGACGTCTCGGACCTCGAAGTACGCTCCGTAAGGAGGTAACGGTACGACAACCCTATGTCTTCCGGCTGAAGGTCCCGTGACGGCTGCGTGAAGATGG
>Ga0272442_10010623_pt1 | contig 11328 bp, 3 predicted proteins | sample SSMForm2O_FD_200262 | JGI IMG/M metagenome (GOLD analysis project Ga0272442, IMG submission 200262) | Marine sediment archaeal communities from Little Sippewissett salt marsh, Falmouth, MA, United States - SSM-Form-2O | ecosystem: Environmental > Aquatic > Marine > Wetlands > Sediment ...
TTTTTCATAATAGATTCTACCCTTAACCCTGACAAGATCAACGGAATCAAAACAAATCCCGGGACGTGTCCAGAATAAAAAGAGCTGAAAAAACTGAAGAAAACGCCAGCAGAGGAAAGTGGATGGAAGAGTTTCCCGCAAAAAACCCGAACCCTGTAATCAGGGTAAAAATTGACGGGACAGTCCTCTACGCAAACAGAGCAGCTGCCCCCCTGCTGAGAGGCTGGAACATAGAAACTGGTGAAAAACTCCCGGAGATGCTGATAAATCTCGTGAAAAAGGTAAGCGGCCGGGAAAGAGCTGAAGAACTTGAATTGAAAGTTGGGGGAAGGGCATACATGCTTACCTTCTATTACGAGCCAGGGGAAGAAGCCGTAAACATCTACGGTTTTGACATCAGTTCCCGGGTGCAGAGGGAAAAAGAAACGAAAAAAAAGCATCTCCGGCTGGAAAAAGCCCTCTGGAACAACCTCCAGATCATGGAAACCATGGTGGACACGATTCCCGCACCCGTATATTACAAAGACGGGGAAGGGAAGTACCTGGGCTGCAACAGGCTCTTTGCAGACCAGATCATCGGGCTTCCGGAAGAAAAGGTCATAGGCTTCAAACTGACCGAACTGGAAACAATAATACCCCCCGCTACTTCCAGGAAGTACCAGCAGCTGGACATGGAACTCCTGAGGAAAGGAGGCAAACATGTTTACGAAACCGTAATCCCCTACCTGAACGGGGAGGAAAGAGATATCCACGTCAGCAGAGCCGTTTACAGGGACGAAACGGAAAACTTCGCCATTCTGGTAGGGGTACTGCTGGACATAAGCGAACTCAAAAAGGTTGAAAAAGCCCTCCGGGACAACCTGCAGTTCCAGGAAACCCTCCTTGATGCTATTCCGACTCCCGTGTTTTACAAGGACATGAACGGGAATTACCTCGGCTGCAATGAACTTTTTGCCAGCAGGGTTCTTGGCCTTCCAAAAGAGAGCATCGTCGGGCATTCAATGCGAGACTTTGAGGACAGGGTCCCCCGGAAATTTGCCGATTTGTATGAAAAATACGACCTGAAACTGCTCAGGGAAAACGAAAGCCAGCACTATGAAGCAAAAGTCAGGTGCGCGAAAAGGGGAGAAATCAGGGACTTCCTCATTACAAAGGCCCTCTACTACGATACTGCAGGCAAAAGGGCCGGGATCGTCGGCATAATGCAGGACATCACCGAGCGCAAAAAAGCCGAAGAGGTTTTACAGAAAAACGAAGAAAGATATCAGCTGGCTGCAGAACAGACGGGACAAATAATATACGATTATGACATCCAGGAAGACCGGGACGATTGGGCAGGGGCAATTGAAAAACTCACAGGATACAGCTTTGAAGAGTTCCAGAAATTCAACATAGACAGCTGGGCGATCCATATCCACCCGGAAGACCGGGAAAGGGCTGTAAAGGCACATTATGATGCCTTCAAAACCGACACCCCTTACCATGAAGAATACCGCTTCATAAGGAAAGACGGGAGCTGTTTTTACGCCGAAGACAGTGGGATTTTCCTGAAGGACAGAAGCGGCCGAATTTACAGGATGCTGGGAGTAATCAAGGATATCACGGAAAGGAAACTCTCCCATGAACAACTGGAACAAAGTGAGGAGCGCTACCGCACATTCATTGAAAACTTCAAGGGAATCGCTTACCAGTCAGGCCTGGATTTCGTGCCGGTCTTCATGCACGGAGCCCTGGAAGAGATCACCGGTTACAGCGAAGAAGAATTCATTTCAGGAAAAATAAAATGGAAACAGATTATAGATCCCAAAGACCTTGGCCTCCTTCGGGATAAAATAGATGAAATAAGTTCAGCTCCTAACTTTTTCGTTGAAGAGGAATACAGGATCAGGCAAAGAAGCGGGAACAGAAAATGGGTCCGTGAAATCGTCCAGCACATTCCCGGAAACGAAAGGAAACCGGCCTACCTGCAGGGGACAATTTACGACATCACCGAACGCAAGGCTGCCGAAGAAGCCCTTGAAAAGACCCAGGAAATCCGGAAGAGGGAAATCCACCACAGGATCAAGAACAACCTCCAGGTGATTTCCAGCCTTCTTGAACTCCAGGCAGAGAAATTCGATGACGAAAAAATCCTCGAAGCTTTCAGGGAAAGCCAGAACCGTGTTGCATCAATGGCAATTATCCACGAGGAACTCTACGAAAGCAAAGACAAAGACATGCTGACTCTCGACTTTTCAGCATATCTCCGGAAACTGACCGCAGACCTCCTGCAATCCTACACCCTGGAAAGCGACAATATCAGGCTTGAACTTGATGTGGAGGAAATATTCATCGGGATGGACACCGGCATTCCCCTGGGAATTATCATCAACGAACTGGTCTCTAACTCCCTTAAACATGCCTTTACCCCTGAAAATCCGGGAGAAATCAGGATAAACTTCCGTAGGACGGTAAACGATGAAAATGGGCGGGAAAAACTGAAAAACGGCAGCATTGAAAATACGAACAGCGCCGAAAGTGAAGGACAAAACTGCTTTATCCTTATAGTTTCGGATAACGGGAAAGGGTTCCCGGAAGGAATTGATTTCAGGAACACCGATTCCCTCGGCCTCCAGCTTGTGAACACCCTCGTAGACCAGATAGGGGGGAGCATAGAGCTTGGAAAAGGAAGGGGAACGGAATTTTCGATAAGGTTCAGGGAAGCTGAAAAGTAAAGGGATGATAATTTCCGGGACGAAAACCCGACAACTTCCTAAAAACCGGACACATATCACATACTTTTTAAATGATTGGGACATAAGGGGCAGATGAGCAAATAGGCATTATTTTAAATGACAAATAATCAAACTTTTAAATCATATACCATTAAAATTTTGAAATCATAAATCATCAAACAATTGAAAATTTGTAAATTTTATTGATTCTGGAAAAGAGGGTCTCGAAGCTAAAGGACTTTTTGAATCTACACTTTAAATAGCAAAACTTAAGAAGCTCAAAACTTAAGAGGCTCAATAACTACTCATTTTCAAAAGCATAAAGGGACAAACTCAGATAAGTGAGAGAAAATGGGGGATTCCAGAGATTTCCAGGCCGTCAACCGGCATTGGGAAAAAGAAGAGGAGAAAAAGAATGCTGGAGCAGTTTCCTTCAAATAACCCGAATCCTCTCCTCAGGGTAGATGAAGAGGGGATAATCCTCTACGCAAACAAAGCTGCAAGTCCTCTGGCGGAATATTGGGGTGCCGGAGAAGGAGAAAAACTTCCTCAAGCGATGGTCGATACGATAAAGGGAATACTTTCTCAAAAAAAACCTGAAAAGATTGAAATTAATACGGAAAAAAAGACCTATTCCGTCACATTCTGTCCCCTGCCGGAGGATAACTGCGTATATATCCAGGGGTTTGACATCAGCCCTTTCAGGCAGGCTGAAGAAGAACTGAGAAAAAAGTATGAGGAGCTCGAGGCAAAGGCCGGGAAAATGAATCCCGAACCCGCAGGTGCAAAAGCACAGCTTAACAGGGAAATTTCCGGGGAAAAACAGACTGATCGGGCCCCACCGGACTGTCCATTTTTTCTTGAAACCCTTCTGAATACGATTCCTGCCCCGGTCCTTGCCAAGGACAGGGAAGGAAAGTACAGGGAATGCAATGAGCTTTTTTCCCGGGAAATTGCAGGGCTCCCGAAAGAAGAGATCCTGGGAAAAACGATCAGGGAAGTTTTTCCAGGACTCCGGCCCGAAATTGTGGATGCTATCCACAGGCAGGACCTTGAACTGCTCGATAGAGGGGGCAAAGACAGCTACGAAACCGAATTTCCATGTGCTGACGGGACCGTAAGGAATTTCCTTGTAAACAGGGCCGTTTTTAAGGATGAAAATGGAAGAACGGCCGCCATGGTTGCCGTAATGCTGGACGTAAGCGAACTCAGGAGAAACGAGAAAAAAATCCGAAACAACGTAAAATTCCTCGAAACTCTCCTCAATAACATACCCAACCCTGTTTTTTACAAAGATAACAAAGGAGCTTACCTGGGCTGCAACGAAACGTTTAGCAAAATGGTCACAGGCCTTCCTGAAGAGGAAATCCTCGGATATACCCTCCCGGAACTGGCTGAAAGATTTGTTATAGATTTTTCCCCAAAGTTTCCCGCCGAGGAAATCCGGAAACTGATTGAAAATTCCGATGAGTACCACAGAGAAGAACTTGAACTTATTAAGACCGGCGGGTCCCAGCTTGAAGAATACGAAGCTCTTTGTGCGGACGGGAGGAAAAGGGATTTCCTGACAAGCAGGACCGCATACCGCGACGAAGAAGGAAATATTGCAGGCATGGTCAGCGTGATGCAGGACATCACCAGGATCAAGCAAATCGAAAGAACTCTCCGGGACAACCTGCAATTTCTCGAAACCCTGATCAATACCATTCCCAACCCCGTTTTCTACAAAGACCGAAACGGCGCTTACATAGGCTGCAACGAAGTCTTTGCAAACCGGATTTTCGGGCTTCCCAGGGAAAAAATCATAGGAAAAACCCTTCCAGCCCTTCAGGTCCCCGTCACGGAAGAGCTCAAGGAATACTGCCATAAAGTGGCTCTCGAACTGGCCAGGACCGGGAAAAAACAGGAACAAGACCTCAAATTCGTCTGTGCGGACGGAAAAACAAGGGACTTCATCGTCAACCGGGCTGCATTCAGGAACGAGAAAGGGGAAATTGCCGGAATAGTAGGGGTGATGCAGGACATAACCCAGCGAAAGAACGCGGAAGAAGCCCTCAGGAACACCGTGAGTTTTCTGGAAGCCCTGCTTGATGACATCCCGAGCCCTGTTTTCCAGAGAGACAAAAACGGCATTTACCTGAACTGTAACGAGATCTTTGCCAGCCAGATTATGGGACTCCCGAAGGAAAAGGTAATCGGAGGATCTCTTGCAGATTTTCAGAAAAGGATCCCGAAAGAACTGGCCAATATCTATCACCTGCATGACCGGGAACTTATCGATCAGGGAGGAAGCCAGTATTACGAGACTGAGGTCTTCTGTGCGGACGGCGTAAAAAGAGACTTCCTTTTCCACAAAGCCTCCTATAAAGACAGTTCCGGAAATGTAGGCGGGGTTGCAGGCGTGATGCTGGATATAACCCAGCGCAAGGCAGCGGAAGAAATATTCCGGAAAAGCGAGGAAAGGTACCGCATCGCTGCAGAACAGACAGGTCAGCTCGTATATGATTACGACATTGCAAGAGGGAAAATTGACTGGGCAGGAGCAAGCAAAGAGCTTACAGGACACACATTCGAGGAAATACAGAAGGTAGACCTGGAAGGCTGGAGGAACCATATCCACCCCGAAGACCGGGAAAGGGCATGGAAAGCCCACGAAGAATGCATGAATACGGGGGGCAAATACCTTGAAGAGTACAGGTTCAGGAGGAAAGACGGAAGCTATTTCCATGCAGAGGACAGCGGGGTCTACCTCAGGGACGGAAGCGGGCAAATGTCCAGGATCCTCGGGGTAATAAAAGACATAAGCGAAAGGAAAATAGCCCGGGAAATACTGGAGAAAAGCGAAGAAAGGTTCAGGGCAGTGGCAGAAAGGACCGGACAGCTTGTTTATGATTATGATTTGAGGACAGGGCAGAGTTCCTGGGCAGGGGCTATTGAAGAACTTACAGGATACGGTTTTGAGGAGTTCCAGGGATTCACCCCGGAGGTCTGGGCAGAACAGCTCCATCCGGAAGACCGGGAAAGGGCTGTAGAAGCCCACAAAAAATGCCTGGAGACCGGAGAAGCTTTCCACGAAGAATACAGGTTCAGAAGAAAAGACGGCAGCTATTTCTACGCGGAGGACAACGGCTTCTATTTAAAAGACGAAGATGGGAAAGTCTACAGGGCTCCCGGCGTAATAAAAGACATAACGGAAAGGAAACTTTCAACGAAAAAGATAGAGGAAAGTGAAAAACGCTTCCGTCTCGTTGCCGAACAGACCGGACAGGGAGTCTACGAATATGATGTTGAGAGTGACCGGCTTTCCTGGACAGGCGCCATAGAAGAGATAAGCGGGTACGGCAGCGAAGACCCCTGCATTTCTACCAGGGAGCTCTGGGAATCCCATATCCATCCTGAAGATAGTAAGCGGGCAGCCAGGTACTACGAACATGCCCTGAAAGAAGAAAAAGAATACCATCAGGACTACAGGATACGCAGAAAGGATGGAAACTACGTCTATGTGGAAAACAATGGAGTTTTCCTGAAAGATGAGAAAGGCCGGGTATACCGGATGCTCGGCGCAATAAAAGACATTACGGAAAGAAAGGTTTCCCGGGAAAAACTCGAGAAAAGTGAAGAAAGGTACAGGCTGGCAGCTGAACAGACAGGACAAATCGTATTTGAGCATGACATTAAAAATGAAGTTATCGACTGGGTGGGGGCTATCCAGGAACTTACAGGCTATTCGGCGGAAGAATTCCGGAAATTCGACATTGAAAAATGGGAAGAACACGTCCACCCCGAAGACAGGAAACGGACCATCGAAAAGATCACGGAAGCCCTCGAGAAGGGGGAAAAGTTCGTTGAGGAGTACAGGTTCAGGAGAAAAGACGGGGACTATTTCTACGTGGAGTCCTGTGGGGTAGGGATGCTCGATGAGGAGGGAAAACCCTTCAGAGCACTCGGGGTGATAAAAGACATTACTGGAAGGAAGCTTGCCAGGGAAAAACTTGAGAAAAGTGAAGAAAGGTACAAGCTGGCAGCTGAAAACACAGGGCAGATCGTATATAATTATGAGATTAGGACGGAAAAAATAGACTGGACAGGAGCTATTGAGAAACTTACCGGATACAGTATCGAAGAATTCCGGAAATTCGGAAAAGACGAGTGGATCTCACATATACATCCCGAAGAAAGAATTCGGGTGGTCGAAAGCATAAAGAGGTCACTGGAGACCGGGGACAGGATTCAGGAAGAATTCAGGTTCAGAAGAAAAGACGGAAGCTATTTCAACGTAGAAGACAGCGGAACTGTCCTTAGAAACGAACACGGACGCCCTTACAAAGTCATTGGCGTTAAAAAAGATATCACGGAACAGAAACTTGCCCGGGAAAAGCTCGAGAAAAGCGAAGAAAAGTACCGCATTGCAGTTGAACATACGGGGCAGATTGTATGCGACCTTGACCTGGAAACCGGAAACATTGAATGGGCAGGAGCCATAAAGGAACTTACAGGGTATGGTTTTGAGGAGTTCCAGAAATTCACCCCCCAGATCTGGGCAGAACATGTCCACCCCGAAGACCGCGAGTCCGTGCTCAAAAATGTAGAAGGGCCTTTAAAGAGAGGGGGAAGGTTCAAACAGGAATTCAGGTTCAGAAGGAAAGACGGGAGCTATTTTTACGTAGAAAACAGCGGGGTCGTTCTTGAGAATGAAAGAGGACAGATGTATAGAATTCTCGGGTTAACGAAAGATATCACGGAACAGAAACTTGCCCGGGAAAAGCTTGAAAGAAGTGAAGAAAGATACCGCCTGATTGCAGAACATACCGGACAGGTCCTCTATCATGACAACTATACCACAGGGAAAATCGAATGGGGGGGAGCAATCCCCGAAATTACCGGATACGGCTTGGAGGAATTCCAGGAAATAACCGCCAACGGCTGGCTTGGCCAGATCCATCCGGAAGACCAGGCAAGGGTGATGGCAGCACATGGAAAGTGCAGAAAAGAAGGAGGGAATTTCTTCGAAGAGTACAGGCTCAGGAGGGCGGACGGAAGCTACGTTACCGTGGAAGACGAGGGAGTCTACCTGAAAGACGAAAACGGAACCATATGCAAGGCACTTGGAGTTATCAAAGACATTGCGGAAAAGAAGCTTGCCCAGAAGAAAATGGAGGAAAGCGAGGAACGCTTCAGGGTCGCTGCTGAGCAGACAGGACAGATCGTCTTTGAACACGACCACATAAACAACGTACTTACATGGGCAGGCGCAATCAACGAAATTACCGGATACGGCCCAGAAGAATTCCACGAATTCGGAAGCAAAGCCTGGGTTGAACATGTCCACCCCAAAGACCGGGAAAAGGTCCTTTCAACACTCCGGAGATTCCAGGAAAAAGACAGCCACTACCGTGTAGAATACAGGTTCAGGAGAAAGGACGGGAGCTACTTCCCTGTAGAGGACAGCGGGATCTACCTGAGAACCGAAAACGGGAAGATCCGCAAGGCTGTAGGAGTGATAAAAGACATCAGCCCGATAAAGCTTGCCGCGGAAAAACTCCGGGTAAGCGAAGAAAGGTTCCGCATAGCAGCAGAGAAGACAGGCCAGCTGGTATACGATTACGATATCGGTTCTGAACAGATAAGATGGGCAGGGGCCATCGAGGACATTAGCGGTTATACATATGAGGAAATCCATAAGCTTACGACCGGTGAGCTCTGGAAAGATCATATTCACCCTGAAGACTATGAAAAAGCAATCAAGTATTTTAGAGAAGTCTTCAAGAAAGGAGAGAGCTATTCTCAGGAATACAGGTTCAAAAAGAAGGGTGGGGACTATATTTATGTGGAAGACTGCGGGACTTACTTGAAAGACAAAGAAGGCAGAGTATACCGGATGATCGGGGTAATAAAAGACATCACTGAAAGAAAAAGGGGAACCGAAGAACTGCGGAAAAGTGAAGAAAGGTTCCGCATCGTTGCCGAGCAGACCGGACAGCTGGTATACGATTATGACATTCCCGGAGATAAAATAGCCTGGGCAGGAGCCATCGAAGAGCTTACGGATTACGGGGATGAAGAATTCAAAAACTTAAGCAGACTTGGAGACTGGAAAGACCTCCTGCATCCGGAGGACCGCAAACATGCGGTCGATTCTTATGAAAAATGCCTGGAAAGGGGAGAAAAGTACCGTGAGGAATACAGGCTCAAAAGGAAGGACGGGAACTTCCTTTATGTGGAAAACAGGGGAGTATTCCTTAAGGATGAAAACGGGTGCACATACAGGATGCTCGGGGTAAATAAAGACATTACACAGATCAAACAGTCTCTTGAAAAATTAAGGCAAAGCGAAGAAAAGTACCGTTCATTCATACAAAACTTCAAGGGAATTGCCTTCCGGGCAAGTGTGGACTTTGTCCCGACTTTTGCAGAGGGTCTCATGGAAGAAATAACCGGGTACAGTGAAGAAGAATTCCTTTCCGGAAAAGTACGCTGGGACAGGATGGTGGAGGAGGCGGACAGGCCCCGCATCCTTGAAGATGCCTGGAAACTGAAAACCATCCCCGGAACAATCATCAACCGGGAATACCGGATAAGGCACAGGAACGGAAAGGTTCGGTGGGTAAATGAGATCATACAGAACATCCCCGATCCTTCCGGAAAACCCGTGATTGTGCAGGGTTCGGTCTACGACATCACCGAAAGAAAGGAAGCAGAAGAAGCCCTGGCCAGGACCGAAGAAATCCGCAAGAAAGAGATCCACCACCGGATCAAGAACAACCTCCAGGTGATATCCAGCCTTCTTGAACTGCAGTCCGACCAGTTCAGCGAAGAGAAAGTTGTAGAGGCTTTCAGGGAAAGCCAGAACCGCGTGGCGTCCATGGCAATCATCCACGAAGAGCTTTACAGGGCAGGGGACACCGAGACCCTTGATTTCGCAGCCTATCTCCGGAAACTGACCTCGGACCTTCTCCGTTCCTATACGGTCAGGAAAGAGGACATGAAGCTGAAGCTGGAGGTAGAGGAGATATTCCTGGGCATGGACACGGCAATCCCGCTGGGGATAATTGTCAACGAACTTGTCTCCAACTCCCTGAAACACGCCTTCCCTGCCGGAAGAAAAGGAGAAATCCACGTCAAACTCTTCAGGAAAGAAAGTTTGGGAAACAAAAATAGTTTGGGAAATAAAAGTATAAGTAACATCACAAATAATAATAACTCAAGGAGCAACATAAACAAAAATAGTCAGTTCACACTGATTGTTTCGGATAACGGGTTGGGTTTTCCGGAAAACGTTGACTTCACAAATACCGATTCTTTGGGTTTGCAGCTCGTAAATACCCTTGTAGAACAGCTGGAGGGTACAATCGAACTTGAAAGAAACGGAGAAACGGTTTTCAGGATAAAGTTCCTGGAAAGTGGAAAATGATCCGGGACCAGAGTATGAATAAGAAGGGGAAATATGATGAAAAAGGCAAAAATTCTGGTTGTCGAAGACCAGAACATCGTGGCTCTGAATATCAGGAACAAGCTTAAGAATTTAGGCTACACGGTTCCGGCTACCGCAGCCACCGGAGAAGAAGCCATCAGGAAAGCGGAACTGACAGGCGCTGATCTTGTTTTGATGGACATCATGCTAAAAGGGGACATGGACGGGATTTCAGCGGCTCAGGAAATCAAGTCCCTGTTCGGTATTCCCATCCTGTACCTGACCGCTTACACGGACGAAGAAACCCTTGGCAGGGCAAAAATGACCGAACCTGCAGGGTACATCTCGAAACCTTTCAAGGAAGAGGACCTGCACAGCAACATTGAAATGGCGCTGCACAAACACAGGCTTGAAAAGGAAGAAAAGGAAGCGGAATAAAATTCCCTGCTTTATTTTTTAAAGCTTTTTTGAAGCTTATTTGAATTTGACTTAATGAAGTAAAAACTTTATAGGGGACAAAAAAGGAAAAGGGTACCCGGGGAGTAGCTTGTTGTCAGCCCCCATAAGCGGGGAAATGAAAGAAAAAAGGAGGAAAATGGATGGAACATTTTCCCTCGAAGAACCCTAATCCTGTACTCAGGATAGGGAAAGACGGAAAGGTCCTCTATGCAAACAGGGCTGCCGGCCCTTTACTTGAAAACTGGGGGATCGAAGAAGGAGAAAAAACCCCCGAACTTATTGAAAATGCTGTCCTGAAAGCCCTTAAACGGGGAAACTATGAAGAGCTGGAACTGGAAGCCGAAGCCAGGACATATCTTGTCACACTGAACCCCTTTCCCGAAGAAGCCTGCGTGAATGTCTACGGGTACGACATAAGCAGCCGGAAAGAAATTGAAAAAAAGCTGCATATCCGGGAAAAACAGCATTCTGTGCTCGACAAGCTTGGGAGAATGGCCCTTACCTGCACAAGCCTCCAGGCCCTGATGGAGGAAAGCACACAGCTGGTAGCCAGTACCCTGGAAATCGAATCCTGCAAAATCCTTGAGCTGCTCCCGGACGGAAATTTCCTGCTGCGTACGGGGTTCGGACCGGGGAGAGAACTCGCAGGAAAGGGAGTTGCCGGAGGGGGAAAGGACTCACTGGCAGGATACACGCTACTTTCCGGAAGACCTGTTTTTGTAAAAGATATGAAAAAGGAAACCC
>Ga0272442_10010624_pt1 | contig 11327 bp, 12 predicted proteins | sample SSMForm2O_FD_200262 | JGI IMG/M metagenome (GOLD analysis project Ga0272442, IMG submission 200262) | Marine sediment archaeal communities from Little Sippewissett salt marsh, Falmouth, MA, United States - SSM-Form-2O | ecosystem: Environmental > Aquatic > Marine > Wetlands > Sediment ...
CGGTCGCCTCATCGAGGTGGTCAGCGGGCAGGACTACCAGACCTACGTCACAGACAGCATCCTCGAGCCGGTCGGCATGGGCGACAGCTTCGTCGCCGACGGCGAGGCATACCCGTCCATGGCCACGGGCCACCGGCCATGGTTCGGCACCAAACGCCCGCTGCCCGGCAAGACGACCGACCGGGCGACGGCGCCGCAAGGCGGGGTCATCGCCAGCGCCAACGACGTGGCGCGCTACATGCGGATGATGATGAACGGCGAGGACGACGTGCTCAGCGCCGACGGCAAGGCGATGATGATGCGCCCGGCCAGCGCGGTGTCATCCTTCTACGGCTTGGGCTGGTTCATCGACTCCGACAACGGCACCGTCTGGCACTCCGGGTCGGTCCCCGGCATCGAGACGCTGGCCACGATGGCTCCGGCCGCGGACGAGGCAGTCGTCGTGCTGGTCAACGGGGGCAGCGGAATCGGCTTCGGGGAGACGACCGAGCTTCGCGAAGGGATCACCGCCAGGGCACTGGGCCTCGACTACACCGGCGAGGGCTCGCGGTGGGCTCAGAAGGCCCTGTTCATCGGGCTGACGCTCCTACCGATCGTCTACGTGCTGAGCATGGTCTGGGCGTGGCGCCACCGCGAGGCCATCCGCGCCAAGTCGGGCGTCGCCGGACTGTTCAGCCTCTGGTTCCCGCTGCTCACGACCTCCGTGGCAGCGTGGTTCATCCTCTACCTCGTCCCGGCCCTGTTCGGCGCACCGCTGAGCACGCTGCGACTCTTCCAGCCCGACTTCGGAGTGGTCCTCGTCGCGACCGCGGTCACCGGCGTGCTGTGGGCGGACTTCAGGCTCGTCGTGGCCTACACCGGACGGCCCCGAGCCGTTGGCGGGCGGGAACCGGTTCGCGTAGCGGAGACCAGGTAGCGCGTGCCGGCGGGCCCGGGATAGCGCGTGGCGTCGCGTGTGACGCCGTTCTCTGCGGCCGCCCACAGGTGCTCGCCGACGTCTCGGCGTTCCACTGGTGGCCGACCCCGTCGACGACGGCTGCCGTCGCTGCGGGCGCCACGCTCGGGTGGACGGGTCGGCAGCAGCGGACGTCGGATCAGCTCTGGTCGCGGTGTCCTTCGCTGTTGGATGAGGCGTAGAGCGGCCGTTCCGGTCACGGCTCAGCCGGGGCTCATTCGGCTGTCGTGCTGGCGGTGTGGGCGAGTGTCGCGAGCAGTTCCTCCCAGTGGGTGAGAAGGCACAGGTGTCCGCCGGGGTCGACGGCGTGGAATGTCGCGTTGGGTAGGCGTCGAGCCAGGGCGCGGCCGGCTTCAGGGGCGACGATGGTGTCCTGGGCGCCGTGGAACACGTCAACCGGCTGGGTGATCGCAGCAGGTTCGAAGCCCAGTGGTGAGGCGGTGTTGTAGTCGGTGAGGGTGGCGTCGGGTCCGTTCTTCCAGGCCTCGGTCTTCTCAGCGGCGAGCATGGCGCGATACGTCGGGTCGGTCAGGATCTGCTCGTCGGGTGCGGAGCAGATCTTGGCCATCCCGTCGAGATACGCCTGCACATCACGCTGGACTTGGCGGGCGAGGAGGGCAAACCAGGCACGCTGCAGCGAAGGGATGGGCCGTAGCCGCTGCGGCAGTGAGCCGGTCCAGTGCAGCTGGGACAGCCCGCCGGGCTCGTCGACCAGGCCGAGGGAATCCACAAGGACGACGTGCGTGACCCGGTCGTGCAGGTGGTGGGCGACGGCCAGGGCGTGCAGCCCACCCAGCGACCAGCCGAACACCGCGAACTCGGACAGGCCCAGGTGGTCGGCCAGCTGCTCCAGGTCGGTGGCGGTGTCCGTGGTGGTGCGGTGCGGCTGAGGTGTCGAAGCGCCATAGCCCGGCCGGTCGATGCTTATCAGCCGTAGCCCAGCCGCCGTGGCGAGGGTGTCGTCGGGGTGGCGAGCCAGCCGCGAGTCCCCCAAGCCCGGCAGGTACATGACTGCGAGTTCGCCCGGGTCTCCGACATCGTCGAAGGCCAGCACCCTGCTGTCGGCGAGCGTCACGGTTGGCATGCGATCTCCCCCTCGCTGGTCGTCGCGTTGGCTGTCGGCTCCTCGCTAGAGGGCCGCCTGCTGGGTCAGGTGTTTGCGGAGTGCCTCGAACTGCGCGGCCATCAGCTTGTGGTGGGTGGCCTCCATGTCGAGGAAACGAAGGACCCAGCGCAGCGGTCCGTGCAGATCGGCCTTCCAGTGCGTCCGCAGCCTCGTGGTGTGGTCGTCGACGGGCTCCAACGCCGTTTGCATCGTGCCCCGGAATATCCCCTCCACGTACTCCTCCAGCATCGAGTTCGGAGGATCCACCGACACCATCCGCCTGGTGATGCGAACGACGCCACGCCGAGCGTCGACGTCGCCGTTTGGGCTCGCGGCCAGGTCAACGATCGCGCCGACCTCGATCCCGGCATCCGGCGTGCGCAGCCTCATCCGACCGAACGGATGCCACCAGGCGCTGCGACCGGAAAGCTCATCTTCCAAGGCCGCCCAGATCTCTTCGGGTGTGCCCGGCAGCAGTGCTTCGTCCACAACGTCGTACCTCGTCATGGAATCACCTCCCTGCTCCCACGTATGGACCCGCTCGACGGCGCTCGCCAGTGCCGAAGGCCCCCAGCTATCCAGCACCAACCGAGCCCGCATGCATCGACCAGCGGTTGCCCCTCCACCTGATCGCTGCGGCTCAACCATGGACTGCCAGCCGGTCTGCCGCGACGCCGTCCTGCAGAGGCTCCGACGCTCACGATCAGCCTCGGGCAACCGCCCTGCATGCGGCATGAGCGCGCACTTCGTTGGGCCCCAGACTCGCTCGTCCCCAGTAGGGTCAACGACCACGTTCGGGAACCCTGTGCCTTGGATCGGGAGGGGGCGTTGTGGAGGCACCGACCGTCTTCTGGGAGGACATCGAGGCCGGCAGCGAGTACTGGGGTAGTGAGGAGACCGCCGACCGCGACGACATGGTCGACTTCGCCTCCCGCTACGACCCGTGGCCGATGCACCTGTCCGACGCGGGAGGTCGCGCCACGCCTTATGGCGGGCTCATCGCCTCCGGCGGGTACACGATCGGGTTGTGGTACCGCTCCGGGCATGCGATCTGGAACCGGCCCGGGGCGGTGTGGGCGTTCCAGGGCGGCCTGGACTGGCATGTGCGCTTCGTGCGTCCACTGCGCCCCGGAGACCGAGTACGCCTTCGGATCGTGTGCATCGAGACGCGCCTGACGTCTATGCCCGGGCGGGGCATGGGCCGCTCCGAGTCGCACCTGGTGAACCCGGACGGCGAACCCGTCCTGAGCCTCGACCTCACATGGATGATGGCCACCCGACCCACCTGACACCCGCTCCGCCGCGAACAGTTGAGCTTGCGACACGGCTGGTCTGGGAGTGGACCTGCGAGGCGGTCGGGCGTGGTCTTCCGGGGTGGTTCGACGCACGTGAAGCGTCCTCTGCGAGCGGTGAGCAATGGCCCACCTGCGGTAGTACCGAGTTATACTCGAGGGTGTGAAGACAGCCATCTCTGTCCCCGACGACACGTTCGATGCGGCCACGAAGCGCGCACAGGAGCTTGGGATGAGCCGATCGGAGTTCTTCTCCCTCGCCGCCCGTCGATACCTTGACGAGCTCGACCGCGAGTCCGTCACCCAGCAGGTGGATGAGGCGCTTCGATCGGCGGGCGGGGACAAGTCAGCTGCCGCGGCAGTGGCCGTGGGTCGGCGGCGGCTGTCCACTGGTGAGGACTGGTGATAGCCCGCGGGGGTGTGTACTGGGCTGACCTCGGTGAGGTCACCGGCACCCCACCCGCGAAGCGACGACCCGTGCTCGTCGTGCAATCCGACGCCTACAACGCCAGCGCACTGTCGACCGTCCTGGCTGTCGTGCTCACCTCCAACACCGCGTTGGCCGCGATGCCCGGCAACGTCTTCGTACCCGCGACGGCCAGCGGACTCCCTCGAGACTCGGTTGTCAACGTGACCGGCATCGTCACCCTGGACGAGGACGACTTGACCGAGATGGACGGTCAACTCCCCAGCTACCTGCTGGCCGACGTGAATCAGGGCCTGCGTCGCGTGCTCGACCTGTAGCCAGCCACCGACCCGCACCCTGGTGGGTGGGCACTTCTTGTACATGAGAGCCGGTTCGATCCCAGTGTCCTGAAAGCCTCTCATCGGCTGAGCGAGCGTTACCGCGCAACCCGAGGAACTGCCACGGTGACCCGCGTCGCTCCGCGAAGGACGCACCGACCCATGCCTGATCGAGCGCCGCCCTGTGGCCGCGGACTGGGCTTCTGGTTCCTGCCGGAGTGGAGTGTGGCGGCAATAGGTCCCTGACCTTGAAAGCCAGCAGAAGGGCAGCAGCTCCAGTCCGTGGCCGACCACGCACCCGGGCGAATGACGGCGAATGGCGCCCGTCCGCGCGGTCGAGCGCGGGTGCCGGGTGATGCCCCTGTCTCGGGGGAGTTGAGGCCCTTGATGCCCCGCCAACTCCCAAGAAGGTGGTCTTCATAACAGCCGATGTCGGGGCGGATTTGCAGGGCTACTCAGCTGATGGTTCCCGGTGGGGTGACCCACTCGCAGGCCTGCCCAGTCACCGCGGAGATGAGGTCGAAGTCGGTGTCGTAGTGCAGCACGGTGAGCCCGGCCTCTTCGGCTGCGGCGGCGACGAGCAGATCGGGGATCTTGCGTCCGCGCTGGCTGGTGGAGGCGAGCTGTCGTTGGACGGTTCGTGCTCGCTGGACGTGGCTGGCTGTTGTCTCCACCAGGTCGAACACCGACAGCGCTGAGGTCAGCTGGTCCCACTCGGTGTCGTTGCGCGCAGAGAACCCGATCTCCAGGTCGCCGATGCCGGCGCGGGCGGCTCGGCCTGCCGCGGCCAGGGGCTCCACGGTCGATCGGACGGTGGGGTGGTCGAGTCGAGTCAGGACGCTGGTGTCGAGCAGGTGGGTCAGCGCCATGCGTCGACGCGATCGCGCAGATCGGACCCGGCGAGGACGTCGAGTGCCTCGCGCACGCGAGGGGCCCGAGCGGACGCCGCTGCGCGGAGGGACTCGTTCACGGTGTCCTTGATGGTGTTGGTGCCGAGTTCGGCCCGTGCGGCGGCGAGCGCTGCTTCGTCGATGTCGACCAGGTGCTTGCTCATCGTGGCAGTATATACGCGCAGTCGACAGTATACATCGCTCCTCGAAGACGCGCCCATGGCCGAGAGTCGGGCGGTCGCGGGAAGAGCCAGTGTCAATCGGGATTGACGGCGGTGCCGCAGATCCCCAATGCCCCCTGGGGTCTGTCCTGGACTGCAGCCGGGTTGTGGCAGGCAGTCCTGGGGTCGGCCATCGCCGGGCTGTTCTTCGGCGTTCTGATCGCCGGCGCAGTTCTTGCCACGCTGCAGGCCAGGGGCCGGCAGGCCCCCGGGGTCCTCGTGTTCGCTGCGTCACTCGTCGTCGGCGCCGTTGTGTTCGGCTTCGCCGGCTATCTCGGGCAGCGCAGCGCCGAGCAGGACTCAAGCGACGCGTGCTCGGCCGAAGCACGGGAGGTCTTCGCGCAGATGAGCTTCTACGCCGACCTCGACCAGCCGCCTACAGGGACGCAGTACGGCTCCTGCTACGTCGTGTACACGATGGGCGAGACGGGGCAGCAGGCCAGCGACACCCTCCGGGTGCTGCTGGCCGACAACGGGTGGCCCCTGGAGTGTGACCCGGTCTTCCGTGACGACGGCCGGTACCGGTGCCGATCCGGCTGGCAGGACGGGCTGATGCTGGAGGTCCACTGGGAGGGCTCACACGACCTGCCCGGTGACGATCTCGCGCCTACCGACGACGGCGCGACGACCGTAGCGATCGACGTCGTGACGTGGGACCCACGGATGGGCCCCATGCCGCCGTGACCGGCGTCGTCCAGACTCACGCTGGGCTGCTCGGTGATGGTGCCCGGCTGGGGGTGTTGGACGGCTAGCCACTTCTTCAGGGTCTGGTGGAACCGCTCGGCTTTGCCGCAGGTGGTGGGGTGGTTGGGGCGGGAGTCCTTCTGGGTGATGCCCAGGCGGTGCAGCTCGGCCTCCGGGGCGGTCCGCCGTCCGCTTCGTGCGTGGGGGGTGACCCACTCAGACACGCCACCATGGGCAGCAGCCGCGCACGCGCTGATCCGACAGCCCAAAAGCCCTCGCACATGGCCGCATGGAGGGCATTGGGCAGACGCCGGTGAACGCCGACGTGCTGGGGCGACGTTGGGGCTATTCGATGTCGTACCAGGGCGGGCAGTTGTCCATGGCTTCGTCGGCGTTCGGATCGTTCGCAGCTTCCGCAGCGTTCGCGGGAACCGTGGTGTGGTGCAGAAGCCCGTCGTCGGCGAACACGAAGGTGAATGTGCACCAGGCGACGCAGAGATCCTGATCGGACTTCTGACTCGGAATAGGGACAGGGACGTCCTCCCCGGCGGTATCGGTCAACCGCCCGACGCACGCATCGAAGTCCGGGGTCAGAGTCAGGCCCACCTGGAAGGCCGCCTCATGCAAGCACCTGATCCCGTCGCGGTGCCCCGGACCCCACCCCAGGCTTCCTTCCCGTTCGCCGGTCGGCGAGATCAGCGCCATGACTGCATCAGCGTCCTGCTCGTTCCACGCCTCGATGTAGTCCTCGACCACCACCAGTTGCTCGGCGGTGAAGCCGCAGGCCACCCAGTCTTCTGACGGCGCAGCCTCTGCGGATGGCTGTGCTGTCGTCTGCGTCGGCACGGGCAACGCGGCACCGGTGGAAGCGTCTGCGTCCTCACTTGCCGAGCACCCGCCGACCAGCCCCAGCACGGCCGCTAGTAGGCCGCTGAGCAGGAGCCTGCCCCTCCGTGAAGCCTCACGTGTCCTCATCGGACCCCCCTTCCTCGACTCCCAGGGTCGGCCGACACGGAACGACCACAAGGGGCGGAATGCCCCGCAAGTCGAGCCGACCGCCCACGCTATGGACCGTGCTGGCTCCCACGCCCGCGCCGGCGACTCCCATCGGGTGTCGGCACCCCGCGACGAACGCCCGACTTCGCCGCGCCCAGTCCGATGGGTGCGCTGGTCCCTGGTTAGTGGTGCGGGTCTGGAGTATCCAGAAGGGGGAGGGGCCTGCGACTGGGGGAGGTGGTCGCTGTGGGTTTGAGCCTGGCTCCTGGCGCGTCCCCTGGCGAGTCCCGGACAGGTGCGGCGGCACCCGGGATTGGGGCAGGTTCGTCGGGGTTGACGCACCACCACCCTGGCGATGGCGGGTGGGGTGGCCTGCGGCATCGGCTCGCTCACCTGGTCACGCCGCACAGCCACGACGCCGCTGGGAAGGTAGACGAGGCGCTGGCGGCGAGCCGGGAGGGGTTGCGGGCGCTGTGGGTGTCCTTCGCCGGGCTGCTGCTCACGGCGGCGGCCCAGGCGGGGGTGGTGCTGCTGACCGGGTCGGTGGCGCTGCTGTCGGACACGCTGCACAACCTCGCCGACGCGCTGACCGCCATCCCCATCGCCATCGCCTTCTTGGTGGGGAGGCGAGCCGCAACCCGGTCCTACACCTACGGCTACGGGCGGGCCGAGGACCTGGCCGGGCTGGTCGTGGTGGCCTTCATCGCAGCCTCGGCGTTCTCGGCCGGGTACGCCGCCATCCAGAGGCTGCAGGACCCGCAGCAGCTGGAGTTCCTGGGCGCGGTCGCCGTGGCCGGGGTGATCGGGTTCGTCGGCAACGAGGCCGTCGCCCGGTACCGAATCCGCGTCGGCCGGCGCATCGGCTCGGCCGCGCTGGTCGCCGACGGGCTGCACGCGCGCACCGACGGGTTCACCTCGCTGGCGGTGGTTCTCAGCGCGGCCGGGGTGGGGCTCGGCTGGGACCTGGCCGACCCGATCATCGGGCTGCTCATCACGGTGGCCATCCTGTATGTGCTTCGGGACGCCGCCGGGGAGGTGTGGCGGCGGCTGATGGACGCGGTCGACCCAGAACTGGTCGGTGCTGGGGAGCAGGTGCTGCGCGACACCCCCGGTGTCGAGTCGGTCCACCGGCTGCGGTTGCGCTGGATCGGGCACGACCTGGTCGGTGAGGCCGTTATCCGGCTCGACCCGTCGCTGACGCTGGCCGACGCCCACCGCATCGCCACCGACGCCGAGCACCGCATGATCCACGCGCTGCCCCGGCTGCAACGGGTGACCGTGCACACCGGCCCGGTCGGCGACCGGCACGAGGCACTGCTCGACCACCCCGGCGCCGATCGCTGACCGGCGACCCCTCGGGGTCGTGCGGCTCACCGAGCCGTCGGCACTGCCAGGTTCGGCAAGCAGGCTGGCCGCCCGGTCGGTCACCTCATCGAGGACTCCGCGAGGCCCTCGCGCGTCCCCGCCTGCCAGCAGCGGCGCCGCGGGCGGTGGGTCTCGACCGCGACATCGGGCACCCGGGCACGTATGAGCCGTGCTGCTCACGGCCTATCGGGCAGGCCCAGGTCGTGGCGGGCGAGAGCGCAAACCTGCCGTGCTCGGGTCGTTGGCCTCTGGACCTCGACCGGTCGCGGCGTTGCAGAGGGGTGAGAGGGGCTGTCCACGGGCCGCCGGCAACACCGAAAAGGGGATGGCATGACGCACACGACAGTCGACCGGGTCGTCGAGATCGACGCCCCGGTAGAGAAGGTCTTCACCGTGCTCGCCCACCCATAGCAGTACTACACGGTCAGAGAAGGCTTGCAGGCCAGCGACCTGAAGATCCACGACGTGGAACGTGACGCCGATGGGGCCATCCGCATCTACAAGCTGATGGCCGTCCGGGACCGGCACCCGCCGGACCCACACCGCCACCATGCACACGCGGGTGCCTCTGCTGGACAAGCTGCTCTACGCAGGCGGTGGCCAGGGACGCTGGGAGCCGTTGCTCGACGAGGCCATCGCCGCGGTCAAGAAGGCCCTCGACACCTGACACCACCTCCCCGGTCACTCCGACATCCGCTGGTCGAGCGGTTGCAGTCAGGTCTGCACTCCAGCGCCGCACCGTCGACGCCGGGCCACGGCTCCCGAGCAGATGTGCTGTGCCAGTGGGAAGCCGCCGCGTCCACTCGGCCTCCTGGCTGGCGTGCAGGTCGCGGGGCGCCGCGAGCGACTGTAGGACTTCTCGCACTGGCCGCGCTGCTGTCCCGGAGGGATCCTGGGGTGGAGGGCGCCTGCGGCAGACAGCCGCGGGGGGAGGTCGTCGGGTGCGACCGGGTGGGCGTGATCGTGGAAGGGGGGCGCGGTGATGAGCACCACCACCCACACCCGCAGCGTCCACATCGATGCACCGGTGGAGACGGTCTTCGACTACGTCACCGACCCGGTCAGGGTCTACGAAGCGTTCTACCAGAAGCGCAAGCCGACGATCACCGACCAGAGGATGGCTCCGGACGCTGGCTCCGGCTCCCGGTACCGGTGGGGATTCCGCCTCGGGGTGTTCCCTGTGCACGGTGAGGTGACCCGTGCGGACTACGTGCGCAACGAGCACTTCGTCGACCGCTATCGCGACGGTCAGAACACCTACACCGTCCAGCCGGATGCGACCGGCACAACCCTGACCCTGACAGTCGAGTCCATCAGCCGGGTGCCTCTGGCGAACAAGGCCATGGACCTGATGTGGCGGCCTGAGAAGAACCTCGACACGTGGCTGGCGAACATCAAGACGGCGATCGAAACCTGATCACACACGCCCCAGCGACTAGCGCCCATGCACCAACGCGAGACCCCCTCGACCACGGGCGAGGAAATGCTCTGTCATAGCCGCGGTTCGGTCGCTGGCGGTCGAGCCGGAGCCGGCTGATGTCGACAACCCGACCGTGCCGTGCCGCTGCGGCCTGTCTCGTGGCGTAGAACTGGTCTCTATGCGCTCTGTGGTGCTGACCGGGGCGGCCGGCGGGATCGGCCAGGCGCTGGCCTCGGCGATGGTGGCTCGGGGTGACCGGGTGGTCATGGTCGACATTGCCCCCGACGTCCAGGACATCGCAGCGCAGCTCGCCACGACCGGTCCGGGCACGGCGAAGGCGGCGGTGGCCGACGTGCGCGACTCGGCCGCGGTGCAGGCCGTCATTGACCGGGTCGTCGCCGACGTGGGGCGGGTGGACGTGCTGGTCAACAACGCCGGGGTGCTGGTGACCGGGTACACCGACGAGCTCACTCTCGGCCACTGGCAGCGAGCGGTGGACGTGAACCTCAACGGGGTAATCCACGGCGTGCACGCCGCCTACCCCGCGATGGCCGCCCAGGGCCACGGGCACATCGTGAACATGTCCGCCCTGGGTGGGCTGACGCCGGTCACCCTCGGCGTTCCCTACGCCACCACCGCGCACGCCGTGGTCGGCCTGAGCCTGTCCCTGCGCGGAGAGGCCGCCGCCCGCGGAGTGCAGGTCAGCGTGGTCTGCCCCGCCGTGGTCGACACCCCCATGATCGACGCCGCCAACCCGCCCGACCTGCCCGCCCTGCCCACGCGCCTACCGGCCCGGCAGGCCATCGAGCGCCGTCACCGCCCCGTCCCGGCCGCCGCAGTGGTCCAGGACATCCTTACCGGCATGGACCGCGACCAAGCCATCATCCTCACCCCCCGCAGCGCTCGAACCACCTGGGCGGCCATGCAACGAGCACCCCTGGTCCTGGCCAGCCAGCTCGCCAAGGACACCCTGCGGTGGGCCCGCAGGGCCGCCACCACACAACCCTGAGCTCACCCCGACTCGACGGGCCACCAGCCCCCAACCTCGTGGTCGACATGCCCGCCTCGGTGCGGATCACCTCGAGGTCGGCGAAGGGCCCGGCCGGCCGTCCGCAGGCTTCTTCCACACCCGGATCTCCACCCCCGCCTCACCGAGGGCCTGGGTCAGGTCAGCGACCTCGGCCCCAAGCTTGGCCTCCCTGGTCGAGGGGCCGGACTTGCCCGCTGCCAGCGCGGTCTTGCCTGCTTCGAGCAAGTCAGCCTTCCACCGGCCGATGGACTGCTCGCTGACCTTCTCTCTCCGCGCGGCCTCGGGATGCTCATCTCCCCGGCCAGCATGCTCAGCACGACCCGGGTCTTCTTCTCAACAGGAATCGATGGGGGTCTTCCAGTAACTCAGACTTCTCGTCAGGACTGACACAACAGCCCTGCCACTAGGTCTGACGCGCGACAGCACCAGGTACCCGAGGCACGGCTCCACCCGGTCACGTCTCGAGAGGGTCTCCGACCCCCGGGCGCACGTACCAACCGAGGTCGACCCGGCGCACCTCGACCACACCCACAGCTCCCACCCTGCACGTATCGGCTGGTCAGGTCGTGCGTAGGTGGGTGTGGCCGACTTCTTGCACGGCCCGGCCGTTGCCGTCGGGGTCGGT
>Ga0272442_10010625_pt1 | contig 11326 bp, 12 predicted proteins | sample SSMForm2O_FD_200262 | JGI IMG/M metagenome (GOLD analysis project Ga0272442, IMG submission 200262) | Marine sediment archaeal communities from Little Sippewissett salt marsh, Falmouth, MA, United States - SSM-Form-2O | ecosystem: Environmental > Aquatic > Marine > Wetlands > Sediment ...
GGCGATGTAGTAGCACCCGCCCGTCGAGTCGGCGTTCCACTTGCCCGAGCTCACCACGTGCAGCACACCCGCCGCGTCGAGCGCCGCCGCCGGCGACGGGTACGGCAGCGTCCGCGCCGACGTCGGCGTTATCACCTCATACGTCTGCACCGGCCACGGGGAGCCGGGCGTTGTGGTCGAGTGCGCCAGCGTCGGGTAGTTCGGGTTTGTGTGGTAGTCGGCGAAGACGCAGTGCAGCGCGCCCGCGGGTGAAACCACCAGGGCCGGCATGTACCGGTTATCCCCGAGCGTCCCCCCCTCGTCGGCATTCGGCCAGTCGGTGACGTACTCATCGGTGTAGATATCCCACGCGCCCAGGCCGCCGACCTTCGACTTATGCATTATCTCCACATTAAGCCGCGGCGGCCCGACGCCGTAGAGCGGCGGCGCGCAATCCCGGTAGTCGTGCCAGCTCAGGTGCAGCGCCCCGGCCCCGTCGCACGCCAGGCTCGGGAAGCACGCGCCTTCTGTTGTCCCTGCGAAGATCCCCCCACGCACGCACAGGGCCTTCCCGAGCGGGTTCCACGGTGTGCCGGCCGCCCGCGCGTTGTAGAACAGTTTGCGATTGGGCGATGGGTCCTCGGTGGCCGTATCCGCCTCGCACCACACGAGGTGAACCGAGCCGTCGGCCGCTACCGCGAGGCCATCGAGCTGCGCCCCGTCGGCGTTCCCCATATAGAGCCCCACCGGGTCCGCGCATGCCGTCTCCACGTCCTCCCACACCCAAGATGCCCCAGCCGATGCGCATAGTAGAAGGAGCGCCGCCGCCGCAGTCCGCATCATCCCCGCCTCCGCAATGCCGCTACAAACAGCAGCGCCGCCCCGAGCATCACCGCCGTCGATGGCTCCGGGATCTCCCACGCGCCAAACGCCACGTCGTCGACCCATCCGCTGGCCGTGAGGTCCGCCGTCCCCTGCGCCCCATACGACATCACGCCGAAGCGGTCGAGCCGCCACGTCCCGCCCGCGAGGCTGACGGGGTCGAACGTGCCGAGCGGCGCCCCATCGACGGTCATCGCAGTGTGCAGCAGCTTCGTATGCGCGTCGTATGTCACGTCAATGCCGTAGACGGCCGAGAGGTCCCACGTGATATACGGGTTCCACACGCCGAAGTACCCGCCCCCCGCGTCGAACCCGGTCATCCCGACGTAACCCTCGTTGATCTCGTTGGGGAAGAAGTCCCACTCGAGCAGCCCGAACGCGTACCCGGACACATACCCGCGGTCGAAGGCCGGGTCGGTCTCGATGCTGCTGTCGTAGAGCCCGAGGCTGACCTCCCAGAACATGTCGGGCGATATGGCGCACGCGTCGAGCTTGAGCGTACAGGAGAACGCGAAGCTTTGCTTCCCGTCGAGGACCGTGCCGAGGTCCCGCCTATAGAATGCGTTGTCTTTGGCCGCGTCCCAGGTGGCGGAGAGCCGCCCCGAGCCGTCCCATGCCATAAGCGCCGGCTCCGCCCCTGCGTATCCCCAGCCACGCGCCGCCGGGTTTGTGTCGAAGTCCTCGGTCCAAGACACACCGGCGTGTGCGATGCTGACGAACGATGCGAGTAGCATGGATGCAATCCCTGCGAGCTTCACTGTCTCTCTCCCTATCGATCCGGTATGGGGTCGTCGAACCCTGTGTACCAGGGCGCCCTGTGCATGGCCACGTGTCCGTCGTTGAAGAGTATCCCCTCGCGCGTCCCGCCGCTGTGTGGGAAGGGTATCCACTTGTCCTCGTCCCAGGTGATCTCGAGGTAGAGGCACGCGGCCAGCCAGAAGCCGGGGTTCTCGTTGGGTTTGATGTAAGGCCCGCCGAGGTCCTCTGCGGCGCCGTTTTGCGCATAGCGGAGGTAGTCGCGGCGGTCGGGGTGGCTCATATCGAGCCTGGGGCAGCGGAACACCTCGCGCGAGTCGATGTAGTTCTTTGTATGGAGCATAATGGGGACGGCGGACCAGTAGCCGTTGGCGGCCGGTCCCTGGCCGTATTTGGTTGTGCGGTTTTGTTCGCCCCAGCCGTCTGCGGCCGGGTAGACCTTCCACTGGTTGGCGTAGAGGCTGAGGGCGGCGCCCATCTGGTGGAGGTTGGAGAGGCAGACCTGGTCGCGGGCGCGCTCTCTTGCGCGCGAGAGCGCCGGCAGCAGTATAGCGGCGAGCGTGCCGATGATGGCGATAACCACCAGCAGCTCGACCATGGTGAAGGCGGCCCGGCGCGATCCGCGGCGCCTCGGCGCATGCATGGGCAAACGAAACCCCCGCCGGCCCTCATGCGGGCGAGCGGGGTCTGGAGCAGGGCGACTTGCGCGACGTCGCTGCTGCCCCTTCGCCTTCTAAGCTCGGCCCCGGTCCGCGAGGGCGGCGTGTGTGTCGCGTGAGCCGGTCTTCTGACTCCCGGCGACCGTCCCCCGCGCCTTCCCAGGCTTTCAGCGGCCCAGTGGCGTTGTGGCGGAGGTCGCGCCGGTCACAGCGGCGGGCCCGTGCGGTTTCTCACCGACTTCCCGTCACTCACGCGGCGTCTTCGGTTGTGTGGCTAAGGGTAGGGAGGGCGGGCCGGGGTGTCAAGGTGTGTTTTTGTACACCGGATGCGGCAGTAGGAGTGCCGGCGCCTTCGTCCTTTTCTGGGGGAAGCGCGGTCCGGGCTTGAGCGCCGCTGCACTTGCACTCACTTGTCAGTAGAAAAGGCGACGGCGGGCCCGCAATTGCTAGGCAAACGGGCCTACCTGACCGCTTGACTCCCCTTCACCGCAGTGATAACGTTCGGAGCAGATGAGAGGGGGGCGGTATGAACGTCGTTGTAGTGGGGCCGGGTGCCATAGGCTGCCTGTTTGGGGCAAGGTTGGCGCTATCGGGCAACGAAGTGTTCATGCTCGACAGGGATGCGTCTCGCGCTGCCCTCATCGAGGATGACGGGTTGGTGGTGGACGGGATGCGGCGCCTGACGGTCGAAGTGAGGGCGGGCGCGGAGCCCGCTCATGCGCCGGCGGCGACGCTGGCGCTGGTGTGCGTTAAGAGTTACGATACGCCTTCGGCGGCGGAGGCCGTGGCCGGGTTGCCCGGCAGGCCCTATGTCCTCACGCTCCAGAACGGGCTGGGCAACGCGGAGGAGCTGGCGAGGGCGGTGGGGCCGAGCCGGGTCGGCGTTGCGGCGACGTCATGCGGCGCCACGAAGCTGGGTCCGGGCCGGATCCGCCAAGCCGGCGAGGGCCCTACGGAGCTGGCGCCGTGGTCGGCCGAGGGGGAGGCGGGCGCGCGTTTGGCCGCCGACGCCCTCCGCGGTGCCGGGTTCGACGTTTACATCTCGGCCGACCCGATGGCCGTGCTCTGGCGCAAGCTCGTCGTGAACGCCGCGGTCAACGGGCCGTCGGCGATAGCCGGCGTGCCGAACGGCAAGCTGGCCACTCTCGATCATTACAGGGTACTTCTCCTTTCCTGTGCGAGGGAGGCGGCTGCCGTGGCCGAGGCCGCCGGTGTCCACATCGACGACCCGGAAGGGGCCGTCCTCTCGGTGTGCGAGGACACCGCCGACAACGTCAGCTCGATGCTCCAGGACGTGCGACGGGGAGCGCGCACGGAGGTCGACGCGATTTACGGAGCCGTGGTCAGGCGGGGCGCCGAACTCGGCGTCGAGACCCCCGTGACCGAGGAGATGCTGCGCGCGGTGAAGGCTCTGGAGCAGAAAGAGAGAGAGAAGGTCAAGGAAGCCGGCGGATGACATCCCACCTCCGAACCACCCTGTTCTGTCTTCACTGCGACAGGGCCACCGAGCACGTCATCACCTACGTGGCGGACAAGCTCTCCACGGTGGCGTGCGAGGAGTGTGGGACGACGCTCTCCGTCGATCGTCAGAAGCTGGCCGGCCGCATGGCGGCCGACGCCGTCGAGCGCATACTCACCAAGCCCAAGAGGATGACCGAGGAGATGCGCGCGGATCTGGCCCGCTTCATCTCATCCATGCCCATTCGCATAGTGACGAAGCCCTACCGCCTGGCCAAGGAGGTCATGGACGTGGTGTCCGGGGAAGGCAAGCAGTGATTGCGGGCGTCTATCGGGGAGTGATGGACGTGCGGGGCGAGGAGGTTGAGGTACCGAGTGCAGGGCCGGCCGAGATCGTCGTGCGCGTGCGGGCCTGCGGGCTGTGCGGGACGGACGTGTCCAAGATCCGTTTCGGCCTTGTCCACCCGCCGGCCGTGTTGGGCCACGAGGTGGCCGGCGACGTCGTACGCGTGGGCGAGGGGGTCCATGCGATAGCCGAAGGTGATCGCGTCGTCGTGGGGCATCACGTGCCCTGCGGCGACTGCTTGGCGTGTGTGGCGGGTTATGAGAGTCAGTGCCCGGAGTTTTTGCACAACAACCTCGACCCCGGCGGATTCGCCGAGTATGTAAACGTGCTGCCGCGTTCGGCGATGCGGGCGACGTTCCGCATCCCGGACGGTCTCGGTTACGAGGAGGCGAGCCAGGCCGAGTCGGTGGGGTGTGCGTTGCGGGCGCTGGAGCGGATGAAGCTGGAGGCGGGCGCGGCCGCGCTCGTGGTGGGTGCGGGCACGGTGGGCCTGTTGCACGTGCAGCTTCTGCGGCACATGGGCGCCGGATTCATCGCGGTTTCCGATCCGCTGGACTGGAGGCGCGAGGTCGCCGAGTCGCTGGGTGCGGATGTCGCCTTTGACCCGGCCGCGGTCGATCTCCCCGTGTCGATGGCCGAGGCGACCCGTGGTCGCAGGCTGGCGATAATCGTCGTGGCCGCCGGCAGCCCGCTTGCCGTGGAGCATGCCCTCTCCTGCTGCGGCGTGGGCACGCAGGTGTTGGTCTTCGCCGAGTGCGCGCCCGGGTCGAGGGTCGCGCTCGATCCGTCGACCCTCTACCGCAAGGAGCTCTCGGTGGTGGGCGGTTACTCGACGACCCCGGAGCACATCCGCCGCGGGCTGGGCCTCATCGAGGACGGGACGGTGGCGGTCGCGCCGCTGGTGACTCATCGCTTCGGGCTCGCCGGCATCTCAGAGGCGGTCGAGCTGGCGGTCAACCCCAGGGACGGGTCCCTGAAGATCATCATAGAGCCGTAGACAAGGTAGCGCGCTGTTTCAGGCGGGCCGCATCCCGAGAGAGTGGGGCGGCTCCTGTTTTGTGAGTGGCGATAGACGGGATGGGGCGGCGGCGGCGGGGGCGGGTGGAGCGGGAGGGGGCGAGCGGAGGCGGCGCAGGCTTTGACCGACACGATGAAGGCGGCGGTGCTGTACGGCCCGTCCGATGTGAGGTTCGAGGACGTACCGGTCCCGCGGGTCGGCCCGGGAGATGTTCTCGTGCGCGTGGGTGCGGCGCTGACGTGCGGCACGGACGCCAAGGTTCTGGCGCGGGGTGGGCATCCGCGCATGATCAGGCCGCCGGCGCTCTTCGGTCACGAGTTCGCCGGGACGGTCGAGCGCGTCGGCGAAGCGGTCGAGGGTTTCGAGCCGGGCATGCGGGTCGTCAGCGCGAACTCCGCCCCGTGCGGCCGGTGTTTCTACTGCGAGCGCGGCCGGCCCAACCTCTGCGAGGACCTTCTCTTCATCAACGGCGCCTACGCCGAGTACGCGCTGATCCCCGAGCGCGTCGTCCGCGTCAACCTCCACCGGATACCCGATGCGCTTCCCTTCGAGCACGCGGCCCTGGTCGAGCCCTTCGCCTGCGTGCTGCACGGGCTTGACGACGCGCCGGTGGGGCGGGGCGACACGGTCGCCGTGCTTGGGTGCGGTCCGGTGGGGCTTCTTTTTGTGATCGCCTGCCGGCTGGCCGGCGCGACGGTTATCGCGTGTGACCCGTCGGCGGAGCGGCTTTCGGTCGCGGGGGAGTGCGGGGCGGCGCATCTGGTGTCGGAGTCCGACCCGGGGGCGCAGAGGGACGCCGTGCAGAGGCTTACGCCGGGGGGGCGGGGGGCGGACTTGGCGATCGAGGCGGTCGGGACGCCCCGGACGTGGGAGCAGGCGGTGAGCCTGGCCCGGCCGGGCGGGACGGTCAGCCTCTTCGGCGGCTGCGCGCCCGGAACGTCCTTTACCGTTGACACCAAGCTGCTACACTATTCCGAGTTGCGGCTCGTCGGCTCCTTCCACCACACGCCCGTGACGGTCCGCAGGGCGCTGGAGCTGATAAGCGGGGGGGGCATGCCGGCCGGTGCCCTTGTCCGTTCGAGAGTCCCTCTAACCGAGGTGATGAGAGCGCTTGCGAACATGCGCGATCACGTGGGTGTGAAAACGGCCGTCGTGCCATAAGCGTGAGGAGGTGCCGATGAGCGCCTTGGCGGTTGCGGTCTTCTCCGGACTATGCCTCTGGCTGGGGTACTTCCTGTACTCGCGGGTGCTGGCCGGGCGGGTCTTCGTGCTTACCAACGCCCAGCCCACGCCCAGTCACACCAAGGAGGACGGTGTCGACTACGTCCCCACGCGCCCGTCCATCCTCTTCGGCCATCACTTCGCGACGATAGCCGGGCTGGCGCCCATGCTCGGGCCCGCCTTGGCCGTCATATGGGGGTGGCTGCCCGCCATACTGTGGGTTGTCTTCGGCTCCATATTCATGGGTGCGGTCCACGACTTCGGCGCGCTGGTCCTCTCGGTGCGCCACGGTGGCGGCTCGATAGGCGAGCTCACGGAGGAGTTGATCGGCCCGCGGGCGCGGGTCCTCTTCCTCCTCGTGTCCTTCTTCCTCCTGGCCCTGGCCATGGGGGTGTTCGCCTACATAGTGGGCGGGTTCTTCGCCAGGACTCATCCCGAGGCGGTCATTCCCGTCTTCGCGCTGATGCCCATCGCCGTCGGAGTGGGGCTCCTCGTCTACCGCGTCCGGATGTCCGTTTGGGGGGCCACGCTGATAGGCCTGGGTCTCATGATGTTCGTCATATGGCTGGGCGTGGACCACCCCGCCGGTGACATCGCCGGATGGTTCCTGCGGATGCGGGGTGTCGACACGGCGCAGTACACGGCCGCGCAGTTGCAGAGCATGTCGGCCACGTCGTGGGTGGTGGTCCTGCTCGTCTACGCGTGCGGCGCCTCCATGCTGCCGGTGTGGTTGTTGCTGCAGCCGCGGGACTATCTCAACAGCTACAAGCTGTACCTGGGGATGGCGGCGACGTACGCGGGCCTGCTGATCGCGCGGCCGCAGATAACGGCGCCGGCGTTCAACACGGCCGATACGGGCGCGCCGGGCCTCTTCCCCTTCCTCTTCATCACGATAGCGTGCGGGGCCATCTCGGGCTTCCACAACCTGGTGGCCTCGGGGACGACGTCCAAGCAGCTCGACAAGGAGACGCAGGCCAGGCCGATAGGATACGGAGCGATGCTGGCCGAGGGCGCTCTGGCGGTCGTGGCGGTTTTGGCCTGCACGGCGGGCATAGGCGACCGGGCGGCCTGGCACGCGCACTACTCTTCCTGGTCGGCGGCGGGCGGCCTGGCGCAGAAGCTCGACGCGTTCGTCAAGGGAGCCGGCTCCTTCATAAGCCATCTCGGAGTGCAGCAGGAGTACGCGGAGGCCTTCGTCGCCGTGGTCGTCGTGGCCTTTGCCATGACGACGCTGGACTCGGGGACGCGCCTGCTGCGCTACAACATCACCGAGCTTTCACGCTGCACGAACAAGGGACCGCTGCTGCGCCGGTACCTACCCTCGGTCTGGGCGGTAGTGGCCATAGGCTTCTTCGCCCTTCTGCGGGTGCACGGCAAGCCGGCCGGGATCGCCCTATGGCAGCTCTTCGGCTCGACCAATCAGCTCCTGGCGGGCCTCGGGCTCCTGGCGGTGAGCGTGTACCTGCTCCGGCGGGGCCGCAAGACCGTATACACGGCGCTGCCGATGGTCTTCATGCTGGTCGTCACGTTCGTGGCCATAATCCTCAAGAGCACCCAGTTCTACCGCGAGAAGTCGTGGGCGCTGCTGATAGTCGGCGCCGCCATATTCCTCATGGCCATCTGGCTTGCGGTGGAGGCGGCCATGGTCTGCCAAAGGGTGCGCGCCGCGGGCGGGCTGAGGCCGGAGGACGCCGTCTAGTCGCAGGCGACGGCCCGGCGCACCGGGGTCTGGTGTACGGACGGGGCGGGGGGATGTATGGGGGCGGGAGGACGTTTGGGGGCGGTGATCGAGTATGACAAAGGGCAAGGGGTTGGCGGAGCGGTCGTGCAAGGCCTGCCGGGTGGGGGCGGCGCCCCTGAAGGATGAGGCGCTCGACGAACTGGCCGAGCAACTCGGCGGCGGCTGGGACGTCGTCGGCGAGCATCACCTCCACAAGAACTTCCACTTCGACGACTTTGCCGGGGCCCTGGCGTTCGTGAACCGCGTGGGCGCCCTCGCCGAGGAGCAGGGCCATCATCCGGACGTGCACCTCTCCTGGGGCAAGGTGGGCGTCACCGTTTTCACGCACAAGATAGACGGCCTCTCCGAGGCCGACTTCGTCCTTGCCGCGAAGGTAGATAGGCTTCCGACGTGAGCGTTTGGCCCTGGGGGTCGTGCTAGGTGAGTGAGGGCGGCGTTCGGCTTGCGGGGCGGACGGCCCTGGTCACGGGCGCGGGGGTGCGCCTGGGCAGGGCCGTGGCTCTTGCGCTGGCCGAGGCCGGCGCCGACGTAGTCGTCCACTACCTCTCTTCGCGGGCCGAGGCCGCGGGTGTGGCCGCCGAGATAGAGGCGCTCGGGAGGCGATCCTGGCTTCTGCGCGGCGACCTCTCGGCCCCCGACGAGGCCGACCGCGTCGCCCGCGACGCCATTGCCGCAGCCGGCCGCGTCGACATACTCGTCAGCAGCGCGTCGGTTTTCCCCGAGGGCCGTCTGCGCGAGTTCTCCGCCGCCGAGTTGGCGGGCAACGTCCAGGTGAACGCCATGGCGCCACTCCAGCTTGCGCGCGCGGTGGCGGCCCAGGGCATACCGGCCGATGTGATCAACTTCGTCGACTGCCGCATTCTCGAGTACGATGCCGCGCACGTGCCGTATCACCTCAGTAAGCGGATGCTGGCGGCGCTCACGCGCGAGATGGCGGTGGAGTTTGCGCCGCTGATGCGTGTGAACGCCGTGGCGCCGGGTCTCATACTGCCGCCCCGGGGCGAGGGTGAGGAGTACCTCGAGCGCCTGCGCGGGACGAATCCGCTCGGCGCCCGCGGCGGGCCCGACGACGTCACGCGCGCCGTGCTGTTTCTCTTGGCGAGCCCCTTCATCACGGGTCAGGTCATCTTCGTCGACGGCGGGCGCCATTTGAGGGGGAGCGTATATGGCTGAGCCGGGTGTGCCTGCCGACCGCATCCACATACGCGACCTGGCTCTGCGCTGCATAGTCGGCATAGAGCCCGAGGAGCGGCGCGAGAGGCAGGACGTGCTCATCAACATAACCATGCACGCGGACCTTAGGTGGGCGGGCCGCACCGACGACATCGCCGACACGGTCGACTACAAGGCGGTCAAGTTGGCGGTCATAGCCGAGGTCGAGGGGTCGTCGTACTACCTCGTCGAGCGCCTGGCCGAGAGGATCGCCGAGATATGCCTCTCGCATAGCGGCGTGGCGGCCGTGCGCGTGTTGGTCGAAAAGCCCGGTGCCCTGCGCTTTGCCAGGACGGTGGGCGTGGAGGTCTTCAGGGAGCGCGCGGCCGGTGCCTGAGGGGGCCCAGGGGGCCGAGGGGGCCGAGGGGGCCGGCGGGCCGGGCGGGGCTGAAGAGGGTGGCGGCACTGTGGGTGTCGTGCAGGCGTATGTGGCGGTCGGGTCGAACATCGACCCGCGCGCCAATCTCCCTGCGGCCTTGCGTCTGCTCCGGCGCCGGGTCGAGGTGACGGGTCTCTCGACGGTCTACCGCACGCGCGCCCTGGGCCGGGGCGGGGAGGCCGGCGGGGGGCCGGACTTCTGCAACGCCGTCTGGGCGATCAGGACGAGCCACCCCGCGCGCGAACTGAAGTTCGGCGTGCTACGTGGCATAGAGGATGCGCTTGGCAGGTCGCGGGGCCCGGACAGGTACGCCCCGCGCACGATAGATCTCGACCTCGTGCTCTACGGTGACGAGGCGATAGACGAGCCGGGCCTGTGCATACCGGCTCCGGATGTCGCCCGGCCGTTTGTGGCGTGGCCGCTTTCCGAGCTTGCGCCGCTGCTGGTTCTGCCCGGGACGGGTGAGCCGATCCGGCGGGTCTGCGAGAGGGCGGGCCGCGGTGGGATGGAGCCCGACGAGCAGCTCACGAGACTCATTGAGAGGACAATCGCCGAATGAACAGGAAGAGAGTCGAAAAGCTCGTGCGCGAGTTGCTGGTCGAGTTGGGGGAGGACCCCGAGCGCGAGGGTTTGTCCCGCACGCCGGTGCGCGTCGCCGAGGCCTTGGAGTTCCTCACCGGCGGCTACCGCGCCGATATGGACGACATACTCAACAACGCCGTCTTCGCCTCCGAGGCGAACAACATGATCGTCGCTCGCGACATCGAGGTCTACTCGCTCTGCGAGCATCACATGTTGCCGTTTTACGGGCGCTGCCACATCGGTTACATCGCCGGCTCGCGCGTTCTGGGCGTGTCCAAGCTGGCGCGCATCGTCGACTGTTACGCCAGGCGCCTTCAGATACAGGAGCGGCTCACCTCGCAGGTGGCGCGTGCGGTCATGGGGGCCGTCGACGCCGAGGGCGTCGGCGTCGTGATGGAGTGCCGGCATTTGTGCATGATGATGCGTGGTGTGGAGAAGCAGAACTCGGTGATGACGACCTCGACGGTGCTGGGTAGTTTCCACGACGACTCGCCGACGCGCAGCGAGTTTCTGACGCTGATCGGCCGCCGGATCGCCTAGGGGCGGAGGTGTACAGCGCGAGGGACTGGGTACTTGACAGCGCCGCACGGCGGGCCTAGTCTTCTCTGGGGGGTGGTGGCTCGGGGCATGGCGTGCCCGGGCAGGGGCTGATCGGAGGTGGGGCCAAGAGCACACTGACGGGACCGCTTGGTTCCGTCATTACTTCTTTCACCGTCTCGGGCGTTGTCTGCCGACCTCGGGCAGACCTACCGGGCGCGACGGGGAGGACGGAGAATGGATCCATCTGCTCAAGGGCGAGGCGCCGAAGTGTGTGATCTTCGGGACGCGGCGGCCGAACGCGCGTTCCGGGAGCCGTTTCTGACAGCGGTGCTGGTCGCGACTTTCCTGGTTTCTGTGGTGCTGCTCCTGGCGAGCCTCCTGCCGTACGTTGGACCGCACAGCTATATTCTGAGAGAGCTCTCGATGCTCATGCTGGGCGCTGCGCTGATGATGTTTCTTCACTATAGGGTGCTTCGCCGGTACTTCGTGCGTGAGTGGTGTCATGCGGTGGAGCAAACGCTCGAACCGTGTCTTGACGACCTCAAACATAGCC
>Ga0272442_10010626_pt1 | contig 11324 bp, 9 predicted proteins | sample SSMForm2O_FD_200262 | JGI IMG/M metagenome (GOLD analysis project Ga0272442, IMG submission 200262) | Marine sediment archaeal communities from Little Sippewissett salt marsh, Falmouth, MA, United States - SSM-Form-2O | ecosystem: Environmental > Aquatic > Marine > Wetlands > Sediment ...
GCTGGGCGAGGACGACGCCCAGCCCCTTGCCCCGGGCCGCGCGGATGTGCCCGGGCGTGGCCAGCCCCAGCCGGTCGCCCAGGCCGATGCTCGTCCGCAGGCCCAGCAGCTTCGGCGCGGTCCACCGGAGCTGGTCGCGGATGACGACGGCGTTGTCATGGTCGCACGGGCCAACGAACACGTCCTGGCCGTCCAGCTCGCCGGCCTTGTCGGCGTGGGCCAGGCAGGCGCTGCCCACGCAGCCGACGAGCTTCTCCGTGCCGCGCCGGCCGAGGAACAGCCGCCCCCCCCGGCCCGTGGACAGGCTCGCCTCGTAGATCTCCAGGTGCGTGAGGGACTCCAGTGGGCTTTTCATAACGTGGGGCCTTCTCAGGCGTCGTACGTGCTGGCCGTCGTGTCGCCGCCGGTGCCGGTCCAGTTTGTGTGGAAGAACTCGCCTCGGGGCCGGTCCACGCGCTCGTAGGTGTGCGCGCCGAAGTAGTCGCGCTGGGCCTGGAGCAGGTTGGCCGGCAGCCGCTCGGACCGGTAGCCGTCGTAGTACGCCAGCGCGCTGCTGAACGCGGGCATGGGGATGCCGATCCGGACGGCCTCGCGGATGACCTTCCGCCACGACCGCTGCGCCTTGCGGACGGCCGTCTTAAAGTACGGGTCCAGCAGCAGGTTCACCGGTTTCTTTCGGCGGCTGAAGGCCTCCTTGATCTTTCCGAGGAACTGGCTTCGGATGATGCACCCGCCTCGCCACATCAGGGCGATCCCGCCGTAGTTCAGGTCCCAGCCGAACTCGGTGGCTGCCTCTCGCAAGAGCTGGTAGCCCTGGGCGTAGGAGCAGATCTTGCTTGCGTAGAGCCCCTGGCGGATGTCCTCGATGAACTTCTCTCGTTTCTCGGCGTCGCCGCGGAAGATCGCCCTCGGGCCGCGAAGCTTCTTCGAGGCCGCCACCCGCTCGTCCTTCAACGCCGACAGGCACCGCGCGAAGACCGCCTCGCCGATCAGCGTCAGCGGCTGGCCCAGGTCCAACGCCGTGATCGCCGTCCACTTGCCCGTGCCCTTCTGACCGGCCGTGTCCAGAATCTTCTCCACGATCGGCTCGGACGTCTCCGGATCCACCTGGCCGAGGATGTCCCGCGTGATCTCGATGAGGTAGCTGTCCAACTCGCCCTCGTTCCACCGGGCGAAGACCTCGCTCATTTCGCCGGCCGTCATGCCGATGGCCTTCATCAGCGAGTAGGCCTCGCAGATGAGCTGCATGTCGCCATACTCGATGCCGTTGTGGACCATCTTGACGAAGTGCCCGGCCCCGCCCTGGCCGACCCAGTCGCAGCAGGGCTCTCCCTGGCCGGTGGCGGGGTCGTCCACCTTGGCCGAGACGGCCTGGAAGATCCCTTTGACGTGTTCCCACGCGGCCGGCGAGCCACCGGGCATCATGCTCGGGCCGTGCCGGGCACCCTCCTCGCCGCCGGAAACCCCCGTGCCGATGTACAGCAGGCCGGCGTCCTCAACCTTCTTGCAGCGGCGGATCGTGTCGTTGAAGTTGCTGTTGCCCCCGTCGATCACGATATCGCCCGCCTCCAGGTGCGGGACGATCTTGTCGATGAACGCGTCCACGGGCGCGCCCGCCTTGACCAGCAGCATCACGCGGCGTGGCCTCTTGAGAGACGCGACCAGTTCCTCGATGGAATGCGCGCCGAGAATCGTGTCCCGCCCGGCCGCCGGACCGGCGAGAAAATCGTCCACCTTGCTCACCGTCCGGTTGAATACCGCCACGGTGAAACCCTTGTCGTTCATGTTCAACACGAGGTTCTGGCCCATCACCGCCAGGCCAATAAGCCCGATGTCCGCTTGTGCTTCCGTCATGTCCCAATCGCTCCTTCCAGGGGCCGCATGCCCGCCGTGTATCCGCAGATGCTCAGGGAAGCGCCGAAGGCGCCCCGGGCGGTATCCTACTCGCCCCCGCCTCGATTGCAAGGACCGGGCTGGCGCGCGATCGCCCCCCGCAGGCAACGACCGGGAGAGCCTGTCCCGACCGATTGCCGGCCGGTACACTGGAGGCGATGGCCCACGGTGAGACAAAGATCGTTCTGCCGCTTTCCCGCCCGCTGGTGGCGGGCAGCCGCCCGGCGCGCGAGGTCCTCGCGCTTCCGGACGGATACAGGACGGACGCGTATGTGTACTCGCCGGCGGGGGGCCCTCGCCGACTGCCGGTGTTGTACCTGCATGGGATCCAGTCGCATCCGGGGTGGTTCTCCGGCTCGGCGGCGGCGCTGGCCCAGGCGGGGCACGCGGTGTTCCAGGTGACCCGCCGGGGCAGTGGGGCCAACCGCCGGGATCGGGGCCACGCCGACTCGGCCGGACAGTTGCTGGACGACGTAGCGGCGGCGGGGCGGTTCGTGCTGGCCAAGACAGGGGCCGAACGCCTACACCTGCTCGGCGTCAGTTGGGGGGGCAAGCTGGCGGCGGCGCTCGCCGCGAGGAGCCCGGCCCGGCTCGAGCTGGCCTCGGTGACCCTCGTGGCGCCGGGGATCTGCCCGCGGGTGGATGTCCTCGTGCGGACGAAGGTCCGCGTGGCGATGTCGGTTCTCCTGAGCCCTCGGCGGCTGTTCGATATCCCGCTCAACGACGAGGCGCTCTTCACGGACAACGAGGCGATGCGGCAGTACCTCCGGGCCGACGCCTTTCGCCTGCACCGGGCGACGGGGCGATTCCTCTACGTCAGCCGGTGCCTGGACCGCCTGCTGGCGCGCGCCCGGCCGGGGGCCCTGACGATGCCGACGACGCTCCTGCTGGCGGCGCGCGACCAGATCATCGACAACGCCGCCACGCGCCGGGTCGTGGACGGTCTGACGGCCCACCGGGCGGCTGTGCATACGCTCGACGCGGCGCACACGATGGAGTTCGAGCCCGACCCGGAACCGTTGTACGAGTGCCTGCGGGCGGCGGTGGGCCGGGGGCAGCGCTGAACGGCGGTCGGCGGCGGTGGGGCGTCAGGACGACTTGGCGTAGCTCGTGCTCTTCCAGACAACGGTCGCGCCGCGCCGGAGCTTGGTCAGAGAGCCCACCAAGGCGGCGCCGACGATCAGGCTGGCGATGGGATACGTCCAGAACAGCCAACTCTTGCTCCCAAGAAGCCGGTAGTAGCGGAAGATCGAGCTGAGTTGCAGGGCGACGGCGGCGCCGCCGGAGCAGGCCATCGCCCAGCCGGCCCACGTCGGCCGGGAGCCGGCGGCGAGAAGCCCGACCCCCAGGGCGGCGATGAGATACGGCACCAGGCCCATGACGAGGACGGCCGTCAGCGAGACCGTCAGCCGCCGTAGCGTGCCGAACGTGCCGAAGAATATCCGGCTCCAGCCACGGAAGATCTCCCGGAACGACGTATACATGCGGACGAGATAGAGCCCCTCGCTGCGGATGACCTTGAGGTTCAGTTTGGCCTGCTTGACCAGCCGGGCCATGTGCATGTCCTCGTTGAGGCAGTCCTTGACGGCCTCGTGCGTGCCGATCGCCTCGTAGGTCTCGCGACGGATCAGGATAAACGCCCCGTTGGCGTAGGCGTTGGCCCTGGCGGGGTCGTTGACCTTGTCGGGATGGAACCAGATCATCATCACGCCGCTGGCGACGGGCTGGACGACGTACTCCCAAAAGGTTTTCATCTCGAGCGTGGGCAGGACGCTCAGCAGGTCGCAGTGGTTGTCGACGGCATACTGGACAGCCGTCGAGAGCGTCCGGTGCGAGACTTGGCGGCAGTCGGCGTCGAGCATGCAGATCCACTCGCCGTCGGTCGTCGCGATGCCCTGTTGCATGGCGTTGTTCTTGCCGCACCAGCCGGCCGGCAGGTCCCGAACGTTCATCAGCCGCAGGCGATCGTCTTCGCGGGCGATGCCCTCGACGATCTCGGCCGTGTCGTCCGTCGATCGGTCGTTGCAGACCACGAGGTGGAAGTTCGGGTAGTCCTGGTCGAGCATTGTGCGGACGCAGGGCTCGATACAGCCGGCCTCGTTGCGGGCGGCGACCAGGACGCTGACGGTCGGCGGCTCGTCGGGCGGGCCGGGACTGTCGGGTACCAACAGCAAGCCGTCGTGCGTCTCCTTCCAGATCATGACGTGCCGGCTGAGCCAGACGAGGGCAACGGCGGCGGCGATCCCCGTGAGAATGGCGGCCAGAATAGTCATCGTCTCATCCCGCTGGCGGCCCCGCTGGCCGAGCGATCCAGGTGGACCATCAACTCGACCTCACCGACGTGCATGTCCAGTCGCTGGGCGATGCCGACGGGGTCGATCCCCTGGTTCGCGAGGCGCCGGATCTCGTCGCGTCGGGACTCTGCCGCGGGACTGTGGCGTCCGTCCGCGCCCGGCCCGCTGAGGCGCCGCAGCTCGGCGATCCGAACGTCGAGCTCGGCCAGGAGCTTGCGAAGGGCCTCGGCGCGTGCGGTCGCCTGCGCGGCGGTCTCGTCTGCCGGCACGTGGCCTCTGCGAGCCTCGCCCAGGACCCAGCCGACGCGACGCAGATGCAGACGAACCACGACCATCACGATCAGGATCGTCGCGAGGTTCAGGAGGACCAAGGCCCCGGCCAGGAACCACTGCCACATCGGTCAGTCTCCTAGGGCCCTTGCCTGTCGGTAGAGGGCCTCGGCCTCGGCGAGGACTTCGCGAACGGCCACACCGTGGGCCTCGGCCGCCCGGCGGCAATCGTCGAACTCCGGCGCGGCGGTTATTTCGCGTTCCCCGCGGCGGCCGAGCTTCATCCGGACCGGGCCGTAGGGCGTCTCGACCGTCTCGTGGCGCCGGCGGAGCTTCGCCCGCCGACAGCAGCGCCGGCGGATCCCGAAAGTGGTCGTCTCGGCGAAGAGGATCTCCTCGGCTTCGGCCACGTCGGCCGGCTCGCAGAGCACCGATAGCACCCAGCCCGGGCGGGACTTCTTCATCACCACGGGGCTGGCCCAGGCGTCGAGACAGCCGGCCGACAGAAGCCTGCCGATGGCCGCGCCAAGGACCTCCCCGGAGCAGTCGTCCAGGTTGGCCGACAGCTCGACGACGCTGTCGAGGTCGGCGTCGTCGACGAGCTCCCCGACGAACACGCGAAGCAGGTTGGGTAGCGCGCCGGTCTCCCGCGTCCCGGCCCCGAAGCCGACGGCCGAGACCCGCATCGACGGGGCCGGGCCGTAGGACTCCGCCAATGTGGTCAGGATCGCCGCGCCCGTGGGAGTGGTGGCCTCGCCGTCAATGCCCGGACTGTGGACCGCCGCGCCGACAACGAGCTGGGCCGTCGCGGGCGCCGGGGCGGGCATCTCGCCGTGGGCGCAGGTGATCGTGCCGCTGCCGAGGGCGAGGGGACTCGAGAAGACCTTCTCGATGCCCAGCAACTCCATCGCCACGCAGGCCGAGACGATATCCACGATGCTGTCCACCGCGCCAACCTCGTGGAAGTGCACCTCCTCGATGCCCGTGCCGTGGACCTTGGCTTCGGCCTCGGCCAGGCGGCGGAAGATCCGCCGCGCCCGCTCGGCCACCCGCTCGGCCAGGGCGGCGTCGTCGATCAACTTGAGGATGTCGCCCAGGTGACGATGCTTGTGCCCATGGCCATCGGCGTGGTCGTGGCCATGATCGTGATGATGGTGGTGGTGATGATGTTCGTGGACCCGGAAGAGCATCCCGGCCAGACTGCCCCGGCGAACCTGGTCCGCCTCGACGTGCACGTCGCCCAGGGCAAGCTTGGCGATTTCCTCGCGGAGCGCGTCGAGGTCCGCGCCGGCATCGAGAAGGGACGCGACAATCATGTCGCCGGCGGCACCGGCGAAACAGTCGAAATACGCTACAGCCATGTTGGGACCTTTCTGACGGTGGCGGAGAGTGTAGATTGCCCCGCAGCCAAATGCAAGCCATCGCGCCGCCCGGGCAGGCAAGGGCAGGCTCCGGCCGGAATTCGCGTTCTCCTGGGGCGCCGGCAAGGGTATACTCGCTGGCAGAGATGCGTGCGGTCGGCGCCAGGTGTTGGGGCAGCCGAACGTCGCCTCCCGCCGGCTGGGCCCGGCCGGTGGGACTGGAAACCTCAGGGCATGTTCCGTCGGCCGTTGAGGCCGGCGCGAGGGAGCATGAATCCATCACGGCGTTTCTCGTATCGTTCCTTGGGGGAGTTGGTTGAGGACATCCGTCGTCGCGGGTTAGACCTGCCCGTCTGTGAGGACCTCTCGATTTTGGGCAAGGCGGTCGGCTTCGGCCGGCTGACCGTGGCCAACCGCCTGGCCGTGCAGCCGATGGAGGGCTGTGACGCGACGGCCGACGGGGCACCGACCGATCTGACGGTCCGCCGCTACCGGCGTTTCGCCGCCGGCGGGGCGGGGCTGATCTGGTGGGAGGCGACCGCCGTCGTGCCCGAGGGCAGGGCCAACCCCCGGCAGCTCTGGCTGCATTCCGGGACGGTCAAGGCCTTCGCGGAGATGGCCCGCATTGCCCGGGGCGCGGCCCGTGAGAGCGTCGGCGCCGAGCCGATCTGCGTGCTGCAACTGACGCACTCGGGGCGCTACAGCCGCCCGGCTGGCGAGCCGGCGCCCATCCTGGCGCACCACTCGGCCATCCTGGACCCGGCCGGCGGGATCGGGCCCGACCACCCGCTGATTTCGGACGAGGAGCTGGACGCCCTTCAGGACGCGTACGTCGCCGCGGCCCGCCTGGCGGCCGAGGCCGGCTTCGATGCCGTCGACGTCAAGAGCTGCCACCGATACCTCGTCAGCGAACTGCTCGCATCGTTCACCCGCGAGAGAAGCCGCTACGGCGGCAGCTACGAAAACCGCACCCGGTTCCTTCGGGAGACGGTCGCGAAGATCCGCCAGGCCGTGGGCGAGGCCATCGAGGTCACCTGCCGCATGAACGCCTACGACGCCATGGCGTATCCGTACGGCTGGGGCGTCGACCCGGACGACCCGCGCCGGTGGCTCCTGGACGAACCGATCCGCCTGATCGGCGAGTTGAAGGCCGCCGGGGTCGGGGGGATCGACGTGACGATCGGCAACCCGTACTGGAACCCGCACGTCAACCGCCCCGCGGACTGGACCATCGCCGGCGGCACCGAGCCCCCGGAGGACCCGCTGACGGGCGTGGCGCGGATCCTCCACGTCGTGCGGGACATCCAACGGGCTCACCCGGACCTTCCCGTGATCGGTTCGGGCTACAGTTGGCTGCGTCAGTACGTTCCGCAGTTCGCCGCGGGGGCGATCGCCGCCGGCTGGACGAGCCTCGTCGGCGTCGGCAGGGGGGCGCTGGCCTACCCGGACTTCGCGCGGGACATCTTCCGAACGGGCGCGATGGACCCGCACAAGGTCTGCGTGGCGTGCAGCTCGTGCACGCAGATCATGCGGGACGGCGGCCGAAGCGGCTGCGTCGTTCGCGACCACGAAATCTACGCGCCGATCTTCCGCCAAGGCCGCCGCCGCGACCGCCAAGTGCTGCGGGACCTGGCCGGGCAATGCCGTCGCTGCCCGGACGCGATGTGCGTCGCCGGCTGCCCGGCGGGCGTGGACGTCCCCGGGTTCCTCGGCGCCCTGGCCGACGGCGAGGACCAGACCGCCTACCGGATCCTGCGGGCGCGCAACGTCCTGCCGGGAATCTGCGGGGCCGTCTGCCCCGTCGAGGTCCAGTGCCAGGCCGCGTGCATCCAAAACTACCTCGCCGATGGCCCCGTCCCGATCGGCGAGATTCAACGGCTCCTTTCCGAGCGCGCGGTGGACGAGGGCTGGGCCGCGCTTCGCGTGCCGGACAAGCCCACCGGTCGGCGGGTCGCCGTCGTCGGCGCCGGGCCGGCGGGTCTCTCGGCTGCCGCCGAACTGCTCCATCGCGGCCACGCCGTGGCGGTTCTCGATGCGGCCGAAACCGTCGGCGGTAAGCTCGCCGGTGTCATCCCCGCCAGTCGTCTCGACGCCGGCCGCATGCACGCGGAGATCGACGCGATCTTCGGCGCCGTCCCGGCCGAGAGGCTCACCTGGCGGTTGGGCGAGGCCCTTCGCGAGGAGTTCACACTGGACCACCTCCTGGACGAGGGCTTCGACGCGGTGGTTCTGGCGATGGGGCTCTCGGCGGGGCCGTCGCTGTTGGACCCGCGTCGGCGCCGGCCCGCGGGCGTGCTCGAGGCCAACGACTTTCTCCGGCAGATGAACCGCTACGCCGAACAGCGCTGCGCCCAGCGGGTGGCGGTGCTGGGGGGCGGCAATACGGCGGTGGATTCGGCCTGCTGTGCCACCGAACACGGCGGGCGCGACGTGTACCTGGTGTACCGTCGCAGCTTCCGCCAGATGCCGGCCTGGCCCGGCGAGCGGGACGAGCTTCTTCGGGCCGGCGTCCACCTGCTGGTGCTCTGCCAGCCGGTGCGATACGTGACGAATGGCGAGGGGCAAGTGGCGGGCGTGGTGGTGGCGCGGACCGAGTTGGGCGAGGCGGATGCGTCCGGGCGGCGCAGAGCCGTCGTGATGCCCGAGGGCGAGTTCGTCCTGGACGTCGAGATGGTTGTCGAGGCGATGGGCGAACGGGCGGATCCGCGATGGGGCAAGCTCCTGCCGAAGGTGGCGCTGACGGAAGGGGGGCTCGTGGGAACCGGCGCCGGCCAGGCGACGAGCCGCCCGGGCGTCTGGGCGGCCGGCGACCTCGTCAACGGCGGCGCCACCGTGGTTGAGGCGGTGGCCCAAGGTCGTCGCGCGGCCGAGCAGATCGATGTCCAGTTAGGCCGCGAGACGAAAGAGGGATCGTAGCAGCGGTTCACTTGCGAAGTAGCCTCTATCGTTTGACGCGAAATAGGCTTGCACGCCATGCCATGACGGGGGCCTCGGCGCAGCTCCGCCTTCGGTCGACCGAGGGCCTACTCTAACCACCCCGTGGCGCTAGAATGGATTATAGGACGTACCGGGAGGGGGAGGGAACCCGGAATGATCCTTCGGGGTCTTTCGGTCATGCGCCGGCAGTTCTGGAGCTCAGGAGGCGAGCTCGAACCCGTCTGTGTCGTGTTGCGGTTTGAGATAGCGCATTGCGTGAGCCCCCTGGCCGGCGGAGGCAGGCCAATTCTGAGGCCTTTCTCGGGTTGTATTTAAGTTCGGTCCGGGCCTACCCGATATGGACTTGGACTCGTTGCGAATACTGCGATGGCTCGACACGTCCAATGGGTAGATCGTCGTACCTGACGGCCCGTAAGGAATAGGGACATGGTAACGGTTACGGAGAACTGGGTTGAGTTTCGCTTCTTCCGCCCTTCCGCAAGTGCGGTGCATCTCGCCGGAGAATTCAACGAATGGCGCGCGGGCGAGTTGACGATGGCTCGTTCGGAGGATGGTTATTGGTCGGCGCGAATGAAGCTTCCCGCCGGTGAATTCCGCTTCCGCTACTGCGCCGACGGCGAGTGGTTCACCGATTACGCGGCCTTTGGCGTCGAGCCGGGACGGTTCGGCATGGACAGCGTCGTTCGCGTGCCGTCCAAGCCGCTCGTCGTGCTCCAGCCGACGAGCGAGTCAACGGAGATCGCCGCCGCCTGATTCCCGGCGTGGAGTCTTCCGCGAGCATTCCTGTCTGCGAACCGACCGACGGAGACGCGTGGCTCTGTCGGTCTTGTCTTGCGCCCCGACGCGAGGGCAGACGGCATCACTCGGCCGGGGGCGGCTCGTCCTGCGGTTCGGCGGCGGGGGGCGCCGGTTCGTCGGCGGGCGGCGCGTCGTCGGCGGCGGGCGCGTCGTCACTGGGCGCGGGCTCGACCGTCTCGGCGCCGCGACGGAGTTCCTCGACCTTGGGCAGGTCCTTGAGGCTGGCGAGGCCGAAGACCTCCAGGAATCGCTTGGTCGTGCCATACAGCATGGGCCGGCCGAGCACTTCGGCCCGGCCGACGATCTTGACCAGGCGCTTCTCCAGGAGTCCACGAAGGATGTCTCCGCAGGCGACCCCGCGGATGGCCTCGACGTCGGCCCGCATGATCGGCTGCCGGTACGCCACGATGGACAGCGTCTCCATGGCGGCCTGCGAAAGGCGCATGTCGCCGCGGGCTCGGCTGAGGCGCGCCACGACGTCGTGATACTCCGGGAGCGTGAGCATCTGGTAGCCCCCGGCAATCGACTCGATCCGGAAGGTGCACCCCATCTGCTCGTATCGTTCGTTGAGCGAGGCGATCGCCTGCTTGACGCCCCGGCGGCCGGGCAACGCGGCCACGTCGGCAATCTTCGCCGCCGAGATGGGCGAGTCCGTGGCGAACAGGATGGCCTCGACCGTCGCGGCGATCTCTCGCGCGTCGCTTGTACCGGCGTCGGCCTCGGTGTCGTTGGGGGTCTCTGTCATGGCAAACACCATACTCGCTGGGGCGGGAACCTGAAAGGGGCGTTTGCCCCCGCCGGGGCGGTCAACCGGCGCACGGCGCGTAGAAGTCCTCCGGCGGCTGGCCGATCGTGTTCGTCAACTCGCCGATCCGCTCGATCCGGCACGTGAGGGTCTCGCCGCCGGCCAGCAGCTTGCCCGTCGCCCAGCCCACGCCCGACGGCGTGCCTGTCGCGATCACGTCGCCGGGGACGAGCGTCATGAGCCGGCTGAGGAAGGCCACCACCTCCCAGACGGGGAAGATCATGTGGCCCGTGTTGGACCGCTGTCGCGTCTCGCCGTCGACCGTCAGCTCGAGGTCGAGCCCCTGGGGGTCGGGGATCTCGTCGGCGGTAACGATCCACGGCCCGAGCGGGCAGAACCCGTCGGCCCACTTGCCGTGCAGCCAGTCGAAGAAGGCGTCCTTGGGTCTCTCGGCCCGGCCTTCGGCGTGGGTGACGGTGCGGGCGGAGATGTCGTTGGCGATCGTGTAGCCCGCGATGCACGCGAGGGCCTCCTCGGGCGAGACGTCCTTCGCCCGCGAGCCGATCACGACGGCCAGCTCGATCTCGTGATCGACGTCGCGACTGAAGCCGGGCCAGGGGATCTCGGCGTTCGGGGCCGCGACGGCCGTGCCGGGCATGAGAAACGGGCGCGGCGTCGTCCGGGCGTGGGGGTCGCCCGGAAGCTCGCTGCCGCGGTTGCACTCGGCATGGTGTTCGGCGTAGTTGACGGCCAGGCCGAGCACCTTCGGCGGCTGCGGGATCGGCGCGAGCAGTTGCACGTCGGCCAGCGGAATCCGCTCTCCCGCCGCCGGGGCCAGCTCGGCGAGGCGCGCCAATGCCTCCGGGGGCGCCTGCAGCGCCTTCAGGACGCTGCCCGGCCCATTCGGCCAGGCCGTCGGGGCGTCCACAATTCCATCGTCCGTCACCACGCCGAACGACTCGTGCCCCCCGCGAACGTACGTTGCCAGCTTCATCCGTTCTCCTCTTTCGTTTGACGCGCGGCGAT
>Ga0272442_10010628_pt1 | contig 11320 bp, 14 predicted proteins | sample SSMForm2O_FD_200262 | JGI IMG/M metagenome (GOLD analysis project Ga0272442, IMG submission 200262) | Marine sediment archaeal communities from Little Sippewissett salt marsh, Falmouth, MA, United States - SSM-Form-2O | ecosystem: Environmental > Aquatic > Marine > Wetlands > Sediment ...
ACCAGTGGATGAAACAACACTCATACCAATTAACAAAATAATAATTCCTAAAACTAGCATTTTGTTAAACAAACCTCTATGTTTGTTCAAATCTTTTGACCTCCCTCAATATTTTACATCCATTGATGGATATTTAAATGTTACAACAACAAAAAGGATAGCAGTCTTTCCAGCAATGGGAAACGTTCCCATAACCAATGATATGATGTTGTTCTGGTTCTTGGAATAGTAACTTTTAATACACATTCACTTTCAACATTATAAGGATCCTTTGCCTTAAATCTGACATTATACTCACCTACTGCCCACCATGAATGCGATAAGTTAATTGTCCTCCCTGATTTATATGGACCAATCCAACCTGTATTTGTACCATCACCCCAGCTAATATAATACAAGATACTCAAATCTTCAGGATCCTCTGCAGTAAAATTAAATTTATACTTCTTTTGTTTTATACAATTACCTGGCCCATCAATAACAAGATCATTAGGTGGTCTATTATCATATTGTATCCAAGCAAAGGTTGAATCCTCTGAGATATTACCAGATTTATCAGTAACAGTTAATGTAACACTATAATTCCCAGGATTATCATAAATATGTGTAGGATTCTGCTCATCAGATGTATGTCCATCATCAAAATCCCAATACCAAGTATAAGGATAATAACCGTAATCAGCATGTCCAACAAAATCTAATGGTATATCCATTAATCCATAATATGGGCCGTTTGCATCAGCAAGAACTTCTCCTCCATCTCCATATGCATGAAAATTTTTCTTACTACCATAAGTCCCAATATAAACTGTACCATCTTTATCTATCGAAGGACCTGACCAACAATAATCACCAGGAGTTTTTCTCCGCCATTTCTCTGTACAGTCAGAATAAGCTGCAAAAAGATATTCCATATCACTAGTACAAAAATATATTATTCCATCAGCTGACATTGCAGGAGTATAAATAGGTCTTGTTTTAAAATCAGACTCATATTTAGTAGTCCCATTTGATGGATAAAGCCCAAATAATCTATGAGATACAACATAAAGAGTCCCATCCTCACCGATACAAGGACCAGCACAACCATTTCCAAAATAACGTCCCCATTTCTGTGTACCATTTGGATTATACGCAAATAGATAACCTGATGAGCTGATAAAAATTGTACCGTCTTCCCCAATTACTGGATCTGAAAAATAATTACCAAATGGTTCACGTCGCCATTTCAAGGTGCCATTCTGATTTAATGCATAAAATTTCTTATCTTCACAACCAAAATATATCGTACCGTCATCACCTATTGCAGGTGTAGACCCAATATAGTCTCCAACAGTATAACTCCATTTCAATGTACCGTTTGGATATAATGCAAAAAACTTAGGGATGACCCATGCTCCTCCTGGTGTTCCAAAATAAATCGTTCCATCCTCAGCAATAGTAGCACTCGTACTAATTCCTCCCATACCTCCGCCACCAACCTTAAAATGCCATTTTTTTGTTCCATTCGGATTAATAGCATAAAAATTATTACCATTGGTACCAATGTAAATCGTCCCATCCTCAGCAAGAGCTGGAGCATCAAATATCTTTCCATCTCCTTTAAATTTCCATTTCAGGGTACCATTTGGATATAATGCATATAAATAATTATCCAAATCTCCAAAATATATAATCCCATTTTTGTCAATGGTAGATGAACCCATCACATCATCGCATTCAAAACGCCATTTTACATAACCTGTATTATTTATTGAATCATAAGGACCTCTACTTGTATGATGAGAATCATAGGCTAACATTGGCCATGGACTGTCCATAGGACCACCATTTCCAGTGGAAGATTGGGATTTTTCATTTTCAACTTTTTCGAGTTTAACACCTACTCCAGGTGTCATAGGTGTAACAATAGAAAACAAAAGCAGTAGTAATGTTCCCAGTGCTATGATGTTCTTATTCAGAAGTCTATACCTCCCTCTAAGATATTAATCAAATGGTGAGTATATAAATGTTTTAGATAATATCAACTTTTAATAAATATAATGAGAAAGGATATTCTATCTACTCTCGAAGGCAAGGGCAATCCTCTATGATGTTGGTTATATCATTTGTTTTAATTAAATTGGTTAGAGGTTCAAAAGATGGAAATGTCATGGAACTATATTTTTTTTCATTACTGCAACTATAATACCAAATAGCAAAAATTGTACACATTGCATGAAAGATATGTTTACCTAAAGGAGCATCTGTGATTCCTGCATTAAATAATATTGCAATTAATCCTAAAAGAGGTAGAATAAATACTAACCCAGAGATAATACATAAAATATTCAAACCTATTGTATTTAATGCTCCAATTAGACAAATACAAATTGTGTTTATCATTGGTATATATCCATAATTCTGCAATATCTCATTAACAACAGTTCTAATTTGAGCACCCAAACCAAGTATATCTTTTTGCTTCTCTGGTTCTACTGCTACACTTGGCTGTATTGCAAGTCCAAGGAACAATAATATGACAGAAACTGCCAATGTTTTACAGATTATACTTTGTTTCATATTCTACACATCAATATCATAAGGTTCTTTTGCTGGATTCCAATCGACATTAAAAATTGGAAATTTGAAATCTTTGATAAAAAATAAGCCAGTTATAAGTTTAGGAGCAACTCTTGGTTTATCCCAATAATTTCCACACCACTTGTTACTAATAAGAGAAATAAAACCATAAATAACAATTTGCGCATTTTTCCCATTTTCAATGAATATATTATTAGTAATAGAATTATATTCAAAAGAGTCATTATAGTGTGGGTCAAAACCCATTATAAAACCAAAAATTGTATTTGACGTTATTTTATTTCTGGATATAATATTTTTACAACCAGAAGAATAAAGTGATATTCCATAATGATAATTTGAATCAATTACATTTTCAGTTATGCTATTATTATTACTTGTTATAATTGAGATACCTGCATTATTATTAGAAACATTGTTACGATGTATTATATTATTGTTGCTTTTAAACCATTCAAGGTAAATTCCCCAGTTATTTTGCATTATAATATTATTTATGATATTGTTATGATTTGAATTTAAATTAATACCACAGTAATCTTCTCCGCTATTTATAATTGTAAATCCATATATATTTACAAAATCAGCATAGATATCTATAACATTCCCACTCATTGTTCCATCTATTATTGTTAAATATTTATCTTCACCTATGAGACTGATACTTATATTAACAATTAGGTTTTCCAGATAAGTCCCATTGAAAACATAAACTGTATCATCATCACTTGCATCTTCTATTGCATCCTGAATCTTAGTATAGTTCCCAAGTCCTGAGCCACCAACATAAAGAGTATTACCAATAGGTGTTGAAATAGTATTATTTTGATTTTTTGCTACTGCTGGATTTATTCCAACTCCTGTGAATAGAACTATAACTCCAACTACCAACCAAGACTTTATAGATTTATTATACGTAATAACACCTCCAATAATGGAAAAGCATCAATCATTCTCATTAATAACAAAATTCTCTTATTATTCTCAATTGGTATCTGTTCTTCCCCCCAAGGTCCAACAGCACCAAAAATATCCTCAGCATATGCACGAACAGTATATGTTCCCATATAGTCCCAAGTATGATTTAATTTTACTTCCTCTCCAGAATCAAATGGTCCAACCCGTTCATCAACTACAAAATCTTCCCATTCAATATAAAGATATATCTTATCTCCATCAGGGTCGATAGTTGTAAATTTATAGGTCTTTGTAAATCCAATGACTGGTTGTCTTCCTCTTGGATGTGGACCTTCTATACATGGTTCCTCAGGTGCAGAGTTATTTCTTATCGGAAATCCTTCATCTATCCAAGTCTGTAATCCTCCATTCCAAACATAAATAGTTCCTGAATAACCCGCATCCTCAAGAATATAAAGATACATAAGCCAACTATAACCCATATTTTGATTATTGTAAAGTATAATCTCCTTATCTTCATAAGTCTCAATGAACTCTGCTAATCCGTCAGGAGTCTCTAACATTGCTTTACTAAAGTGAACTGGATGTTCTGGAAAAGGTGTATCAATAAAACTTTCATTCCACTCTTCATCAATTCTGATATCAATAGGTATCTGTATACCATTTCCAATATCAGTTAAAAGGTCAAAAGCTTCCCATACACTTATATTTATAATTTCAAGATTGCTGTTACCTATAACTGATGAGAAATCTGAATTAGTTGTAGATTGCTCACAGCCCTCCTGATTAAAACCATGGTTGTTAATCCATATGCCTTTAGAAGATGCATTACTATTACCCGCTTTATCAAAAACTGAGACAGTCACAGTATCACCAAGACAACTAATCCAATGATCAGGAGTCCAAATCCATTCATATGGGAAATCATAATCAGTAAAACTACCACCAAACTCACTCTTGAATTTTACCCTATCTATACCACTTGTCTCATCATTGACATTTGCTGTGAATTTAACCCTTCTCAAAGAGAGTCTCTCCCGATTTAGAATGATTTCTGGACATGTTTGATCAATCTTAAAAGATAAAGATTCAGGAGTGGACTGGTTTCCCTCCAAATCGACAGCATACCATGAAAAAACAAAATATCCATCAAGGAAAATCAAAGGTTCGGAATAAGGTATCCATTCACCAAGATTAATCTGATAATACGCCTCATCAATCCTATCTGTTTCATAGGAGATTGGAATAGATAAACCATTCAACCAACCGTTTTTCCCCCTTTTCAAATTTTGAACCAAAATAATATAACCTGGATCAAAAAATTCATTCTCAGAAAAAGTTAAGGATAAATCCTCAGGAACACAATTTCCTATACTATTAGAAACCTCAAAATCCTCAAAACCACTATCAGCAACTATATCAAACATAGGTGACACTAAAGAACAAGTCTTACCTGTTGAACTCCTAATTTCATCTGATGCTGAATTACCCGCGTTATCATATCCAGTAGCTCTAAAGAATGCTTGTGGTATAGGCCAGTATCTAAGACACCAGACAAAATCTGGTCCGGGGCCATAAACAGTTTCTTGCAATTCATTATTGAAGTAAAATTCTACACGTTCCATTCCACTTATAGCATCTTTACAAGTTGCTGTAAACTCGAAATCCCAACCTTGGTACATATTGCCACCTACTATCTCATAGGTTAGACCTATATCTGGTCCAGTTCGGTCAATACTACAAATAAATGGGCCATCTATATCAGAGTAATTACCTTCATTATTTACTGCACACCATTCAAGCCAAATTTCTCTACTATCATCACTAAGATAAAATGGTTCAGAATAATTCTGCCATTCTCCACTATCAATCTTGTATAGAATCTTAGAAATCTCATCAGACTCATATGTAAAATTAAAACCAACATCACTGACATACCAATCCTTTACAATTTCTCCATCTACTTTGATGGTAATCAGTGATACTCCAGAGTTACCTGTATTTCCAAATACCATGGATTTTTGAATTGATAAACTTCCAACTAACGGTGTAATAATAGCACCTATAAACAAAATAATAATTGCAACTATCAATCCTTTGTACAAAGCAGCAGGATGTTTATCCATATTTGTGGTCCTCCCTCAATTATTAATCTGGTGTTTGTTATTTAAATGTTACAATTCCTATTATAAAAACGTCTACGAAAAACACCATCACCCTATTAACAACTATATACAAACCAACAAACGTATACAAAATTATGATTTTGATACCAAATACATCAAAAATGATAATCCTCTAATTTAGATTGAAATTGTACCAAAATTTCATACAATTCCTTATAGACCTGATAATTACATAGATTCTCATTATGAGTACGAAGAAAGAAATCCAACACTTTTATAAAATCCTTCAACACAGAATCAACACCATAATCAAACTCTAACAAACTCCTAATAAGACCATACCTGGTCTGACTCTCCAAATATGAACGTTCCTCATCAATCCATTTCAAAATAAGATCATTATAATGAACCTTCTTTTTATAACCCCATTTACCCTCAGTTGTTTTTCCTTCACGCAAACCATCCAACTTCTCCTTCAACTTATCATCTATTCTAATATGTACACTACCCATAATTTTCTAATCCTCCTTGATTTCTTTACAACGATTTAAAAATCCATCAACAGAAATTCTAAGGTTATGTTTCTTGATTCTACTTTTAATCCAATTAATATCCCAATTTGTAGGATTTTCCACATTCCTATTTTTAACAAAATCATTACAATGAGTATCTAATTTTGTTAATTCTTTTATTTTATTTTCATCAAAATTCTCCAATTTGGTATATACTCGTATATACTCTTTTTTACGTTTTTCAACGATTTCACCTAATTTTTCTTTATAATTTTCCATAAAAAACTCATAACCCCTCTCAAAACATTCAGTAAATCCAACACCCAAATCTCTAAGATTTTCCTTCTGTTGAGAAGAAACCTTAATACAGATCTGAGTATCCTTTTTCACAACACAAACCCTCCAAAAAACGTAATAAATAAATAACTAAATGTAAAAACGTATAGTATAGTATAGTATATACCAACAACATATAATATACAGATTTTCAAATGAGTAACATTTTTAGACATAAACAACAACTTCGTTTCTTCTAAGCTCTTTCATTATTTTCTTTATAGTTGCTCACCTTTTTTTATCCAAAGTTTTCCATAAGATTGCTGTATATGTACAAGTTCAATTTTTGGTATTTGTCTAATTAGTTCTATTGTTTCATCAACAGTGTTACAATCAGTATGTAAAATAAGTCCTATTGTTATTCTTGCCATTTTATATCTCAAGTTTTTTTTGTTCCAGGTTCCAGTACTTACGGTTTTTTCTATGTTTTTTAAGGTTGAAATGTCTATGTTTTCGTGGTTTCTTCTGATATTCCATAATCATTCCTCGCTTGTTGATCTATATTTTTAGCAGTGTCGTATCCCTTTTGAATATCTGTATTGTAAATTTTTATATTCCAGTTGTATCCCTTTGTGGTTTTTTTCAGTTCAAAACTGCTACATCCTATATCATTTGTCAGTAGGATCTGGTTATCCATTTTTTGTCACCTCATCTATTTTATTAGATAGGTCTTTTTTTGTGTAAAATTCGGGGTCTTTTATACCAAGTTTTTTTGCGTAATGTATTTGTTTTTTTGTTGGTTTTTCATCATCATTGGTTTCATCATTACCTATGAAGTAATGGTATGGGCTTACACACTTTTCAAAAATAGTTATAGCAATATTATCTGCTATATGGTTTTTAAGTTCAAGTTTTTCCAGTACTGTTTTTCGAGCAAAATTCCAGCGTTCCTTTATATGTTCAATATATTTTTCTTCTTCTTTCATTTTTTTACCTCTTTTATTTTTTTAATTTCATCTGATAAAAAATTTATTTTTTCCAATATTTTTACAAATCCAATTTCAGGATTTACATTGTTCAGTTCGCAGAAATCCTTGAAATCCTTATATTGGGAAAAATTCATTTTTTAGTTCCTATCCTTTTTTAAAAAGAATTCATTAACAATCAATCTTAAAGTGGCCGATCTACTAAGGGAATGTTTTTTACTAAAATTATCCAATAGTTCTATTGTTTTTTCATCAATTGACAAACATTTTATTTTCATAATAACCGTTATATACAATTTACCTCATTTCTATATAAACTTTTATAATTCATAAAAGTGTAACATATATAAAAGAAGGCTATTTCTATGGGTAGAAACGAAATAAATGAAAAAAATGTTTTTGATAATATAAGATATAGAAATATTATATTTTTGATTTCTCAATCAGAAAACATCAGAGCTAAGATTGATTTAATTAAAAAACCTACTAATGAACAAGTAACAATTGAAGGATTAAAAAGAGTTCATTTAAGGTTAATATTATGTAAAAAACATGGTCTTGATATATCTGAAAGACAAAAAAATAGACTGAAAAAAGAAATTAATTTTAATCAATGGGAAATAGTTAAATGGCAATATAAACAAGGCTTAATTAGTAAAAAAATTTATAATAATTATAAGAAAATTAAGGATTTAGACCAAGAACAACAAATGATTTTAGCTGGTAATTTAAATCCTAAATATAAATTTGCTACAGCAGGTTCTTTAAATACTGCTTTAAGTAGATTAAAAAACAAGTTAGAATTAATTGATACAAAAAAAAGTAAGAAAGGATATGATTATTATATTTTAACTCCAAAAGGTTATATTGAATGGTCTCGTTGGTTTTGTAAACACCGTTTAATAGATTTTGTGCCTAATGATGAAAATTTAATGGCAAGATTACAAGTATTATTAAAGAATTTTTTAAGAGATGAATGTAAATCAGAGGTTTTTTAGTTCTTTTAGTTCTTTCTCCATTTTTTGTAGTTTCTCAAACATTAACTGATAAATTTCGTCTTTACCCATAGATTTCTGCATACTAATACCTATATCTGAAGCAGTTATAACATCGTCCTTTTTTCTTTCAAGTGTTGCACTGCATTTCCCACAGAACTTATGAGTACAAGGATTTTCATATCCACAGTTCCAACAAGTTATTGTTTGTAAAATACTTTCTTTCTCTTCATCTCCTTCATCAACTATTCCAAGTATTTTTTTTATATAATCTGTTGTATCTTTACTTGCAATATGAGTATAATAACTTGGCATCTTGCTTGATCTACTCCAACCAAAGCGTTCTCTCATCATTGCTTCATTAAAACCTTTCATTGCACACATAGTTGCAGATTGATGTCTAAGTGTATGTGGATGAATTTCTCTAAGTCCACTTTCCCTTGATATTCTTTTAACAATATACCATAAACCTTCTGGAGTTAAAAATAAATCATCTGGTTTTCTACTTTTACTATGATTCGAATCATTATAGATAAAAGGTGCATCAGGATTATTTTTAAATCTATGATGATTCATATATTCACGAATATATGCTGTACTACTTGGTATTAAAAAAAGTTGTATCTTTCTTTGGCCTGTTTTAAGATTCTTACCTTTTTTTGGGAGAATGAAATATGCACCAAGTTGTTTATCAAAACCAATATTTTTGATTTTTAAACTGCATAATTCTGATGCTCTTAAACCTCCATCTGTTAAACTTACAAGTATTGTTTGTTCTCTTGAGTTCTGACATTTATCTAATAATTTTTTAATTTCTTTGTCAGTTAAAATATTCTCAAGTGGTAATTCATTATCACCATTTGTTGTATCCATCCATACAACACAATTAGGATATTCTAATCTTTTTTGGAAGGATTTTCCTTTCTTATAGTTCTTTTTGTTGAATAGATACTTGTAAAACAGTTTAAGTCTGGAGGCAGTAATTACAACACTGCTATGTTCCATTTTTTTGTTTAAATGTTTTTCAAAAGAGATCATATCCTCTTGAGTTACCTTATCAAATGGTTTATCTTTCAAGAAATCTGATAAATTGCGTATTGAAAACGAATCATTTACAATTGTTGATTTTCTGACTTTGTCTATTGTTTCTCTTACCTCTAAATATTCTTCAATTTCCTTTTTATGTTTAGGATTTTTTATCATACTTAAGTTGTGTTTTATGTTTCGTTCATATTTATCCATACAATTACCAAAAAGTGTAATATAATCATTGTATAAAAACTTTAAGTTAAATCTATTTTATGGGTTCAAAAATCAAATAGACTTTGTTGCATACTTTCTGTCTTTTCTTCTTCTACCTCTTTTGTTGGTTCAGTAGACAATGGTTTTTCGAAAATAATTTTAGATGATAGCATTATTTCTTTTAATTTATGCTTATGACTTTCACCAAGTAAATATTTAATTTCATTTTCAGAAAGTTCAAGTTTATTTTTCATTTTAATTGCAAAATATGTATTATTTCTAAACATATGGATAAAATAAGATAATAGAAAACTTATATTTTTGGATTTTGAGCAATGAGAAACACTATTTAGTTTTTCAAGTATTAAGTTTCTTACATCAAATTTATTTCTAAATTCTTTTCTTTCCCTTAACCATGTTGGAAAGTTGTAGCTGTCATTTGGATAGTTATGAGTCTTTGCAGTCGCAACCCCACCATTCATTAGATCACATGCATAGGACCATAATGCATAGTTTTGTTTTCTAGAAGTTCTGCCTAAAAATAAATCCGCCTTTGACAAAGCCTCATATCCATTAGCAAGGTCATTTGAGTCCAAATACTCTCTTGGTAGATTTTCACAGATCCATAATATAACAAGTTTAGGGTCTAGATCCAAATGTGCCAGACTTTCTCTAATGGATTTAATATTTCTTGTTTTAAAAACGTCTCTTAAGCCATTGAAAATATCCTTATCTCTATCTCTATAACCTAAAACACTTATTGATTTTATATCTACAATAGTTTTATCAAGAGAAATTGATTGAAGATCATTTACCGCTGATCGGATGTCTCCTTTACTTCTATCTGAAAGGGTTTTCAAAACATTCTGATCAACATTTATACCTTCTTTTAAACATATCTTTCTTAAAAGAGTGAATATACTACTTGAAAAAGGAACATAGAATTTTATATGCAAACACATTGATTTTAAGGCCTCACCACCACCTTTTGTCAATGCATAGAAATCATTTACTATCAAAATTATTGGTTGACAGGTCGATTTTATTGTATCAATAATTGCTTTTTTTCCTCCTTTGTCACTTAAATCAGAAATATCATTATTTATACTACTTACTTTTTCGTAAAGATTATCTGCTTCATCTAAAATTATTAATTTTCTACCACCTTTTTGTGATGAGATAAAGGTTCCATCATCCGAGAAAGTTTCATTTATTGCTCCTGAGGTTGCTACATTTTTAATTTTGAGTGCATTTCTTGCATCAGATGTATTCAATTCTATTGGTATCCATCCAAAATCATTTGCTAGAGCAAGTGCACTGCTAGTTTTTCCAGTACCTGGTTTTCCAGATAGAATCACTGCTCTTTTTTTTGGAATTCCTTTACTCCATGAGCTTGCCCATTTGGTAAGTTCAATTATTGCTCGTTCATTTCCAACAATTTCATCTAGACTCTTAGGTCTATAATCTTCTGTCCAGTCCCCCATGAAAAAATATAATAAATCCTGCATATTTTAATATTTGTTTTGGGTTTGGGTTTAAGGTTAGCTTGCATAACCTTTTTATCAGAAAGGATTATTTCCCATAAAAAAATGCGGGGATGGCCCAGCCCGGCACGGCGAAGGATTGCTAATCCTTTGGTCTTACGACCTCGGGAGTTCGAATCTCCCTCCCCGCGTAAAATT
>Ga0272442_10010629_pt1 | contig 11320 bp, 11 predicted proteins | sample SSMForm2O_FD_200262 | JGI IMG/M metagenome (GOLD analysis project Ga0272442, IMG submission 200262) | Marine sediment archaeal communities from Little Sippewissett salt marsh, Falmouth, MA, United States - SSM-Form-2O | ecosystem: Environmental > Aquatic > Marine > Wetlands > Sediment ...
GTTTTTAATCTCATTGTTTTTAATTATTGCATCTGGAGATCGTACAAATTCCATTCCATCGTCTGTATTGTTGAAAATTTTGTTATTTTGTATATTGTTGTTAATAGCCCAATGAGAGTAAATTCCGTCTACGTTATCATAGATAATATTATCAGTTACAATATTCCATGATTCTGGATATGTATGTTCATCAACATAATTGAGAAAAATTCCAATATTATTATTGCGAATTATATTATTTTTAATGGTTGTATAAGACTCTAATGTCAATGTTTTAATCCCTGAATTAAATTCTAAATCTCCACTGTTTTGAATTGTAAAACCTGAAATTCTTGTATATGGCTCTGATATTGTTACAACATCACCAATTTTACCTCCATCAATAATAGTAGTTTCTTTGTTTTCACCATCGATGTTAACTTTTTTATTTACAGTTATGTTTTCATAATATGTTCCGTTTTTTACATAAATTGTGTATCCTTCATAGACTTCATCTATTGCCTGTTGTATACATTGATAGGGATTCTCTTCTGATCCATCCCAAGGCCCTGCAGTATTATCATCATCAACATAGGCAATTGGGAACTGGCCATAGACTGTATCAAAATAAAATGCCTTTTTCTCCATTTCACATTCACCATAGGCAATATTGAACCAACCTTCATCATTAACTCCTGTTCCCCAACTGTTTTTTACAATCCAATAACCTGGATCATCGTTATAACCAACTATACAAACATAATGAGGACCACTAGATTTACCCCATCTATGTTTATAAATTCCTTTTCTATGAAACATAAAATCTTGATATACATGAAAATATGTTGGAACAGGGCCATTATTTACAATTGCTTCTTTAATTGCTGTTTCATTTTCAGGAAGATAATACCAATCCTTTAGTTTAACAGTTCTTTGTTGCCAGTCAGGAGATGTCATATTTAAAGGTAGTTGAGCTCTTTCTTCAGGGTATGGCCAACAAGCTTCATCAGGAATTCCATATTCGACTAGAAAATTAGTATCATTTTCAGGATATGAACCCCATTCTATATTGCCACCGCTAAAGAAGAATAAATGTGCCTCAGATAAATCACAACCAAAAGGATAACCAACTTTAATTTGTACCATAGCTTCAATAGCAGCAGTAAATGCAAAGGTTTCACAACTTGGAAACATTCCTTGATTTCTAATTGGTGTTACAAAATCAACGCCATCTCTATCTCTCCAATTAAAATACGAAGGTAATTCATCGCTTGACGACACATTGCTTGTTTTATTTTCAACTTTTAAATCATTTTTTAGATTTATAGCTTGTGAGCTTTGAAATCCAGTAAGTAAAAACAAAGAAATTATTACTAAAACTATAATTTTCTTTTTCATCTTAATCATCACATATAAATATATATTATAGTCATATAATAATATTTCTATAATTATTTGGATTTTTCAAAAATTTTTAAATTATTAGGTTACTTTGCGAACAATAAAATTATTTAAATAAATAATTGATGTATGTTTCCAAATCGGAGGTTTGATATGAGAAAAATATTTTCAATATTATGTTTATGTTTGTTTTTAATAAGTAGCCTGTCAATTATTGGATCATCAATAAAAATAAATAATTCGAAAAATTTTGAACCACAATCAATGAGCGATTATGATCCATTAGTTAATTTAAATTTGACTTTTAAACTTCTTGGAATAAGGACACTTGATAAAATCGATTGTAAAACGGGTCCTGATTTTTATGTAATTTTAATAATTAATGAAGAAGAATTTATCAGCCCCCTCTGGAATAATACATGTTACATCTATAACTGTTGGAATGTTACAACAGATGTTCCAGATGATTTTGCAACCGTTGATATAGAAATTCAACTTTGGGATTGGAATCAAAAGGAAAATAAACACTGTGACATAAGCAAAGAAAAGAATATACAAGATGAAGGGCGGAATATAAATTTAGTATATGACCTGCGAACCGGCTTATGGTATGGAGATGATTATAACATAGGGGACTCTAGTGGTTATGGCCGTGTGAATGGCTGTGGAGACGGAAGCATATATACTAATGAATATGATTGTGAACTATGGTTTGATATTTACCAAAATGACTTTGATGGCGATGGACTAGCTTATTGGATTGAAACTGAAGTCTATAACACAGATCCCACTGTTGATAACACAGGGGATGATGTCGATCTTGATGAAATTCCAATAGAGTGGGAGCATAGATGGGGATTTAACCCATTAGTTTGGGATGATCATAAAAATATGGATCCGGATGATGATAGTGTTACAAATTATGAAGAATTTTTGGTAAAAGATTTTGATTCAGATCCATATAGAAGAGATGTTTTCTTAGAAATCGATTATATGAAAGATGAAATAGACGGTAAGCAAAAAGTTGTAAAAAATAGAGCAAAAGAATATCTTTATACTCCATTTCATAGAAGAAATATCGTAATTCATATAGATGATGAAGTTGAAGGTGGAGAAATTATTCCTTATACGGATAAATCTACTTTTGAAGAAGTACTTGAGATATGGGATGACTATTTTATGCATAATGATGAAGACAATTGGAGACGTGGAGTTTTTCACTATGTATTATTTGTTCATGATATTAGACCAGGCGGGTTTGCGTTCAGCGGAGACGTAGATCCTTATTGGGGATACTATCCTGGTACAGATGCTTTTGTTGTAGCTAATAGACTAGTTGAAAAACAAGCTAGTTGGCATCCACTTGGTAAAGATTATGTTTATGCATCTTTAATAATGCATGAAACAGGCCATAATTTCGGAATAAAATTTGGTTATCCCCTCGGTTGTGATAATCCAACAACAAAAAATTTCTTTAAAATAGGTTGGCATCTATGGAGACATTACAAAAGCATTATGAATTATAGATATACATATACACATCTTGACTACTCAGATGGTAGCCATGGAAAAAGAGATTTTAATGACTGGGAAGCAATTGATTTATCATATTTTGAAAAAACTACAAATGTTGTATCAAGCCGCTGACGGGAATTGAACCCGCGACCTATTCCTTACCAAGGAATCGCTATACCTCTAAGCCACAGCGGCAATTTATTGTTTTTGGTGAATACAAAAAGCTTTATTTTAGTTTTTGCAAAAGCTAAATTAACAAAATAATCATTTTTTATTTTTTATTAATCTAAAAATCCCTATTAAAAAATTTGATCTTGGTACTTTTTTCATATAATTTTTATAATCCTCTCCAAATTTCTTTATTGCTTCCTTATCTGCCGTTTTTAAATCAATATAAACAAGTGGAATTATTGCAATACCTAATAAAATTATAACCCAATGTTGAAAAAGTAACATACCAGCTATTCCAAACAAAATAAACGTAATATATTGAGGATGACGGACAATTGAATAAATACCAGAATCAACGACTTTATTGGTATGGATATAGCTTTTTCCTTTTTCTACACCACCTTTTTTACGAAATTCAAAAACAGGCAGCATACCAAAGATAAATCCTGAGAAAACATATAGTGCAACTCCCAGATACGCTAGTATTTCAATTTGTGAAATATAAGAGAGTAGATAAGTACCAAAAATAATTTGCACAATAAAGAGCAAACTTGCTAAAGTTGATGGAATATTATTTATCCAAAAAGTCGATTTTTTTGCCATTTTTTTTCTCCCCCAATCTGCTATTACATAATACTTTCTTGGTATAAAAGTTAATAGTCATGAGATGTAAGACATTAAAATTTAAAGTTAAACAATTTTTTATTTTTTTCAAATATTGCTTTTTATATTTTATTAATATCAACATTTTATTAAATTCTAAAATAGATTTTATAAAATTTTAAATATGTAACAATTGATTACTATTTTATTGGGGAAGAAAAGATGAATCGTAAAATTATAACAATTCTATTAGTAATAATGATGAATATGGTTATAATTCCTGCAATGAGCTCACCGACAACTGAGTTAATTAAACCTGAAGAAAAACCACCAGAGCCATCCGAAATTCAAATTATGGTTTTTAGTGTAATTGAAATTTCAGGTGATGGTCAGATACTGTCACTTCCAGGTTTTTTATTCTGGAGTATTGATAGTGGGAACATAAAAATAACATATCTTGGCGGTGAATATACAGCAACTAGCGGAAGAGGTATATTTATAATGCATCTTGGATCAAAATCAGAGGATCCTGTAAGTATTACCGGTGTTGCTTCAATTGGAATTATATTTTAAATCCGTATTCATCAAAACTCTTTTTTTTTATTTTTCATAAAAGAAGTTTGAAACTTAAAAATTGGTAGATAATTAATTTTGATATAGTGAAAAATTATAAAGATAAATAAGCCAAATATAAATTTTATATTTTCGAGGACAAAATATGAACACAATTGATTTACCTGACGTCCAATCAAGTCCATCAAGTCAGAATTTCAAATTAACAAGAGTTGGAGTAACTGGCGTAAAAAAACTGGTTCATATAAAAAGACCTAATATGAAAACTGCAAATCCCCTTGTAGTAAAAATGGATCTCTTCGTAGATCTTCCTGCCTCTCAAAAAGGTAGTCATATGTCAAGAAATCTTGAACTTGTTTCAGATATCATTGATAAAAACCTAGAAAGACCTGTTACTGATCTGGAGAGTTTTTGCGCTCAAATAGCAAAAATGTTACTTACTAAACATGAATATGCTACTTTTTCAGAAGTAAACGCAGAGGCTGATTATTTTCTTGATAGGGTTTACCCTTCAGGTAAAAAAGGTCTTGAGCCTTATAAATTAGTAGCTGAAGCTAGAGCAAAAAGTAATGGAGAAATAAAAAAATTAATCGGGGTTAGAGTTATTGGTATGACTGCTTGTCCCTGTGCCCGTGAGGTTATAAAAACTATAGGTAAATATCATGATGATGATATTCCCCCTACACATAATCAGCGTAATATTACAACTCTTTTAATAGAGGTGCCCGGTGAGGATAAATCAGTTGATGCAAATGATCTTATTGATATAACTGAACAATCTTTTAGTAGTCCGACTTATGGTATTTTAAAACGCCGTGAAGAAGGACAACTTGTTTTTGATGCACATAAAAACCCTAAATTTGTTGAAGATGTTGTTAGAGATATATTGAGCTCGATTTTGAAAAAATACAAAAATCTACCTGATGATGTTATTGTTGTTGTACGTAGTGAAAGCGAAGAATCAATTCATAAACACAATGCTTTTGCTGAAAGAGCTACAACACTTGGTGAACTACGGAAATAAGATTCAAAAAGCTCTTAAATATTATTTTGATACTGATTTTTATGTCAAAATATAAGATAGCTTGGTTACCTGGAGATGGTGTCGGGAACGATGTAATGGAATGTGCTAAAATAATTCTTGACACTATTAATCTTGATGCTGAATATATACATGGAGATGTTGGATGGGAATTTTGGAAAAAAGAAGGAAATCCACTTCCAGATAGAACTATTAAAATTTTAAAAGAAACAGATTGTTGTTTATTTGGTGCAATAACATCAAAACCAAAAGATGAGGCAGCTAAAGAACTTGCACCAGAACTGCAGAATAAGGGCATTGTTTATTCAAGTCCTATAGTTGGACTAAGGCAGCTTTTAAATCTTCATACAAACATGCGACCTTGCAAAGCTTTTGAGGGAAATCCTCTGAATTACCGTGATGATATTGACCTTGTAGTATTTCGTGAAAACACTCAGGGTCTTTATGCTGGAGTTGAGTTTCACCCAGTTCCACAGGATGTTTTTAATAGTATGATGGTTCATCCAAAAATGAAAAAATTTTCAGATGTCCCTCTTGATGATCTAGCAATTTCAACTCGTATTTTTACACGAGCAGGTTGTCAAAGTATAGTTAGGCAGGCTTTTGAGTATGCTAAAAAATATAATAGAAAAAGTGTAACTGTTGTTGAAAAACCAAATGTTATACGCGAAACAAGTGGTTTAATGGTTAGAGAAGCCCGTAAAATTGCTGAGGAATATCCAGGTATTGAATTACGGGAAACAAATGTTGATGCTATGTGTATGTGGCTGGTAAAAAATCCACAGGATTATGATGTATTAGTATCTTCAAATATGTTTGGGGATATTATTTCAGATCTTTCTGCTCAAATAGTTGGAGGTCTAGGTTTTGCAGGTAGTGCAAATATGGGGGATAACTATGCACTTTTTGAACCAACCCATGGATCTGCACCTAAATACGCCGGTCAGTACAAGGTTAATCCAACAGCTATGATTATGACAGTTAAACTCATGCTTGACTGGCTTGGAGAAAAAGAATCAGCTGACGCCCTTCTAAAAGCAATATCAACAGTAATAAAAGAAGGAAAAGTAAAAACCTATGATCTAGGTGGAAGTAATACATCATTAGAAGTAACAAAAGAAATTGCTAATAAATATAAAGAAGGAATTGAAAAATTAATAAATTAATATATTATTGAATTTATTAGAAAGCTTTTAATCCCTTTTTTACATTATGCTAATAATTAGGCGGAGGTAGAAAGAGTGGACAAAAAAATAATAGCTATTGCAATAGCAACAATAATGGTGTTTTTAGGAGCAAGTGTTATAACCAGTGCAAAAAGTATTTCACAAAACAAAGAAAAAACAATGATGGGAAATCAAGATGTTATTTTAGGTAGTGCATCAATTTATGGTGATGGGGTAGAAGGCAACTCTGATGTAGATGCTGATGCAACTAAAGATATAACAATTAAAATCCAAAATGATCCTGAACTTGTTGATCTTATAATGGATTACTCTATCCAATGTGATGGAGCTCTTGATCAAGGCCGTGTTTATTTATTCGCACAATTAAACGGTGTTGAAATAGATAATGTCAGTATTATTGAAGAAGAAACCCAAACAGGTCAAATAATAATTGAAAATGTCGAAGTTAAAAATCGTGATGTCTTAACTTTTGAAATAGGATGTGTTTATACAAATTTTGATCCGTTTTTTACAGATCCTGACGTTGACATTGGTGGCGGTATCTTTATAAAACATAGATCACGGTCATTAGAAAACATTTTCTTTGATTCACCATTGTTACAATTTTTGCAGAAAATACCAATCTTTTTCAGGTTATTCTATTAATATTAACCTAATTTTTCTTTTTTTTTATATTTTGATATCCAAATCATTTCTTAATATTAAAAACTTTGACTAAGAAAAATCTATAAACAGTAATCTGATTACCGGTGAGCAATTAGAGGCTAATTTTATGACAGAAAAAAAGAAAATACTAATTATGGGTGCAGCAGGACGAGATTTTCATAATTTTAATACTTTTTTCAGGGACAACGAGCTATATGAAGTAGTATGTTTTACTGCAACTCAAATACCTGATATATATGGCAGGAAATATCCAAAAGAGCTTGCTGGAAAACTATATCCAGAAGGAATTTCTATATATCCTGAAGAAGATCTTACCAAACTCATTAAGGAAAAAAACATTGATAGAGTAGTTTTTGCTTATAGTGATATTCCAAATACTTATGTTATGAACAAAGCAGCAACTGTTAATGCTGCTGGTGCAGATTTTGTTCTAATGGGGACAAATACAACACAAATAAAATCCACTAAACCAGTAATATCAGTATGTGCGGTTAGAACTGGTTGTGGAAAATCCCAGGTTTCACGTAGTATTTTTGAAATGCTTCGTAAAAAAGGTTACAAGGTTGCTAGTATTCGTCATCCAATGCCATATGACAAAGATTTGAACATGCAGAGATGTCAAAGATTTGCATCCTATGATGATCTAGATAAATACAACACGACTATTGAAGAAAGAGAAGAATATGAACCATATATTGATATGGGAGGTGTAATCTTTGCAGGTGTTGACTATGAAGAAATTCTTCGTGAAGCAGAAAAAGAAGCAGATATAATTATTTGGGATGGGGGAAACAATGATTTCTCATTTTATAAAACAGATCTTTTAATTACTATTGCTGATCCACATCGGGCAGGTCATGAACTGCAATTTTATCCTGGTGAGCTGAATTTTAGAAGTGCAGATGTTATATTAATTAATAAAGTAAACACAGCCGATACAAAAGATATTGAAACAGTTAGAAACAATGCAATAAATCTTAATCCTGATGCACTAATTGTAATGGGTGTGTCTGACGTAATACTTGAAGAAAAAAACAAAGTAAAGGACAAAAGAGTATTAGTTCTAGAAGATGGTCCAACTGTTACTCATGGTAGTATGCCATATGGTGCAGGGACTGTTGCCGCATCTGATGCAAACGTTAAAGAAATCATTGACCCGCGACCTTTTGCAGTCGGTTCAATAAAACAAACTTTTGAAAAATATACTCATCTTACAAATGTATTACCGGCTATGGGTTATGGGAAAAAACAAATTCAGGAGCTTGAAAAAACAATTAACAACACAGATGCAGATATTGTTGTAAGTGGAACACCAATTGATATCACACGTGTTCTTAAATCAAGCAAACCAATAGTACGAGTTAAATATGGTGTAGGAAAAGAAACAGAAAAAGAACTAGACAAAATAATTAACAAATTTATTAAAAAATATTTATCTTAGTTTTCCACCAGCAAGTGCAAACTGTGCAATAAGAGCTTCTAGTTGAATATGTGCATTACTTCCTTCAATTAATCTGAACTCTGTTTCACCTGCTTTTTCAATGAGTCTTACCTTGCTTTCATCAGGAATAGCCAGATCAAAAATACTCTGATGAATCTGTTTTATTATATCCTCACCGCTAAGACCATATTTAATTAAAAGATCATAAAGTTGATTACGTGCGCCCATAAAATTTCCACCAAGGGCGGTATCAATCAGAGATTTTATATCCTCAGGTTTAGCTGTTGCACTTGTCTCATACAAAAGCTCTGCTGTAATCTTTTTGTTTACAGAAGCACCAACTTGCAGAGTGTTAATTGCTTTACGCAGATCCCCACGTGAAATATAGATAAGAGTCTCAAGTCCATCAGGTGTAATTTCAAGTTTTTCAGCTGTTGCAATTTTCCGCATATATTTTTTTACATCATCGGCTTTTATTGGGCTAAATCGAAAAACAGTACAACGAGACTGAATTGGTTCAATTATTTTAGAAGAGTAATTTGCAGATAAAATAAAACGACAGATATGAGTGTATTTTTCAATTGTCCTTCTTAATGCTGCTTGTGCATCATTAGTAAGTGAGTCAGCTTCATCTAAAAAAATGATTTTGAAATCAGCTTTTCCTATTGGTGCTGTTCTTGCAAAATTCTTGATTTTTCCACGGATAATTCCAATTCCTCTTTCATCACTAGCATTAAGCTCATTGAAATTTTGTTTCCAGCTATCACCAAAAAGCTCTTTACTAAGGGCTATAGCACTAGTTGTTTTACCTGTTCCAGCGGGCCCTGCAAACAATAAATGTGGAACATTTTTTGTTTTAACATAAGCTTTGAGACGCTCAATTATTTGATCCTGACCAGCCACATCATCAAGTTTTTTGGGCCGGTATTTTTCTATCCAAATAGCCTCCATATTCGAATCACAGGGTAATATACTTCATTTCTTAATGTTTTTCCTCTAAAAAATTACTAATTATTTCTGGAAGTTGGTTAATATTTTGTGTAAGGCTATGATCATCATGTAAAAATTTTACAGTTGCTTCTTGTGCTTTTGCAAACTCAACAATCCATCCATTTGGAACGACATCATCCATTGTTCCAGCAATTATCAATATTTTTGAACTAATTTTTTCTTTGTAAAGTCTTGTATCTTTCATATAAGCAAGAATTGACTGTGGCATATCTTGGATTTTAGAAATATCAAAATCTAATGGGATAATAGCAGGATTTAATAGAATCAAATGTGTAACATTTGGATTATTTAATGCAGTTTTTGCAGCAAGTAATCCTCCTAGAGATGACCCAATTAAAACTGTTTTAGAATCATCTTTAATTTCTTCATTAATTCGATTTAGACAATCTGATATAACTAGTTCTTCTGGTTTACAATCTCTATATTTTATAGCTTTTGCATCGAGTTTTTTAGAAAAAATCACACCCTTTGTGCTATTTGGCTCGGACATATAACCATGGATATAATACAACATTGAATCCAGATAATATTGTTTTATATTATAAAATTGGGCTATAAAGTTTATATATTATAACTAAACATATAATTATATTATAAAACAAATAAAATTAAATATGGAATGAGTTGTGATAAAAATGAAATTAAAAGTAATTGTAGCCTTAATATGTATATTTTTTCTCACTATGGCAACTTGTCCTTCTATGGGCTTGCCTTTGAAACTTGATAATATGCCAGACAACATGTCAAATATTGAAGATATTCTAGATCCAATTGAGGAAACAGAAAACGATAGTTTGCTATTAACCAGTGGACCTATGTCAAATTTATATACAAAGGTAGCTCTTATAAATGGTTCAGATAAACAAATGAATTTAATTCAACGACATCTAGATAGAAAATTACTCAGACCCTTGATACTATTTAGAAACGTAATGGTTTATGTTAGAAATCTTAGTTTTACGATAGAATATAAACAGGATCTTAAAAATAATTCAAGATTTTCGTTTTTAACATCTAATGCAACAATAATCAGAGATGAAGATGGTATGATTGAAGAACTTTTAAATCAAACAATAGTTGTAAACAAAAAACATAATATTACAGTAGAAAACATGACAGGATTTTTTATATTTCATAGAATAAGATTAATCAATTTAAGAGCACCATTATTTAGAAAATTATTTCATCCCGCAAAATTTACATTTATTGGAATATGTGAAAAAATAACCTATACATAAAATATCATCAATATTTTTTCTTATTTTTTTGATATTATTTCTACATATACTTTTCGATTTCGTGGTCCGTCTCCTTCATAAAAAAAGATATGCTGCCATGTTCCTAAAACAAGTCTAGAGTCTTTTATTATAACATTCACTGATGAGCCGAGAAGACTTGCTTTAATGTGTGCATCACTGTTTCCTTCCAAATGATGATAATTATTATTTTCAGGAATGATTTGTTTTAATGTTTCAATAATATCTCGCTGGACACTTGGATCAGCGCCTTCGTTAATAGTAACTCCTGCTGTTGTATGTGGAACATAAACAGTTGCAAGGCCATTGTTTATGTTTTCTTCAGCTATTATTTGTTGGATATCATCTGTTATATCTATCATTTGGTTTTTCTTTGTTGATTTGATTTTTAGCTCCCTCATATTAATCAGCAAAAAATGGTTAACTACTGTTTTATTTTAAATATGCCCCTTCAAAATTATTATGTGGCAATGTT
>Ga0272442_10010630_pt1 | contig 11319 bp, 10 predicted proteins | sample SSMForm2O_FD_200262 | JGI IMG/M metagenome (GOLD analysis project Ga0272442, IMG submission 200262) | Marine sediment archaeal communities from Little Sippewissett salt marsh, Falmouth, MA, United States - SSM-Form-2O | ecosystem: Environmental > Aquatic > Marine > Wetlands > Sediment ...
CCGAGGTGGTCGATCAGTCTACGTTGGGCCCGCACCATGTCGGCCATGGTGACGATCGGAAACGTCAGGCCGTAGGGCTCGCCCGTTTTCGGGTCAAGCGAGCCTGGGCCGGTCGAGCCTGCGCAGCCGCCGATGACGTTGCTGCAAATCACGAAGTACTTGGTGGTGTCGAAGCCCTTGCCGGGGCCGACCATGCTGTCCCACCAGCCCGGCTTACGGTCTTCCTGGGCGTGTTTGCCCGCCACGTGGGCGTCGCCGGAGAGCGGATGTACGATGAGCACCGCGTTCGAGCGATCCGCGTTGAGTTCGCCGTACGTCTCGTAGGCCACGGTGATCGGGCCGAGTCTCGCTCCGCTGTCGAGGGCCATGTGGTTGGGCGGCTCCGCGAACGAGCAATACTGCGTCTCGACGAGGCCTATGGAACGCTCTTCGGGCACAGTGTGGCCCTCCGCGCCTCAGCCGACGGCCGCGGCCAGGGCTTGATCCACGTCGGCCAGGATGTCTTCTACGTCTTCAATGCCTACCGAGACGCGAACCATGTTCGGCGTCACGCCGGCGGCTCGTTGTTCTTCGGCGGTGAGCTGTTGGTGCGTGGTGGACGCGGGATGAATCACCAGGGTCTTCGCGTCGAGGATATTGGCCAGGTGCGAGGCGAGCTTCACGTGGTTGATGAATCGGACGGCCGCATCGTAGCCGCCCTTGATGCCGAACGTGAGAATGGCGCCTTGGCCTTTGGGCAGGTATCTGCGAGCCCGTTCGTAGTCGATGTGGCTTTCGAGGCCGGGATAGTTCACCCATTCGACGCCCTCGTGCGCTTCGAGATGTCGTGCGACTCGCAGGGCGTTCTCCGAGTGGCGCGCCACCCGCAGGTGGAGCGTTTCGAGGCCTTGCAGGAACAAGAACGCGTTGAATGGCGACAGGCAGGCCCCCATGTCGCGCAGCAGCGTGACGCGCGCCTTGAGAATATAGGCGAGTTCCCCGAAGGTCTCGTGGAATCTCATGCCGTGATAACTCGGGCACGGCTCAGTCAACTCGGGAAATGTGCCGTTGGCCCAGTCAAACGTGCCGCCGTCCACGATGACGCCGCCGATGGACGTGCCGTGTCCGCCGATGACTTTCGTCGCCGAATGCACGACGATGTCGCAGCCGTGCTCGATGGGGCGGAACAAGATCGGCGACGCGACGGTGTTGTCCATCATCAAAGGGATGCCGTTGTCGTGGGCGATCTGGGCGATGGCCTCGACATCCGCCACGTCATTGGCGGGGTTTCCGATGGTCTCGCAGAACAGAAAGCGCGTGTGGTCGTCGATTGTCTCGGCGAAGTTCTTCGGAGCGGCCGCATCGACGAAGCGCACCTCGACGCCCAGGTCCTTGAAGGTGTGGGCGAACAGGTTGTGCGTGCCCCCGTACAGCGACTGCGAGGAGACGATGTTCTGGCCGGCCTTGGCGATATTGAGCGCCGCCAGGGTGATGGCCGCTGAGCCGGAGGCCGTCGCGAGCGCGGCCACGCCGCCCTCGAGCATGGCCATGCGCTTCTCGAACACGTCGGTAGTGGGATTCATGATGCGCGTGTAGATGTTGCCGAATTCTTCGAGACCGAATAGCCGCGCGGCATGGGCCGAGTCCTCGAAGACGAAAGACGTGGTCTGGTAGATGGGCACGGCCCGCGCGCCGGTTGTACGATCCGGTTCCTGCCCTCCGTGCAGCGCCAGCGTTCCCAGTCCATAGTCCTGCGTCATGCCTGTTCCTCCGCTATCCGTCGAAGAGCGGCGTCGATAAGTACCGCTCGCCGGAATCGGGAAGGATCACCACAATCGTCTTCCCTTCATATGCGTCCCGTGCGGCGAGGCGCAGGGCCACGGCCACCGCCGCGCCGCTGCTGATGCCGCAGATCAGGCCTTCCTCTCGGGCGAGCCGGCGGGCGCACTCGAAGGCCTCGGCATCGCCCACCTGCTCGACGCGGTCGACAAGGCCCATGTCGAGCACGTCGGGTTTGAAGCCGGCACCGATGCCCTGGATCTTGTGCGGGCCGGCTTGGCCTCCCGAAAGAACCGGCGAAGCGGCCGGCTCGACCGCAATGCTCTCGATGGGCTTGTGCTGTTTGAGGAACCGGCTTACGCCGGTGATCGTGCCGCCCGTACCCACGCCGGCCACGAACACATCGATGCTCCCGTCCGTATCGTTCCAGATCTCGGGTCCTGTGGTCTCGAAGTGAATTGCTGGATTGGCGCTATTCTTGAACTGCTGCGGCAGGAAATAGCCGGCGTTCTGCGCGGCGATGCCCTCGGCCTCGCGGATGGCGCCCCGCATCCCATCGCTCCCCGGCGTTAACACCACGTCGGCGCCAAATGCCCGGAGCATCTTGCGCCGTTCGATGCTCATCGTCTCGGGCATGGTGAGAATGAGCCGATAGCCCCGCGCGGCCGACACGTACGCCAGCGCAATGCCCGTGTTCCCTGACGTGGGCTCGACAATCGTGCCGCCCGGTTGCAGCAGCCCTCGCTGTTCCGCGTCGCGGACCATGGAGGCGCCGATGCGGCACTTCACCGAGTACGCGGGATTGCGCCCTTCCACTTTCCCAACAACCTTGGCCTTGAGTCCAGCGTCCAGCTTATGTAGGCGCACAAGCGGCGTGTTGCCGATGCTGTGGGTGGCGTCTTCATAGACACGCATCTGGCTGATCTCCTGGAGTTACGCCTCCATCTGCTTGTTCGTCTTCATCCGCCGAAATGCCTCTCGACATATTCCCCCAGCAAGGCCGTGGCTTCTTCTTCACACTGCCCGCAGACCGTCCCCAGCTTGGTGTGTTCCTGGAGCTCGTAGAAGGTCCGTGCGCCCTCGAGCACGGCGTCCTCGATCTCGAGATCGGTAACGTTCATGCACTGGCACACGATCCGCGCTTCCTCCTTGACGATCCGGTCCGCCATGCCGTGGCGCGTGTAGTAATCATCGATGGCCGCGCGCAAGGCCTTGTCGCCGAGGACCGAACAGTGGATCTTGTGTTCGGGCAGGCTGCCCAACTCGGCCGTGATTTCTTTGGGCGAAAGACGGTAGGCTTGGTCGAGCGGCATGCCTTTGACCATCTCCGAGAGGACCGACGTGCTGGCGATGGCGCTGGCGCAGCCATAGGTCTTCCACTTGCAGTCCGTGATGGTCCCTTGCTGTCCGTCTACCCGAATGGCGACCATCATCTCGTCGCCGCACTTGATGTTGCCCACCACCCCTTTGCCGTCGGCCGGGTATCCGTCTTCGTCCTCCAGGACATTTCTAGGATTCACGAAATGGTCTTTGACCTTGTCGGTATAGGCCCAAGTATTGGTTGTGTTCATGATCGCCTCCCGGCATACGCCGTCGACATGCGTCGGGTCTTCGATACAACTTTGGGCAGGACATCGAGTACGTACTCGATGTCTTCCATACTGTTCGCTCGTCCCAGGCTGATTCGTATCGAGCCGTGGGCGCGCTCGACCGGCGTTCCGGTGGCCAGCAACACGTGGGAAGGATCGAGCGAACCGGAGGCACAGGCCGAGCCCGTCGAGACCGCGATCCCCTCGAGGTCGAGATACAGCAGGATGGACTCGCCCTCGACGCCGTCGAAGGACACGTTCAGCGTGTTGGGTACGCAGTGCGTGGGATGGCCGTTGAAGGCCACGTCCGGGATCCGCTCCTCGATGCCCTGGCGCAGGGCCGTTTTCATCTCGAGCAACCGCCCGGCCTCCTCGTCCATCTCCTGCGCGCGCATCTGGGCCGCCTTGCCGAATCCGACGATGCCGATGGTGTTCTCGGTGCCCGCGCGGCGCCCGCGCTCCTGGTGCCCGCCACGCACCAAAGGACAGAACGGCACGCCCCTCTTGACGTAGAGCGCGCCCACGCCTTTGGGGCCATAGATCTTGTGGGCGGAACAGGTGAGAAAATCGACGTCCAACTCGCGCACGTCCACCGGTATCTTGCCGACGGCCTGAACGGCGTCGGTGTGAAACAGCGCCCCGTGGCGATGGACGACTTCGGCAATGCCCTTGATATCCTGCACCGTGCCGATTTCGTTGTTGGCCATCATGACCGACACCAGGCCGGTCCGTTCCGTAACCACGTCCTCCAGTTGTTCCGGATCAACTCTTCCGTATCGGTCCACGCCGAGAAAGGTAACGGGGATGCCCCTGTCCCGAAGGCATTTCGAGGTCTCGAGAACGCACGGATGTTCTATGCTGGTAGTGACAATCTCGACACGGCCTTTCCGGCTGTTCGTGCACTGTTCCGATGGGCAACTCAAGACCGACAGCACCGTGTTGTTCGCCTCGGAGCCGCTCCCGACAAAGACAATCTCTGCCGGCACCGCGCCAACAAGGTGCGCTACGTTGTCTCGGGCGCCGTCAACAAGCTGCTTCGCCTCCCGGCCAAAACCGTGAAGACTGGAGGGATTGCCGAAGACCTCGAGGGCCGCGCTCATGGCCTGCTGCACCTCCGGATGAAGCGGCGTTGTCGCGTTGTGGTCCAAGTAGACCGGCTTTGCGTCCATGGTGTTGATCCTCACTTCTTCTGTTGGCGCTTCTCCTTCGCAACCAGAGAGGAAAACGTCGTTTTCTGATAAACCTTACAAATCGCGTCTCGCGTTTCTTCCCACATCGGCAGGAAGACACAGCGCCCATACAACTCGCACCCGGTCTCGCCCACGCCGTCCCCCGGGGCGCAACCCATCGGATTGATCGGGCCTTGAAGCCCCTCGATCACCCGATCCACGCTCAACTCATCGGGAGGGCGAATCAGGAAATAGCCGCCATCGCTGCCTCGCCGCGAGTCAAGAATGCCGTTCTGTTTCAACTCGCGAAGAATTGACTCCAGAAAACGCTGCGGAATGGACTGGGCTTGGGCGATTTCACTGATCTTCGTGGGGCCTTGCCCCCACCGCTTGGCCAGTTCGAACACGGCGCGCAGACCGTAGCGGCTCTTCTGCGTGATAAGCATGCCGGACCCTTTCTCAAGTATCTCTATAAATTTACTGTACATGATTCCTTCCCGCTTGTCAAGCCCATCGTTTGGGTTGGGTCTGTTGCCACGCCCCCCTTGTCAGGTTTGTCCTGTACGGTTGCTTCGTGTCGATCATTCCGCGACGCCGCGCCGCCGCCGGTCGCGACCTGACGCACCCGGTCGAGGGCCGGCCTCCGTGAATCGCTTTTGCGGGCCCTGCTGAAGTATGATTCGCGACACGATGGCACGAGCGGATCACCTACGTTTGACCAGGGGAGGGTTTGAGATCATGACCAAGGTTGCATGCATATCGGCGCTTATGGCCTTGTCGCTTGTCGCCCAGGCGCAGGGCGTGCAGATGGAGCAGGTCGCCTACGGCGGGTGCGCCCATTGCGTGAAGCTGAGTAACGGCAGCATCGAGCTGATCGCGACCACGGACGTCGGGCCGCGGCTCATACGCCTGGGCTTTGCCGGCGGGCAGAACCTGTTCAAGGAATACGCCGAGATGCTGGGGAAGACCGGCGGCGGCGAGTGGCGGATCTACGGCGGGCACCGGCTCTGGCATGCGCCGGAAGCGAAGCCGCGCACGTACTGGCCCGACAACGCTCCGGTCGAGCACGCCTGGGACGGCAGGACACTCAAGCTGGTGCCGCCGCCGGAAACGGATTGCGGTATTCAGAAGGAGATGGAGGTGACGATGGATCCGGCGGGGGCCCGGGTGACGGTGTTGCACCGGTTGACGAACCTGAACCAGTGGGAGGTCGAGTTGGCCCCGTGGGCGCTGACGGTGATGGCGACGGGGGGCCGGGCCATTTATCCACAAGAGCCTTACATCCCCCACACCGAGTACCTGCTTCCGGCGCGGCCGATGGTGCTTTGGCATTACACGAACATGGCCGACCCGCGCTGGGTCTGGGGCGAGAAGTGCTTCCAGCTCAAGCAGGATCCCTCGGCCACGACCCCGCAGAAAGTGGGCTTTCTCAACAAGCAGGGATGGGCGGCCTATTACCTGAAAGGCGAGGTGTTCGTGAAGCAGTTCGAGCCGGTCCCCGATGCGTCCTACCCGGACTATGGCTGCAACACCGAGACCTTCACGAACGGGGACATGCTCGAGATCGAGACGCTCGGGCCGCTGACCAGCCTCGCGGCGAACGGAGCATCGGTCGAGCACACCGAGGTGTGGTCGCTGCACAAGCTCGATCTCGGCGAGGGAGAAGCGGAGATCGTTGCCAAGGTGCTGCCCCTGGTAGGGCGGTAGAACGGGAGGGGCCGATGTATAACGGACTGAACTTGGGTCTGGGCAATCTGTGCCGGCTGTCCAACGCGAAGACGCGCTCGATCTCGGCGGAGAACTTCGCCGGTGAGAAGGGCAAGGCCGGCATGGCCACCGAAGGCACGGGGGCCAACTGCGCGCGGGACCTTGGCCAGGGGTGGAAGGTCTCGCCGAGCGTGGCCCTCAAGGCGGGGGACACGGCCGAGCTGGCGCGCATCGACGGTTCCGGGGCGATTCAGCAGATCTGGATCTGTCCCACCGGCACCTGGCGCTTCTTGATCCTCCGGTTCTACTGGGACGGCGAGACCGAGCCGAGCATCGAGTGCCCTATCGGGGACTTTTTCGGCGTAGGGTGGAGTCCGTGCGCGCACCTCAACTCGCTGGCGGTGTGCGTCAATCCGGGCAGCGCGCTGAACTGCTACTGGGAGATGCCGTTTCGCAAGGGCTGCCGGATCACCCTCGAGAACATCGGCGACGACGACAGCGTCGTCTACTACCAGATCAACTACACGTTGACGGAGGTGCCAGAGGACGCCGGCTACTTCCACGCCCAGTGGCACCGCACCAATCCGCTTCCTTACAAAGAGGCCTACACGATTGTCGAGGGCGTGCGCGGCCACGGTCACTTCGTGGGCACGTACCTCGCCTGGCAGTCCAACAGCAAGGGCTGGTGGGGCGAGGGCGAGATCAAGTTCTACCTCGACGGCGACGCGGACTTCCCCACGATCTGCGGCACGGGCCTCGAGGACTACTTCTGCGGCTCGTACAACTTCGAGCCGAACTGGGAAGTCAAAGGCTTCCACGGCAACTACCGGGAGTACTCGACGGCCTACGCCGGCCTGCACCAGGTAATCCGGGCCGACGGCACCTTCAATTCGCAGATGCGCTTCGGCATGTACCGCTGGCACATCATGGATCCCGTGCGCTTCGAGCAGGACCTCCGCGTCACGATCCAAGCGTTGGGCTGGCGGTCGGGCGGGCGCTACCTGCCGCTGCAAGACGATATCGCCTCGGTGGCGTACTGGTATCAGACCGAGCCCCACGCGCCCTTCCCCGCGCTACCGGACCGCGACGCCCTGGAGGTCATTTGATCCTCGCGGCCTTCGGCGGCGAGCGTTGGCGGCGCGCCCGGCGCGACAAGGCCGGCCAAGAGACGCCGGGGCCGTGGAATCGAGAATGACGATGAAGGCCCTCATCATCTTTGACATCGACGGGACGCTTTTCCAGACGGCCAAGGTGACCGTGCCGGCCGTTCAGCGGACGCTGGCGGCCTACGGCCTGCCCGAACCGGACGCGACTACGATCTGCGCGTACATCGGGCGGCCGGTCGAGGAGTACCTGGAGTGGCTGGCCTCGGTGTGCCCGGCGGGCCGGGCGGCCGAGATCGTCGACGCGGCGAACCGCCTCGAACTCGAGCTCATCGCCGCGGAAGGCGCGTTGTATCCGGGCGTCCGCGAAGCGCTCGATGCACTCGAGCGCGATGGGTACGTGCTGGCCGTGTGTTCGAACGGGCCGGACGATTACGTGAACGAATTTCTGGACGCCCACGACGTGCGTCGTTACCTGGCCATGGCCCGCACGCGCGGCACGCGCTACCCAGGCAAGCAGGCCATGATCCGGGAGATCCTCGAGCACCTCCCTGTTCGGCCGGCGGTGGTTGTCGGCGACCGCGAGGACGACGTGTCAGCCGCCCATGCGAACGGCGCCTTGGCCATTGGCGCATGCTATGGTTTCGGCTCTAGAGAGGAACTGTCGGACGCGGATGCGAAGATCACGTGCGCGGGAGAGATAGGGGCGAGCGTGCGCCGACTCGTGGCGCACGAAGACAACCAAGTGGGCGGTGTCTGAGCCGCTCTAGCCGACCTCGACGCCTGCATTGGCGAGGGCGCGTCGCAGGTCGTCCGGCGTGAAGGGCTTCTGCATGCACATCAGCGCGCCGATTTCGATCACGCGCTGGGCCACGTCGCCGTCGTAGTAGCCGGTCATGGCGATCACACGCGTCGAGGCGTGTTCCGGGTCGGACTTGATGCGCCGGCACACCTCGAAGCCGTCGATTCCTGGCAGTTTGAGGTCCAGGAAGACCACGTCGGGACGGAAGGTGGCCACTTGGTGCCCGGCATCGTATCCGTCCATAGCGACTTCGATCTCGAAGGCGGTCTGGGAGCGTTCGAGGAAGCGACGAACCACGGAAATCACGGCTTTCTCGTCGTCAACGATCAGGATCTTCACCCCCGAATCGTCAAGATCCTCATGTATGGGGATCTTGTTCTCGCGCAGGAACTTGAGCAGGTCTTCACGCCGTATGCGACGATGACCGCCGGGGGTCTTGAAGACGCGGATACGCCCGGCTTCAGCCCATTTGCGTATGGTGTCCGCAGTGACGTGACAATACTTGGCTACCTCAGAAGTACTGAACGATTGTTTAGTTTCCATGGAAGACGAATCCTACGTCCTTGTTGTGCCGGTCGATCTCGCGAGTCTGCTTCCAACTGGAGCTGGAGCGGGGAGTCGAACCCCGGACCCCGTCATTACGAGTGACGTGCTCTACCAAACTGAGCTACTCCAGCACGAAAAATGGTGCCAAGGGGCAGAATCGAACTGCCGACACCCGGATTTTCAGTCCGGTGCTCTACCAACTGAGCTACCTCGGCACCGATTCAGTAGCATACGATATTCCAGAATCTGATGTCAAGTGGGTTTTCGTACTATGCACGACTCCTTGCATTTTATCGGCAAATGGCCCTCCCTTTCAAGGATATGCGTGGCGCCTCTGGGGGCCACTGGACCGGCCACCCGTTTGCGGCTATAATGGTGTTGAGTCAAGGCGGGACATCGGCGGAGGCCGCCATAGAGGCGCGTACGAAAGCGATAGGGAGGCTACTCGATGGCAAAGCATACTCGACGTGATTTTCTGAAACGGACCGCCCTGGCCGGCGGCGCCATGGCCCTGGCGCCGCTAGGCCACGCCGCAGGCCAGGACGCCGCGGCCGAGATGTGCATCGCAAGCTGGAAAGGGCCGGTGGCGGCCCAGGGGGACGTCCCGGCAGCGATGGCGACGAAGCTGACCGAGCAGGCCGTGGCCGCGATCGGGGGCATGAAGCGATTCGTCAGCCAAGGCGACGTGGTGTGGGTGAAACCGAACATTGCGTGGGACCGAGCCCCGCAGTTCGGCGCCAACACCAATCCGGACGTGGTCGCCACGTTGGTGCGTTTGTGTCTCGAGGCGGGCGCCAAGAAGGTGAAGGTCGGCGACAACACCTGTAATCCGGCGAAGAAGAGCTATCCGAACAGCGGCATCGAGGCCGCGGCCAAGGCGGTCGGCGCTGAGATGGTCTACATCGACGAGAACCGCTTCAAGGACGTGTCGATCAAGGGCGAGCGGCTCGACAAGTGGCTGCTGTATCCGGAGATCATCGAGTCCGATCTGGTCATCAACTGCCCTGTTGTCAAAGACCATTCCATCGCCCACGCCACGGTGTGCATGAAGAACTACATGGGCGTCGCCGGCGGCCAGCGGGGGCTGTGGCACCAGAACCTGGCCCTGTGCCTGTGCGATATCACGGCCTTCATGAAGCCGCCCATGTGCGTGGTAGACGCCACACGCATCATGACCGGCAACGGACCGACCGGCGGGAACCTCTCGGACGTCAAACAGGTGAACACGGTCGCGGCCGGTACCGACATCGTGGCCTTGGACGCCTTTGGCTCGGAATTGCTCGGACTCGAGCCGGCCAAGGTGAAGTCCGTGGCTGCTGGGCAGGCGGCCGGATTGGGCACGATGGACTACCGTAGTCTGGCGCTCAAGGAACTCGAGGTCACGTGAGTTCCAGGGCCTTTGGCAAGAAGGTGGTCTGGGCGCGTCGCCTCGTACAGGGTGCGTGCCTTTGCCTGTTTGTGATTCTCTTCTGGGCTGCCGGCCTGGGCGAAGAGGAAGAGGCGAGCCCGTGGCTGCGGGCCTTCTTCCAGATCGACCCGCTGGTGCTGATCGCCACATGGCTTTCGTCCCACGAGTTGCCGGCGGCGTTCCTGTTCGCATTGATCACCCTGGCCGCGACCGTGCTGCTGGGGCGCGTGTTCTGCGGGTGGGTGTGCCCGCTCGGCACGCTGCACAACATGGTCTCTTGGCTGCGAAGCCGGCGGCGGCGCCGGGACGCCGGAGACCAGTGGTCGCCCTGGCAACGCGCGAAGTACCTGCTCCTGGTGGTGGTGCTGGTCATGGCGCTGTTCGGGGCGCATTGGATCGGGGTCTTCGACCCGCTGTGCCTGTTCTACCGCAGCCTGACGACGGCGGTGTATCCCGGGGCCCAGTACGCCGTCCAGGACGCGGCCACGGCCGTGTACCAGTCGGATCCGCACGTCGGGCCGCTGCACGCGACGGCGCTAACGGAGCCCGCCTATGGCTTCCTGCGCGAGCACGTGTTCGCGCGCGAGCGCGCGGCCTTTCGCGGCGCCGGGCTGATTTTCGCGCTGTTTGTCGGCATCGTCGTGCTCAATGTGTACCGTCCCCGGTTCTGGTGCCGCTACGTATGCCCGCTGGGTGCGCTGCTTGGCCTGTTCGCGAAACGGCCCGCCCTTCGGCTGGTGACGGAAGGTTGCACCGAGTGCGGCCGGTGCGCTCTGAAGTGCCCGGCCGCGGCCTCGCCGGACAAGCCGGGCCAGTGGCGCGCCACCGAGTGCTTTGGCTGCTGGAACTGCATCGCGGCCTGCAACCAAGACGCCATCACGTTCAAGTTCAAGTCTCCCTTCCCGGCGCCGTCCGAGGCCAAACTCGACCTGTCAAGGCGCGCGGTGCTGTCGGCCGGCCTCGGGGGCGTGGGCGGTGTGATTGCGCTGCGGCAATCACCGGAGGCGCAGGCGCTCATCTACAATCCCGACCTGATCCGTCCGCCGGGGGCGCGTCCCGAGCGGGAGTTCTTACAGCGGTGCCTCAAGTGCGGGCTGTGCATGCAGGCCTGCCCTACGAGCGCGCTGCATCCCACAGGGCTCGAAGCGGGGCTCGAGGGCATCTGGACGCCGCGGCTCGTGCCCCGGGTCGGCTACTGCGCCTACAACTGCAACCTGTGCGGCCAGGTGTGCCCGAC
>Ga0272442_10010632_pt1 | contig 11319 bp, 11 predicted proteins | sample SSMForm2O_FD_200262 | JGI IMG/M metagenome (GOLD analysis project Ga0272442, IMG submission 200262) | Marine sediment archaeal communities from Little Sippewissett salt marsh, Falmouth, MA, United States - SSM-Form-2O | ecosystem: Environmental > Aquatic > Marine > Wetlands > Sediment ...
TTGGTAAAAATAGTTTTTACCTTCTTCTTTTTTTTCATTCTCTCTTTTACCTTTTATTATCAATACCTCATTTTCTATGCTAATATCTAAATCTTCTGGTTTTACTCCAGCCACAGTTGATTGAACAACCAATTCTTTATCTGTTTGATAAACATCTACTGTTAATTCTCCAGTAGGTGCATTGTCAAACCAATCTTCTTTGGTTTCAACAATTTCTGGTTTTATTTCTATTTTTTTCTTAGGCATATTATTCTATGTTACAAGTACTTTTAATTTTTTTAACCTTTTTAAAACAATGAGAAACGAAGAAAGCAGCGCTTGATAATAATATTATAGCAAATCCTAGAGCTAAATAAGAAGAGACATAATCTCTTTCCATTAATGCTCTGCTAAATTCCCCCATAGAAACATTAAACAAACCATGTAACAAAGCAGCTATTATTAATCCCTTTAATATTAAAAACTTTCGGCATTTTACAACACATTGGGCTAAGTAATATCCAACTATCCCTGAAGCTAAAGCATGAAGAAAATTAGCTCCCAGAAAACGAAAGGCAGAAAACCAAGCTAATTCTGTCACACTACCCTCTATTGAATGGAAATACAGAATATTTTCTAAAGCAGCGAAACCTAAAGCCACAATAATCATATAAAGCATAGCATCTACTGGTTCATCAAACTCTGGATCATTAAGTACTCTTAGCTTAACTATTAAAAACTTGCACAATTCTTCTATTAAAGCAACTATTATGAAACCTTCTATTAAGAAAAACCATATGCTAAACTTACTTTCAATAATTTTCATACTTTCCCAATCGACTTGATAGCCCGGAAAAACAAAAGCCAGAACAAATATTAAAACTACCTCTAAAACAGCAGCTACAATTACTGCTAATATTCCATAAAGAAACATCTTAATAACCATTCTTTTAGATTCCGGATGAACATCTTTCCTTAAATAAAATAAAAGCCAGATTATAGCAGGAACCACACCAAAGACAATAAGAATAGCATAATCCATTACTTGGGCCATTTTTCAACTAATAAATATTTTTTATTAAATTGTTGATATATTTCTTCTGTTATAAAAGGCATAAAAGGATGTAAAAGCTTTAAAGACTCTAACAAAACATGAGTTAATATCTTATCAGTGTTTTTATCTTCTTGTTTTTTAGATACTTCTATATATTTATCACAGAAATCATGCCAAAAGAAATCATATAAAGTGTGACTAGCTTTACCAAATTTAAAATTATCTAAGTCTTTATCAACTGATTTTATTGTTTCTCTTAACTTCTTAATTATTCTTTTGTCAGCTTTAGTCTTAGCAATAAACTTGCCTTTACTGTTTCTGGCTAAAACAAACTTTGAGGCATTCCAGATCTTATTACAGAATTTCTTACCCATATTAATATTATCTTCTCCAAACTTAATATCCTGATTACCCATAATTTGATAAGCAATACCAAATCTAACTGCATCAGCGCCATATTGATCTATTAATTTTAAAGGGTCAATTCCTGTGCCTAATGACTTAGACATTCTCTGACCATCCTTTGTTAAAATTGTAGCATGAATATAGACCTGCTTAAAAGGAATATCTTTAACAAATTCCTGACTGGAAAAAATCATCCTAGCTACCCAAAGATTAATAATGTCTCTAGCTGTAGATAATACATTGGTAGGGTAAAACTTCTTATACTTTTTATTAGGCCAGCCTAAAACAACCATAGGCCATAAAGCAGAACTAAACCAAGTATCTAAAACATCTGTTTCCCCTTCAATAGGTATTTTATGACCCCACCAGATCTGTCTAGAAATACACCAATCATTAATATTCTTTAACCAATCTAAATATGGTTTTTCAAAGTTCCTGGGAATAAACCTTATCTTTCCTTTTTTAACTGGATCCATAGCCTTCTTAGCTAATTCATCCATTTTCAAAAACCATTGCTTAGAAGGAATAAGTTCCACTGTTGTATTACAACGATAACACTTAGGAACCTGATGAGTATAATCTTCTATTTTTTCTATTAAGCCTTGGGCTTTAAGATCTTGAACAATCTTTTCTCTAGCTTCTAATACTTTCATATCTTTATAGGCTTTAGGAATCATTCTAGCTTTTTCATTAATAACTTTAATACTCTTTAAATTATGTCTTAAACCTATTTGATAATCATTAAAATCATGGGCTGGAGTAACCTTAACAGCTCCAGTACCAAACTCTAGATCAACCACTCTATCTGTAATAATTGGTATTTCTCTACCAGTTAAAGGAAGAATAACTTTCTTACCTATCAAATCCTTGTATCTTTTATCTTTAGGATTAACTGCTACAGCTGTATCTCCTAGCATTGTTTCTGGCCTAGTAGTAGCTACTGTAATATATTTAGGATATTTAATATAATATAGTTTTCCTTGCTCTTCCTTATATTCTAATTCTAGGTCAGATAAGCTAGTAGCACATCGAGCACACCAATTAATAACTCTTTCTCCTCTATAGATTAAACCCTTTTCATAATAATGATGAAAAGCTTTTTTAACTGCTTCAGCATAGTCCTTATCCATGGTAAATCTAGTTCTAGACCAATCACAAGAACAACCTATTTTTTTAAACTGATTTAAAATAATGTTCCCATATTCTTCTTTCCATTTCCAAACTTCTTTAATAAACTTATCTCTACCTAAATCAAATCTAGTTAAACCTTGTTTTTTGAGTTTTTTTTCAACAACATTCTGGGTAGCAATACCAGCATGATCAGTACCAGGAACCCATAAAGTCTTAAAACCTTTCATTCTTTTCCATCTAATCAAAATATCTTGAATAGTAGCATTTAGAGCATGACCCATATGCAGATTACCAGTAACATTAGGAGGAGGAATAACAATAGAATAAGGTTTACCAGACAACTTATCTGGATTAAAAAAACCTGACTTAAGCCATAAGTCATATATTCTGTCTTCTACTTTTTTAGGATCGTATGACATTATATTATTTTAACATATTCTTAGATTAGCGTCAGGTTTAATATTCTTTTTTGGCTTTTTATAATAAGCAGCTAAAGCTATCATTACAGCATTATCAGTAGAAAACTTAGGATCAGGAACTATCAACTCCTTAACCTGCTTTTTAAATTGTCTTCTTAACTCCTTATTAGCTGAAACACCTCCTCCTAATATTAAAGTATCAATTCTATAATCTCTCATAGCTTTAATTGTCTTTTTAACCAAAACATCAATAATAGCTTGTTGAACTTCTTTACAAGCTTCGGCTTTATTTTTAACTTTGCTATATAATACAGCTGTTTTCAAACCAGAAAAACTAAAATCATAATTCTTTTGATTAATCATTGGTCTAGGTAAAGACAACGATGTCTTTCCTTTGAATGATTTAGCTTTTTTATATATCTTTTCTCCACCAGGATAACCTAAGCCTAAAATTCTAGCCACTTTATCAAAGCACTCTCCAGCTGCATCATCTCTTGTTTCTCCTAATATCTTATACTTACCTATTCCTTTAACTAAAATCAACTGGGTATGACCTCCAGAAACAATTAAAGCCATGGCTGGAAACTTATTAATCTTATTAACCAAAAGATGACCTTCTATATGATTTACTGGAATAATAGGATAACCCAGGGTTTTAACAAAATTAACTCCTGTCCATAGACAAGGATCTAAGCCAGGCCCGATAGTAACAGCTACTTTATCTATTTTAGGATTCTTAGCCTTTTTAAGAGCTTTTTCTAAAACTAGAGGCAAGTTCTTTTCATGTTCTCTTTTAGCTAAGGCAGGATACACTCCCCCATACTTTTTATGAAGTTCTACCTGAGAAGAAACTATATTAGATAACACTTTATATCCTTTTTTAGAAAAACTAACAATAGCTATACAAGTATCATCACAAGATGTTTCAATGGCTAATATATTCATAATATTATATTAATAGAAAACTTGATTTTTTTCAATTTTTGTGCTAGGATTATATTACTAGGTCCCATCGTCTAACGGTTAGGACACATGATTTTCAATCATGCAATCGGGGTTCGATTCCCCGTGGGACCGCAAAGGGGAATCCTCTTGACAAAATTATAGCAATATGCTATAATGCAGTTATAGTACATTGATAAGTATTGGTAATCTTTTAAAAAGAAAGGTGGTAGTAAAATGAAAGCTTTACTCACAATCACAGCAATCGCGATAGTATTAACAGTAACAACTTCTTGTGCAACAGCACAAGGTCAACACTACTCTGTTCTTGAAAAGTACAGAGTAACAGGAAGATTAGCTCCTGAAAGCTATGGATATTCCAGCGCTAGACCACACTACTCTATTCTTCAAAAGTATAGAGTAACCGGAAGATTAGCTCCTGAAAGCTATGGATATGATTATGGATATTCGGTTCCTGTACCATATCCGATTCAAAGCAGACGTTATGCTCCAGTAGTATTACCCCGGCGTGGATGGGGACGTTCAGGAACAACAGTTGTTCTTGGAGGATCTACCAGAAGTTCACACGGAACATTCGGGGGAACAATAATAATCGACTTCTAATATTACCAATACCATTTTACAAAGGCAGTCCCAAGGATTGCCTTTTTTATTACTTTTTAGTAGAATGGCTTAAAACATGGATTATTATCTTACTATTGGGAAAGCCTCTGAATTAAAGAATTATAAAGAAAGAATATTATATAGATTTTTCGAAATACTACCAGGAGCTATCTCTTGGCTGATTTTATTTTTAGTTATATTCCTTTCTTGGCAATATCCTTTTTATGCTTCTATATTTATTATTGTTTTTGTAATATTTTGGTTTTTAAGAACTGTTTATTTTTCTATTCATCTTTGGTCTGGTTATAAGAAAATGGCCGAATATGAAAAAACCGATTGGTTAGAAAAAATAAAAGAGACTAAATGGGATAATATTTATCATTTAATTGTTATTCCTATGTATAAAGAACCTCTTCAGGTTGTTAGAGATGGTTTAAAGAGTTTAGAAAATACAGATTATCCTAAAAATAAAATGATTGTTGTTTTAGCTTGTGAAGAAAGAGCTAGAGAAACTGTTCAAGCAACAGCTATTCAAGCAGAAAAAGAATTCAAAGATAAATTCTTTAAATTTATGGTTACTTGGCATCCTGATAATATCCCCGGGGAAATAGCTGGAAAAGGATCTAATGAAACCTGGGCTACTAAAATAGCTAAAAAAGAGATAATAGATCCTTTAAGAATACCCTATAAAAATATTGTCTTTTCCCCTTTTGATGTTGATACTTGTGTCTTTCCTAAATATTTTAGTTGTTTAACTTATCTTTATTTAACTGCAGAAAAACCAACCAGAACTAGTTTCCAACCAATTCCATTATATACGAATAATATCTGGGAAGCTCCGGCTATATCCAAGATCTTTGCTTTTTCTTCTACTTTTTGGCATACCATGAACCAAGAAAGACCAGAAAAACTAGTTACTTTCTCATCTCATTCAATGAGTTTTAAAGCCTTAGTAGAAGTAGGATTTAAACAAACTAATGTTGTTTCTGATGATTCTAGAATCTTTTGGCAATGCATTCTTAGATATAATGGAGATTATAGAGTAGAACCTTTATATTATCCTGTTTCTATGGATGCTAATGTAGCTAACAACTTTTTCAAAACTTTATACAATATATTTAGACAACAAAGAAGATGGGCTTATGGAGTAGGAGATATTGCTTATTTCTTATTTGGTTTTACTAAGAATAAAAAAATACCTTTTAGAAAAAAAATAGCATTTACTATAGATGCTTTTGAGGGACATGTTTCCTGGGCTACGGCCAGTATTATGATCTTTTTATTAGGATGGTTGCCTTTAGTAATAGGTGGACCAGAATTTTCTCATACAATGATTTCCTACAATTTACCTAAGATAATCAGTCGAGTTATGACCTTTACTATGATAGGTTTAGTAAGTTCTATTTATATTAGTTTTTTAATCCTTCCTCCTAGACCACCTGACTATGGAAAACATAAATATCTCGTCTTTGCCTTAGGCTGGCTTTTGTTCCCTATAATGATGTTACTGTTTGGAGCTTTACCAGCCTTAGATGCACAAACTAGATGGATACTAGGAAGATACATGGGGTTCTGGGTTACTGAAAAACACCGAGGATAATTATTCTAAATGTATTCTTTTTCTAAACTTTGAAAGCTTTTCTCTTAATTGAGGATAGCTTTTTAAATTAGGGTCTTTTTGTAATATTTCTTTAGCTCTTTGTCTAGTTTTCTCAACCAAAGGCATATCTTTCAAGCAACTCATCATTAAATCAGGTATTCCCCATTGGCGAGTACCTTTAAAATCTCCTGGACCTCTAATAGCTAAATCTTTTTCAGCTAAAGAAAATCCATCTTCTGATTTAATCAAAGCATTTAATCTCTGAAGAGTCTTCTTGGCTGGAGAATCAGTAAATAATAAACAATATGATTGATACTCTGATCTACCTACTCTTCCTCTAAATTGATGCAATTGAGCTAAACCAAATCTTTCTGCTCCTTCAATTACCATAACAGTTGCATTAGGCACATCAATACCTACCTCAATAACAGATGTTGAAACAAGAATATCTGTTTTTTTATTCTTAAAATTAAGCATTATCTTTTCTTTTTCTTTAGGAGCTATCTTTCCATGAAGAATATCTAGTTTTAAATCAGGAAAGATCTTTTTAGATAATCTTTCGTATTCCTCTTTTACTGCTTTAGCATTAGCCCAAGCTTCTGAAGTTTCTTTTTTCTCTATTCTTGGACAAATTACAAAACATTGCCTACCTTTTTTAATCTCTTCCCTTACAAAGTCATAAGTTTCTTTTCTTTGTTTAGGAGAAATAATCTTAGTTATGATCTTTTTCCTTCCTTTAGGTAATTCATCTATTAAAGAAAGATCTAGGTCTCCATAAACAGTTAAAGCTAAGGTTCTAGGAATAGGAGTAGCAGTCATAGAAAGGAGATGAGGAATTGTTTCTTGCTTACGACAAAGCTTAGCTCTTTGTTCTACTCCGAATCTATGTTGTTCGTCTAAAATAACTAGTCCTAGTTTACCAAATTTAACCTTATCCTGAATCAAGGCATGAGTACCTATTAAAACCTCTATCTCTCCATCTAAAACCTTTTCTAATAATTTCTTCCTAGATATTTCTATAACTTGGTTTTTTAACTTTTTAGATCTTAATTGATCCTGCTTACCAGTTAATAATCCAATATTTATTTTAAACTTAGAAAATAGATTAGCTAATTCTTGAAAATGCTGCTTACTTAATATTTCAGTAGGAGCCATAAAGCCGGCTTGATAACCTTGTTTAACTGCGTTTAATACAGCCATGGCAGCTACCACTGTTTTACCTGAACCAACATCTCCTTCCAACAATCTATTCATTGGTCTTGGTATTTCCATATCTTTTAATATCTGCCAAGCTGATTTTTTCTGAGCATCAGTTAACTTATACTTTAAGGACTTAACAAAATCCTGAATCTTATCTAGTTTAATAGGAATAGGAACTGATTTCTCCTGATTTAATAAATTCCTTTCTCTTAAAACAAATAATTCTATAAAGAATAACTCTTCAAAAGAAAACCTATCTAAAGCTTTCTGAGAGTTTTCTAAAGAACTAGGAAAATGAACCTCCCATAAAGCCTGCCTAATAGGCATCAGTTTAAACTCTTTTAATATATCTTTAGGAAGAGTTTCTTTAATATCAAACTCTAATTCTTTTAATAAAGGCTTTATAGCAAACCTTATCCAACGAGAGGACAAACCAGCTGTTTCTGGATATACAGGCACCAATCTACCAGTATGAGTTAGATTATCTTGTTCTCCTTTTTCATAAACAGGATTAGAAAAAGATAATCCTTTAGCCACCTTCCCAGAAACAAAGATATTATCTCCTTTTTTAAGAGTTTTAGCTAAATATGGCTGATTAAACCAAGTTGCTTTTACTGCTCCGGTTTTATCTTCTACAATAGCTTCTGTTATAAACATTCTTCTTTTCCAGGTCTTAGTAGTATTTATCTGTAACACTTTTCCATGAACAGTACAAACCTCATTAATCTTTATTTTAGATATGGGAATAAGATTAGAAAAATCCTCGTATCTACGAGGAAAATGAAAAAACAAATCATTAATTGTTTTAATTCCTAATCTCTTTAATCTCTTTTTTAAAACAGGCCCTATTCCAGTAAGATTCTCAATAGGAGTAGATAAAGTCATAAAAGATTAACGCAAATCTTTTAATGATTTTAACACCTTACCCTTACCTACGGATAATTCTTTTCTACTTTCAGATAGTTCTTTAAGAATTCTACCTTCCAACCACATTCTTATTATTTCTCTAAACAATTCACTTTTAGTAATATAATAATCTTTTTTCATTGTTTCTTTATTGCCTTACTTTAGTAAGACTTTTATTTTATACAAACTATATTCTTTTTAAAATCTCCATATATTCTTCAGGGCTAATTCCTAATACACGAAGATTATTACGAATAATAAAAACCGGCAGTTGCTTTTCTCTTGGGATAACTACCGGCCTTTTAAGATCGCTTCTCCAATAAATCCTATGATCCCCTTTTTCTCTTTGGAAATGACAACCAATGAATAAAAGAAACTTTTCAAACTTCTTCCAATTTATTGGTGTCAGATGAGCCATTTTATTTTACTGGAATTTTAATACTCTGAGATTCTTGAGAAATAACAATTGGGGGATTCCATTCAGCTTGAATTTTCTTCCATCCTAGATCTTTTAAAACATCTTCTATTGTTCCTTTTTTAATAATCTCCTCAAAAAATATATTTACTATTTCAGAAAATCTCTTTTTAGCTTCTTCGTAATTCTTACCAGAAGTAGATAAATCTAAGGCCGGAGTATAAGCTATGTAGCTTTTATCCTCTTTAATAATAGATACTGGTAATTTAAGCTCTAGTTTAATATTATTCATATTAATTCATTATATCTTTTTAAGAAATTAAATCAATAAATGTGCCCAGGGTGGGACTCGAACCCACATGAGATAAATCTCACAAAATTTTAAGTCTTGCGCGTATACCAGTTCCGCCACCTGGGCATATTCTGAGGCACGGGCGGGACTTGCACCCACGTAAAACGGTTTTGCAGACCGCTCCCTAACTGCTTGGGTACCGTGCCATTTTTAAATTATTAAATATATTTTTAGTCTTTCTATCAATTTTCAAAGAATACTCATAAAAATACCTCAAGAAAATCTCTAGTTTTCTTTTAAGATAGATTTCCTTAAAAGTATTTTTATATAAAAACTTAAATAATTCGATACTATCCTTAGTACAATATCTTAATTGATACGCTCTGTGACTATAATTAATATTTTTTAAACTAACTGTAGTAGATTTTTCTAAATTATTATTCAATCCTTCTAAAAATAATTTACTACCGCTTGTAAAAATAACATTTAATTTCTTAAAAACCCTCTGACCATTTTTATTCTTAACCGTAGAAATATGAACACATCCATCACCGTCGAAATAACCTCTTGTGAAATGACTAAAATATTTATTTGGAATAAAATCTGGAAATTTAATCGTTTTTGATTTGTTAGGCATTAATCCTAAATTTTCTAAATCAGCATACATTTCTTTACTAGCAATTCTTAAAAGGTAAGCTTCTTTACTTTCATAAATCTTACCATCTGGATACTTCTTTTTCCTAGGCGCTCTATAACGTAAGGGGTGATCAGACTGTAAAATCCTTTTAATATCATTTAGAAGATCTTTATCTCTACTAAAGAAACTGAAATATCTTGTCCTACTCGAATCTAATGCATCAATAATACATCCATCAGCATATAAAAATCCTAATACATAAGCCATTTCCTTTGACCATTTTTTAAAGAAATCTTTATTTATTTTGTATCTACTTGAGCCTCCTCTAGGATCAAGATATTGCATAAATATGTTTTACTTTTAACATATTTATTTTAACACACTTTTAGTCTTTTTTCAATTCCTCTAAGAGCTCTTCTACTCTATCAGCTTGTTCTGTTTTTCCTTCTTTTTTAAATATAATTTTAGGAATAGGGCGCATATTTAATCTTTTATTCAACTCTTGCTGAATATCATAAACATTCTTTTCTAATATTTCCATAACCTTATCTATATTATTATCGGGCATAGCTGAAATATATATTCTAGCATCACTTAAATTAACTAAACATTCTACTCTAGTAATAGTCACTAAAACTCCTTTAGGAAACTCTACTTCTTTTAATAGTATTTGGCTTAATTCTTCTCTTATCAAGCCATTTACCTTTTCTATACGTCTGCTCATATCCTAGACTTTAGTCTTATAATTCTCCTCTTTTTGTTTCTTCAATATATATGTTTAAAATATCATCTTCTTGAACCTCAATATCTCCTTGATAAAGTATTCCACACTCTCTTCCTTTGCCTACTTGATCTATATCTTGTTTATCTTGTTGTAGTTTAGTTATTTTTCCCTTACCAACAATCTCCTCATTTCTTACTACTTCTAGTTTAGCTCCTCTTTTAATCTCTCCCTCAATTACTTTTCCTCCAATAATCTGACTATTCTTTTCTGTTCTAAAAATAGCTAGAACTTTTAATTTTCCTAAATCATTTCTCACTATTTCCTGACCTACTTTCTTTTCTAATAATTGTCTTACTGCCTGAGCTAATTCATAAATAATATCAAAATTAATAATAGTTACTTTTTCTCTTAGAGATAGTTTTTTAGCAATATTATTTGTCTTTACTCTAAAACTAATAATCTTAGCTCCTGAGGTTTTAGCTAGTTTAATGTCAGTATCATTAACCTCTCCTACTTCAGCCTTTAAAACTCTTAGGACTGGCTTATCTTCTCCTTGAGGTAATTGCTTTAAAACTTGAGCAATAGCTTCAATAGAACCAAATACATCTGCTTTAAGAATTAAATCAACTGATTTCTGGCCCTCTTTGATCTCTACTTCTGGAAAAACTTTTTTAGAAGATTTCTTAATAGAATTCTTAGCGTGTTCTATTGTAGGAAAGATATTAAATGTTTCTCCAACTATAGGGATATTCTCAAAACCAATAATAATTACTGGCATAGAAGGAATAGCTTCATCAACTTTATTACCTTGAAAATCCTCCATAATCTTTATTTTTCCTAAAGCGGTTGGAGTAGCAATAACCTCTCCTGTTTTTAAGACTCCTTTTTGTAATACAACAGTTACTGTAGATCCTCTATTAGGATTAAGATGAGATTCAATAATTACTCCTTCAGCTTTTTCAGAAAGATCTGTTTTTAGATCTTCCATTTC
>Ga0272442_10010635_pt1 | contig 11318 bp, 4 predicted proteins | sample SSMForm2O_FD_200262 | JGI IMG/M metagenome (GOLD analysis project Ga0272442, IMG submission 200262) | Marine sediment archaeal communities from Little Sippewissett salt marsh, Falmouth, MA, United States - SSM-Form-2O | ecosystem: Environmental > Aquatic > Marine > Wetlands > Sediment ...
GAAGAAACCCCGGAATTCACAGAAGCCCGGATTCAATGTGTAAGATCCATCGGGTCAGAGCTTTTTGAAGCCCGGCACCGCCGGAAAGATGGAAGCATCTGGGATGTCGAGGTCTCTGCAAGCTGGCTTGATGAGCGGGGCGGTCAATTTATCTGCTTCTGCCGCGATCTGACAGAACGAAAAAGACTCGAAAAAGCCCTTATGAATGAACACCAGCGGCAAGCTTTTATTCTTGACGGCTCGCGGGCAGGGACCTGGGAGTGGAACCTCCAGACAGGCGAGACAATCTTCAATGAAACCTGGGCAGCGCTGCTCGGGTACACACTGGATGAACTCAAGCCGACCACATTCGAAACATGGGAGGCTCTTACACATCCGGATGACCTTTTAGCAGCCACAGATCAGATAGAACGCTATCTGGCAGGTGAAACCCCTCATTATGAATGTGAACTGCGAATGCTGCACAAAGACGGCCATTGGGTCTGGATGCTTGATCGCGGCCAGGCGCTGGTCCACGATGAAGAAGGAAACCCCTTGCGCATGTTCGGAACCCATACGAACATCACACATCAAAAGGAAACCGAACAAAATTACCGTATGCTGTTCCGTGAAATGCTCAACGGTTTCTCCCTCCATGAAATCATATGCGATGATCAGGGTAACCCCGTGGATTACCGTTTTCTGGCGGTCAATCCGGCTTTTGAACGCATGACCGGCTTGAAAGCTTCAGACATTATCGGCCGGACAGTACTCGAAGTCATGCCGGATACTGAGCCGCATTGGATTGACACATACGGACGCGTTGCGCTTTCCGGTGAACCGATCTTTTTTGAAAATGATTCCGCTGCAATCGACAAATCATTCGAGGTAGTGGCATTTTCCCCTGCAGCCGGGCAGTTCGCCACAATTTTTTCCGATATAACCCAACGCAAACGGGCAGAAGAAGAACGCCGGGAAATTCAGGAACAGTTGAACCAGGCCCGGAAAATGGACTCTATCGGCAGACTGGCCGGCGGCGTAGCACATGATTTTAACAACATGCTGAGTGTGATCCTCGGACACATGGAGATAGCGATGGCGGAAGCAGGCACAAACCCGGCCTTGTACAGCCATCTGGAAGAAGCACACCGCGCTGCAGAACGTTCTGCAGATCTCACCAGGCAGCTGCTGACATTCGCACGGAAACAAACAGTGTCACCCAAACTGCTGGACATCAATGAAACCATCGAAGGGATGCTGAAGCTGCTGCGGCGGCTGATCGGTGAGAATATCGATCTGGCCTGGCACCCTGGACACCCCGGCATGATCCGCATCGATCCTTCCCAGATGGATCAGATCCTCGCAAATCTGTGTGTCAATGCCCGCGATGCTATAGTGGGGCATGGACAAGTTACAATCAAAACCAGTTCCGCTGTCCTTGATGAAACCTTCCTCGCCAGCTACCCGGATCTGAAACCTGGAGAATTTACCCTCCTCTCAATCACTGACAACGGCAGCGGCATGGACGAAGAAACCCTGAGCAACATCTTTGAGCCTTTTTTCACCACCAAGGAAACCGGCGAAGGAATTGGCCTGGGCCTCGCAACGGTCTATGGAATTGTCAAACAGAACCAGGGTTTGATCAATGTTTACAGCGAACCCGGCCTGGGGACTACATTCAACATCTATCTGCCGGCTTTCCCGGAAGAACCGTCCCAAAAAGAATTGCCCAAAAAACCTGTTGATACCGGTATTCAGCACACCGGCACAATCCTGCTGGTCGAAGATGAATCAGCCATCCTGGATGTGACCCGGCTCATGCTCGAACAGATGGGGTTATCGGTTATGACTGCTTCATCTCCAGAAGAAGGTTTGTCCCTGGCGGCTTCCCATCCTGAAGAGATCGACCTTTTAATTACAGATGTGATTATGCCAAGTATGAATGGGCGCGACCTGGCTGAGCAGGTTCTCAAACTACAGCCAAACATGAAAACACTGTTCATATCGGGTTATACAGCGGATGTCATCTCACAACGCGGTGTATTGGAGAAGGGGGTACATTTCCTCCAGAAGCCTTATTCAAGAGCAGCTCTTCAGGAAAAAATAAACGAGCTCCTTCAATCCAGCAGGCTTAAGAACTGAGGAGAGGGGAATCCAACGGAATCTGGAAAAGGTCAACACAAAAGGTTCCCCCCGGCTTCATATATTCTGTTGCTTCAGATTAGACTAATTGAATATACTCCACACCCGGGTGTCCTCCTGACGTTTTCTCCCCTTGCTTTGCCCTGCTCCACCGCTTCTTCGTTTGACAACCTTTCCGTTTTCTGATCTATTTATGTCACATTACCCTCACATACTCCGTTACAGTGTTTGAGAAATACCAACAGTCCATCACTGCCGTCCTGCTTCACTATATCAGGCCAGATTTTTCTCCCCAAAGAAAACAGGCGGCGCCACCATCCCGGTTTCATTACAGAATAGCTGACGGGAAAATATCATGCATATACAATGGAAAACCTTGTGCAAAACTTGTGCAGGTCTTATGCTGCTTGTTGTCATTCTCTGCTTCCCGATCCCTGTTCGCGCAGATACTTTCATCGTCAACACGCCCGATGATACCGACGACGGCATGTGCGATGACAATCACTGTTCGCTGCGGGAAGCTTTCCAGTATGCAAATGAGAACCCTGGACCGGATACGATCAGCTTTGCCGGGCTGGATGCCACCAATGGCGATATCACGATTACACTGAACAGCCATCTCGGTATGTTCTCTGATGACGGCACAACCATCGACGGCACTACTGTGCTGGGGTACCAGTCCGAGCCTTTGATCAACATTGTTGATGGACAAGGCTCATTGGAAGCAGCAATCAGCCTGGGCTCCGACAATAATGTTGTCCGCGGGCTTTCGATCGCCGGGTTCGGGCTCTTTCCACAGAACCCGAATCCTGATCCCTGGGATTACTACGGTGGTGCGGTCCTTGTGTATGGTGAAGGCAATGTGATTGAAAACAATGTCCTCGGCTGGGGCGCTTTGCCAAACAGTGTCGGTCTCCGTCTGGATGGACCGGGCAATATTGCATCGGGCAATGTGGTCTCCGGCAATGGTATAGGTATATACATCGACGAACCCAGCCAGACGATTACCAGTAACAAAATCGGTGTCGACGGCTCCGGCGGCAGCAGCAATCCCAATGCCTATGGGATCTACGTCCACGCAGGTTCCGGCGGCGGGCATATGATCGGTGGGCCTGGCGCTGGCAACGTAATCTCGGGCAACGATTACGGCCTCTATTTAAATTCCGGGAATACTACCGTCCAGGGAAACTATATCGGCACCGACGCTTCCGGCACCTATGCTGTGGGCAATGATATCGCCATTTATCTCGAAGGCACGAACAACCTGATTGGCGGTCCCGGTGCTGGTGAAGGAAATCTGATTTCCGGAAACGATGTTGGAATATGGTCGAGAACAGCCTGCACCGGAACCAGTATACAGGGCAACAAAATTGGCAGCGATGCCAGCGGCAACGCACCTTTAGGAAACAACGGTGCGGGAATCAGAATGTGGGGCTCAGGCATCCAGATCGGCGGGCTTGGCCCGGGTGAAGGGAACCTGATTATGGCAAACGGGGCCAGTATCGATCTGGAAGGCGGGAACGAATATCCGGTCCTCGGAAATACCATCACACAGAACGGTAAAGGTGTGGTGACCTTTGTCGGAAGTGAGTCTTCGAACCTCCTGATCAGCCAGAACAGTATCTTTGATAACGATGGATTGGGAATACAGACAAATTTCGCCGGTCCCAACGACTATCCGGAACCACCGGAGCTGCTTGAAGCTACTTCTACTTCCGTTCACGGAAATTCTTCCTGCGGGCATTTATGTTTGGTGGAAGTCTTCCTCGCAGATCCCGATCCCAGCGGAGCCGGCGAGGGCAAGACCTACCTCGCAAGTGCAACAACCCTCACTCAAATCGGTGATTTTACTGCTACGTTCACACCCCCGCAGCCTGAAATGTTCTGCCAAACCTTAACCGCAACAGTGACATATCCAGGAAGTATTACATCCGAGTTTTCACAAAACCTCCTAATTAACTGCAGGGTGATCGAACCGCCTTTCCTGTATCCACTGTGGACCTTCATTATCACTGTCTTCGGCGTTATTGGTATCCTGATCCGCAGGCATAATCCCTCTCTTCCTGGTCTTATGGTCCCGGGCGGGTTCCTTCTTGGCGGCCTGGTCGGCGGCCTTGTATTTGGGCTTCTAAATCTGCTGCCGGGTGTGATGGTCAACTTCACACCGGAAGAGACAGTCCTGTACAGCAGCTCTCTTCCAGATTGTTCTGACTATCTCAACCCGGATGGGTACTCGCCTGCAGATGGAGCAATCCTGGAGCCCTCCGATGAACTCAACCTTTCCTGGGCTTTCACAGGAAATCTGCCGGAAGGCGATATCCAGTGGCTGGTCAACCTGGACAGCAGCACAGCACCCGGAGGCATGGCTCCAGCAAGCGATTCCTCCATAGCCCTCAGCGCTTTCGGTATCTCCCCTCAGCGTGAAGGTACTTATTTATGGTCCATTTCCGGCCAGCAGCTCCTGCCGGACGGCGAAACCTGGCTGCCCTTCTGCAATCCGGGAGAACGCCTCACTTTCCAGATCCTGTCTGCGGAGGATGAAGCGGAAACCGAGGAAGAAGAGGAAGTCGAAGAACCAACAGCCACCCCAACTGAGGAACCGGCGCCCACGGAAAAACCGGAGGACTGCGATCCCACCGTCACTGCTCTGCTCGACCTCAACTGCCGGGTCGGGCCCGGCACCGGCTTCGAGAACGTCGGCACCCTGCTGGAAGGAGAGAGCGCCCTGGTCGATGGCCAGAACAGCGCCGGCACCTGGGTATGGATCCTCAACCCTGATGCGATGGGCCACTGCTGGGTGTGGCGTGAGGGCGTGGAAGAGGTCTGTATGCCCGAACGCCTGCAGATCATCGCCGACCCCACTGCTGAGCCGGAATCAGCGTGCCAGCCAGACCTGGAGCGTGCTGAATGCGGGGCTGCCGGCGGCGTCTATGATGTGACCGCTGACCCGCCCGAATGCAAGTGTCCGTAATTCCGTCTGGATACGATTTACCCTGGAATGTCTCAGGCATTCCGGGGCAGGCCGCACAGTTCTATTGCATCTGTATTTTTCGACGATTGTACGGGTGGGTTCAAAAGAGTGACAATATTTGAGGAACGTGTAAGCAGAAAATATTTCGGTCAAATTGTTATCATCTGAACCCACCCTGTTCCGAAGATTGATTTGGGCACATGATGTTTCAGGAGTGATATTTATGAAGCATCAGCTTCAATTATCATGGAAACATGGGAACTCATTCATACAAAACAGCAAAGCAGCATCGCGCCTGTAGAAAGGAATATGCCATGAGTGCTTTACACAAATTCCTTAAGCTATCTGGAGTAACCAGCATCCTCCTCTTGCTCCTCCTTTGTTTCCCCACTCCAGCCCGCGCCGACACGTTTGTTGTCAACACGCCCGACGATACCGACGACGGCCAGTGCGGCAACAACCACTGCTCCCTGCGGGAAGCGATCAATGCAGCTAACGCCAACACCGGGCCGGACACGATCAGCTTCTCCGCCCTCGACGGCACCAATGGCGATGTCACCATAACACTGGACAGCCTTCTACCTCCCCTCCTGGACGACGCGACGACAATTGACGGCTCGACTGTACAGGGATTCCTGAACGAACCGCTGATCAACATTGTCAAAGCAGCAGGGACACTCGATCATGCCTTTTCGATTCAGGGCAATTCCTGCGTCATCCGGGCATTCTCACTGCCGGGTTATGGCATCTATCCGAACGACGAATATCCAGACATCTGGAATTTTATTGGCGGCGCAATTGTGGTATCCGGCAGCGGCAATCATATCGAGGACAACGTCCTCGGCTGGGGCGCCTGGAACAACAGTGTCGGTGTTCATCTTGCTGGCGGAAATAATACTGTAAGCGGCAGTCTTATTGTGAGCAATGGGATTGGGATCAAGATCACCGGGCCCGGGCAAACAATCTTCGGCAACCGGATCGGCACCGACGGCAGCACAGCCATCGCGAACCGGACTGGTATCGCGGATGCGGAGACTTCCGGCGGCGGCCATGTCATCGGCGGCCCAGGCCCCGGCCAGCGCAATATCATCTCCGGCAATCAGTACGATGGAATCCAGCTCCGATCAGCCAATAACATCGTGCAGGGCAACTATATCGGAACTGATGCGACTGGAATGTTTGCCATAAAAAATCTTAATGGTGTAACACTGCGAGGCGCTCTAAATACACTAATCGGCGGTACTTCTTCCGGTGAAGGAAATCTTATCTCCGGAAACGGTCGTGCAGTGGCAGCTGTTGGCTCCGAACCTGATACTGGTTCTCGAGTGGTGGGAAATTTTATTGGCTCTGATAGCAACGGACTATCGCCAATACCTAATACCGTAGGGGTATACGCCATGAGCTCCGGGCTCACAACTGGTGGACTCAATCCCGGCGAAGGCAATCGGATTATTGGAAACATCGCCGGTGTAAGGCTGGAGAATGAAGGAAACGAAAATACGGTTATCGGAAATATTATCACCATGAATGAAGTTGGTGTGCTGCGGATTTCCCCTGTCCCGGGTGCTTATGGATTCACTATCAGTCAGAACAGTATCTTCGATAACAATGATCTTGGAATCAAAATCTATAACTGGCAGCCGGTGATTCCTTCCATCGCACCGCCACAGCTTCTGAATGCCACCGCCTCATCAATCTCCGGTCAGGCTTGCCCTTACTGCATTGTGGAAATCTTTGCAGCGGACCAGGATCCCAGTGGTTCCGGAGAAGGGGAAACATACCTCACTACTGTAACTGCCGATGCGCAGGGGTTTTTCAGTGCATCTTATACATCTCCTGGACTGTGCACACATCTGACCGCCACCAGCACAAACAACGCAAATAACACATCCGAGTTTTCACAGAACTTAGCCGGTAACTGTTACGTATTTGAACCGCCCTGGCTGTACCCGCTCTGGACATTCATCACAGGACTTTTCATCCTCGGAGTTTTCCTGCTCCTCCAGCTGACTCGGTTAAAGCCCGGCTTCAGGCTTCTGTTCGCTGCAGTGGTGGGCATCGCTGCCGGCGGTGTATTGCCGGCTCTCCTGAATCTCCATCCAGGCGTGATCGTCAATTTCACGCCGGAAGAACAGGTTCCCTACAGCAGCCCCCTGCCCGACTGCGATACCTGGCTCGATCCTGCAGGCTTCTCACCCGCGGATGGCGCTGTTTTAGAGACGGTAGAAGGCCAGGAGATTTCCTGGACACCTGTTGGTGATTTGCCGGATGGAGAGCTCCGCTGGATGGTTGAACTTTTCAGCTCTGAATCCGGGCCGTATCTGCAAGTAACCGAAAAGTCTTCCATCCCACTCTCAGCGTTCGCCCTTCCCTTCTCCCGAGGTGACCGTTTCAGCTGGGAGCTCTACGGTGAACAGCTCCAGCCGGACGGCGAAACCTGGCTGCCATTCTGTATGCCGGGTGACCGGTTCACCTTCGAGATCTCGCAGACGGAAGAAGAACAGAATCAGGAAGAAGAAGCAGAAGTCAAGCCTTCTCCGGCACCAACCGAAGAGCCCGCAGGCACGGAAGAGCTGGAAGACTGCGAACCCACCGTCACTGCCCTGCTTGATCTCAACTGCAGATCCGGGCCCGGCACTGGTTTCGAGAACGTCGGCACGCTGCTGGAAGGCGAGAGCGCCCTGGTCGACGGCCAGAACAGCGCCGGCACCTGGGTATGGATTCTGAACCCGGATGCCCAGGGCCACTGCTGGGTGTGGCGCGAGGGCGTGGAAGAAATCTGCATGCCCGAACGCCTGCAGATCATCGCCGACCCTACAGCTGAGCCGGAGGCAGCCTGCCAGCCAGACCTGGATCGCGAAGCCTGCAATGAAGCCGGCGGCGTCTATGATGTGACTGCTGACCCGCCCGAATGCAAGTGCCCGTAAACAAGTAAACAGAACACTCCAGCAGGATCGGGATAGACCGGGTCTTGCTGAGTCAGGTTGAGAAATGGGAATGTATCAATAATTGTTGAAGTAAACATATTCATCAATCCAGTCTCCTTGCTCCCGAAAACAGGATGCTATCATGATTACAAAAACAAGATTTCTACGATTAATAGGGGCAATACTATTACTTTTACTGGTGGTTCTATGCTTACCCAACCCTGTCCGCGCTGATACCTTCGTCGTTAACTCCCCTGATGATCTCGATGACAGCACCTGCGACAGCAACCACTGCTCGCTGAGGGAAGCCATTAATGCGGCCAACGCCAACACCGGGCCGGATACGATCAGCTTTTCCGCACTGGATGCCACCGGCGGAGATATCACCATTACACTCAATTCCCTGCTTCCTCCAGTGATGGATGATGCAACAACGATCGATGGTACTACTGTGCAGGGATACAGCGGTCAACCCCTGATCAATGTCGTCAAAGGGGTAAACACCCTGCTGCATGCTTTCGCACTGCAGTCGGATGGTAACATTGTGCGGGGCTTCTCCCTTCCCGGATATGGGATTTTTCCCCAGGGGCAAAATCCTGATCCCTGGACGTATCTCGGCGGGTCCATCGAAGTCACCGGCAGCGGCAACCTGATAGAGCACAACACCCTCGGATGGGGAGCCTGGCCGTGCGCTGTCGGAGTACGTATAGACGGCGGCGGCAATACCATCAGCAGTAATGTGATCTCTGGCAACGGCCTTGGTATTCTCCTGTTTGGGCCCGGCCAGGTGATCACCGGCAACTTCATCGGAACGGATGCTGCCGGAACAACTGCCATCCCTAACAGGTATGGTATCTACGACCACGCGGAATCCGGAGGTGGGCACGTTATCGGCGGGCCAGGCACGGGACAGAGGAATATTATTTCCGGAAATTCATATACAGCCGTGTACCTGAATTCTGACGGAAGTACCGTGCAAGGGAACTACATCGGCACCAATGCTGCCGGCAGTGCCGCCATTTACAACTGGACAGGTATATCTGACCAGGGCGAAAACAATGTTATCGGCGGATCGAACCCTGGAGAAGGGAATCTGATTTCCGGCAACGGCCGCGGCTATGCAGGAGGCAGTTCAACCACACAGTTATTTGGAAATGTCTTTGGAGCTGATGCCGGCGGGACTGTCCCGATTTCAAATATGCATGGCGTGAAACCTGGTCCCGGATTGGTCGTAGGAGGATTGAACCCAGGGGAAGGGAACCTGTTCCTTGGAAACGGCAATGGTATGGAAATCGATTACGGGGGGAGTGTTCTTGTTATCGGCAATACCTTCACACAGAACACCTACGGCATCGACAACGAAGTGGAATACACCAGCAGCGTCACCATCAGTCAAAACAGTTTCTTTGACAATGTAAATAAAGGTATTGACCTGTTCGGAATTAATTACAACTACCCGAACCCTCCCGACCTCGACCACTTCAATAACGGTATTCTTGATGGTACCACCTGCTCCAGCTGCGAGGTGGAAATCTTTCTGGCAGATCCTCATCCTTCAGGATTCGGGGAAGGAAAGACCTATGTAACAACCATTACGGCCCAGGGATCCGGATACTTCAGTGAACCTCTGGTGCTGCCGCAGACCAACATGGTATGTCAACTGATCACCGCTACAGCCACCACTCCCGAAGGATACACGTCCGAATTCTCTGAAAATCTTCTGGCAAATTGTAAAGTTATCGAGCCCCCCTGGCTCTACCCGCTTTGGACATTTATCACAGGCCTTTTCGTTGCCATTGTGTTCCTCTTGCGCAAGGTTCTGCCGTGGAAACCGGGACTGCTTTTTACCTTTGGCATTGGGGCAGGGATCGCTGTGGGAGGTGGACTTCTACTGCTGCTTAACCAGCTGCCTGGCGTCGTGGTCAATTTCACACCGGAAGAACAGGTGCTGTACAGCAGCCCGCTGCCGGACTGCGGCGACTACCTCCTCTCCGATGGTTTTTCACCGGCAATTGGCTCTGTAATGCAGCCTGTGGAGGATCTCGAGCTTTCCTGGACAACTTCTGAAAACCTGCCTGAAGCTGAAATCCGCTGGATGGTTTCCCTTGGCACATTTGCCGGCGGCGATCCTGTTGAAATAGCCGCAGCCAACCATCATGCAGATCTGAGCAGCTTCGGATTTTCAGCCCTTCGGCCGGAAAGCTACCAGTGGTATGTTGCCGGCCAGCAGCTCCAGCCGGATGGCAAATCCTGGCTGCCCTTCTGCACGCCGGGAGAACGGCTCACCTTCCAGATCATGCCTGTTGAGGAAGTTTTGGAAGAGATGGTAGAGGAAGAAGTGGAAGAACCGACCGCCGAGCCTGCAGGGGAATCGGCTCCCACGGAAGAGCCAGAAGACTGCGATCCCACCGTCACCGCCCTGCTCGACCTCAACTGTCGGTCCGGCCCTGGCACCGGCTTCGAGAACGTCGGTACGCTGCTGGAAGGTGAGAGCTCCCTGGTCGACGGCCAGAACACTGACGGCACCTGGGTGTGGATCCTTAATCCCGATGCCCAGGGACACTGCTGGGTATGGCGCGAGGGCGTGGAGGAAATCTGCATGCCGGACCGTTTGCAGATCATCGCCGACCCCACAGCTGAGCCTGAATCAGCCTGCCTGCCCGATCTGGACCGTACTGCCTGCGGCGATGCAGGCGGAACCTTTGATGTCACTGTGGATCCGCCTGTTTGTGTGTGCCCGTGAAAAAACTGTACGGGCGGGTTTGAAAGCGTAATACCATTCAAGAAGTATAAAAAAAATAATTAATCCGGTGTTTTTAAAAACACGTGAACCCGCCCGTGTAACAAAATATACCCCCGGCTGACCAAGTCCCAGCCGGGGGATTTTTAATCAATTTGACAAAAAAGCAGACCATCTGGTGTATATTGATATACAGCTATGGATTGATCCGATAGAACCCGTACTATCCCGGGCTTCCATCAATCCCTTCTTTCTGCTGTGGAAAAATGGATAATACCTTGATTACCAATACCAGAATACTGCAAATATCAGGATTGGCTCTTCTATTATTTCTACTTGTTCTGTGTTTCCCCTCTCCGGCATACGCTGACACCTTCGTTGTCAACACACCCGATGATACCGACGACGGCACCTGCAGCAGCCACTGCTCGCTTCGGGAAGCGATCAACGCAGCCAATGCGAACGCCGGCCCGGATACAATCCGCTTCTCAGCGCTGGATGCCGCCAGCAGCCGAATTACCATTACACTCAATTCCCTGCTCCCGGCGGTAATGGATGA
>Ga0272442_10010636_pt1 | contig 11317 bp, 7 predicted proteins | sample SSMForm2O_FD_200262 | JGI IMG/M metagenome (GOLD analysis project Ga0272442, IMG submission 200262) | Marine sediment archaeal communities from Little Sippewissett salt marsh, Falmouth, MA, United States - SSM-Form-2O | ecosystem: Environmental > Aquatic > Marine > Wetlands > Sediment ...
ATAGCTCAAAGGAGCTGCGCAAGACGGCAGGATAACGTGCGCAGCGGCGCAGCAGTTTGTCCCCGACAACGGCATTGTCATGACCGACATGAAGCCCTTTGTTGATGTGGCGGGCCTGAAGGTGTACAACTGCCAATTCGGCTGTTTCTAAACAGGTATAACTGATCATTTTCATCGTGGAGATCGTATATTATGGCAATGACGCTTCGAAAAGACCTGCGTGATGCATTGTTGGCCAAACTGGCCAAAAAACAGAATCCTCTTGAGGGGTTTTACTGCGACGAGGCCACGCGCGAATCAATACTGGCAATACTGATCGCCGGCAGACATCTGCTGCTTGAAGGCCCGCCCGGAACGGGCAAGACAACCGTGGCCAAGATAATCGCCTCCCTGCTGCCCTCCATGGACACCGTGGCCGGCTGCCGGTACAACTGTCATCCTGCCCGGCCATCGTGCCCGGACTGTTCGGGCCGCAAAACCCATAAAAAAATCAAAGTACCCGGAGAGCAGCGTTTTATCCGCATCCAGGGATCGCCGGAGATGATGCCTGAAGACCTTATGGGCGATCTCGATCCGGTGCTGGCCATGAAGCTTGGCATACAGGATGCGCGGGCCTTTACGCCGGGGAAAATCCAGAAGGCCCACCGGAAAATCCTTTTTATCGATGAGCTGAACCGCGTGCCCCAGCGCACGCAGAATACCCTGGTGCAGGTGCTCGAAGAGGGCATCACTACCATAGCGGGTTTCGATCTTACCTCGGCGGTTGATACGCTGGTGGTCGCGACCGAAAATCCTGAGGAATATGCCGGCGCCGAACGCGTGAGCGAAACGCTTTCCGACCGGTTCGAGCAGGTCCGTATCGGGTATCCCAGCCCTGAAGACGAGGCCGTCATCGTGCAGCGCTACGGCAGCCGTATCGATGGTGTTAAAGCCTCCGACGATATTATACGCCAGGCGGTGGCGGTCAGCTCGGAGGCCCGCAGCATGCCCGATGAGCTCGAGCGGCTCCCGAGCGTCCGTACCACATTGTCCGTCTACGAGCAAAGCCAGGCGATCGCGCGGCTCAGGGGTGCAAAATCAGTCAGCAGGGCGGATGTGGAAACAGCGGCCCGCCGCGTGCTTGAAGGCCGCCTGGCCGTAAGCAGCGAGAGCAGGTATTTTGAAAAGCAGGACGTGCTCATAGAAAAAATTATCGATACGACGAAGAAAAAATAACCTCTGCCGGGTATGATCCCGGTTGTGCCCCGCGGTGAATCCAGCATGGACGTATCCTTTGAACTGACTGCAGGAGACCTGCGCAGCGCCCTTGAACGGGGCGTGCGCCTCAGGGATCTCGAGGCGCAGCTGCTGCGGCGCATGAAGCTGCCCGCGTCGGACCGTACCGCTGCAGGTCCGCTGTTTCTTTTGCAGCAGGCAGCACCTGCATTTGCAGAACTTGTGGAACAGTGGATGGGTGGGGCATGGCGGCCGCCGGGCAGAAAGCCACCTGCTAAAAATCCTGCCGTTCTTGCCCCCGTAAGCCCCCGGGGCCTGGATGTGCCGGCGTATATCAAAAGGCTCTGCGGGGCAGGGCTGCCGGCCGTTATTGCGGTCGACGCTGCCCCGGCCGAAGTAGGTGCAGCCCTGCATTATGCCTGCTCTATTCACTACGGTTTAGGCGGACCCGTTCGTATTGCCTGCCTGCACGATGATCACATTGTGCAGGAAATGGAATTTTGCGCGGACGATTTTCTTTGCGAGCTTGCCATCTGGTGCCTGCAGCATAAAGTACCGCTTATACCTCTTAATGTCCCCCAGGGGCTTGTATCCTCCGAGTTTCAGTTTCTCTACAACCAGATGCTTGCTGAAGCGCAGCACGAGTTTGTCCGCCGTGCGCGTTCGCTACACGATCCGGCAAAGCTTGAGCAACTTGCCGGCGCCTTGACGCAGCAGGTTTTCGGCTCCGGCTACAATCTCATGGCTGAGCGTGAAGACCTTATTACACGTGCCTGTTATATTGCCAGCAGGATTTTCGATCTTGCCTGCCATTTGAGGGACCAGGGTTCCGGGAAGCCCCCCTGGCTTGTTTTTTATAACATGCAGCTCAGTCTCGATCTGCCGCCCCTGACACCCATGTTTTTTACCACCCCGGACTCCGTGGCCGAAATGTATGAGCCGCTTGAACCGCAGCAGATGGTTACCTATGACCTGCGCGGCCATGCCGGCGCAGCGGAGCAGGGCATCGAATGTCCCGGTTCGGCCCACAGCAAGAAAATGCGAAGGGCCGTTGAGAAATTGCTGAAAGACAAGAGGGAAGAAAAGCTCGATCATGAGCAGGTGGCTGAGCTTTCCGCACGGGTAGTCCATGCCCTGCGGCGGCATCCGCTGGTGGAGCGACCCCCGGGCGTTCGCGGCAGCCTTGCCATGGCCGAGATTACGCAGGGACTGGGAATCATGCACGGAGCCGTGACGCGCGCGGCACTTGCAAAAGCCGCTTTTGTCGCCATGCCCCATCGTTTCAGGCTTGTCCCGGGTGATGACGGTTCCAAGGAACGAGTGCTCAAAAGCATTGTCGGCCGCATCATGTACGATATTCCGCTCTATCCCCGGGATGAGGAGCACAGGCTTGAAAAACGGCGTCCCATGACGCCCGAGGAACTTGCCCGTGCCCTGCAGGGGCTTACCGATGCTGCCTTCCGGCAGCTCGGGCCCGAAGAACCCATGCCGACGGCCGATCCGGAATTCGCCCACGAGGCCATGAACCATCCGTTGGTGCAGCAGGCCCTGAAAGACGCCATGGACAAGGGACTGTTGCAGGATTCTTTCAGTGACTACAAAGACCTTGTTGAAGAGCTGGAGGACCGTGGCTTTCTGGACTTGAACGATGCCGCATGCATGACGTTGAGCCAGCAGGGCCGGGATGCCCTCGAAGACAGCCTGCAGGCATCATATAATGCCGGGGAGATGACCGCCGAAGAGCTGGCCGCGGCACTGAAAAACAGTCGCGGCATGCCTCCCCCGCCCGATCTGGGCGGTGAAAAGATGCAGCTGCCCGCACAGGCCGCAACCGAGCTCATAGCCGAGATGATGGATTTTCAGCACCAGGGACGTTCGGAAAGCACTTCGCTTGAGGACCTGTATGTGCATTATTCAATCGGCGAGAACAAGGGCCTTGAAATAGCCAAGGAAAAGGTTGATTATGACCGCCTGAAGATCATGGTGCATGAGCTTGAAAAAAGCGGGGTGTTGAAGGTAACCGGCGAGAAAAAGCGCTTCAGCCTGTCGCACCTGTCCCTGGAAAAGCTGCTCAAGAGTCTTATCCAGCATCAGGAGGGGCAGGTACTTGAAAAGCGGGCGTTTAAAAAAGAGCATGAGATCGACAAGACCGATGTGCGGCGCTACCGGCGGGGTGATGTTTTTAAAAATATTTCCATGCGTCATACCCTGCGCCGGGTGCTGCGCAAGGGCAAGTCGTTTGCCGACATCAACTACACTGACCTGCGGGCGTTTGAAAGGAAGCCGGCGAATCAGCTCGACATTGCGGTGTGCGTCGACATATCGGCTTCCATGAAAGAGGGCGGCAAGCTGCGGTATGCGAAAATGGCGGTGGCCGAGCTTGCAAAGGCCGCGATCGACAAGGGCGACCGTATGGGCATTATCGCTTTTTCGAACCTCGGTGAGGTCGTGGTGCCGTTGACCGCTACATTGCAGCCGCTCATGGAGGCGACCATGACGCTCCGCTCCGAGCAGTACACCAATATCGGCAACGGTCTGCGGGTCGCGCGGCGCATGCTGCAGAAAGATTGCAACAGCAATGCAAAGTTTATTGTTCTCATCACTGACGGCGAGCCCAACGCTGCACTTTCCGAGGACAGCCGCGGCAATGGCTACCATGCCCGGGTCGCTGAATTTTCCCGCGGCACATCCATGGAGACGAAACGCGCCATGGGAGCACAGCACGCTTTGCAGGAGGCCGCAATCACGCGGCGCAAGCACATCAAGGTTGCCGTGGTGTTTATTTGTCCGCAGGACACGGCCGATCACGAAAGCGAGCGCGTTGCCCGCGCAATAGCCCGTATCGGCGGCGGTAAATTCCACAAAGTTCGTGCACTGGAGCGGTTGCCCATCGAAGCACTCGCAACCGTGGTATAGCGAAAATTTCGTTTTGCTGCAGCCGTTTCAACGAGAAGGCCCGTTCGTGGCGAGTTTGTAGAACCATGAACGGGAGTATCGTGCTATATGTGCTTCGTTGGCCCTTCGACAGGCTCAGGGCGAACGGACGATGGTTATAGTATGCAGGAAAATGTTCCGGGAGGATCGTGCCGTATCGTGTCCCGTCCTGAAGCGGCCTGTTGGTTTACCGGCAGGAGATGTCCGGATAGTGTTCTGATGCAGGTACGCCGGCCCGCATGTTTTGCCGTTCCACCTGCGGGGCAATGAAGAATTCTTCCCGCCCTGCACCGTTTCGCGATGAATCCGGTTGAAAAGCAGAAAGGAGAGCTGCCCTTGTCGTTGAGGCCCGGACCCGTGTCTGCCTGTTTTCTGGCTGTTTTTACCGCCGGCTTCGGGTTCGGCATCGTGTTGCCCGTTTCGACTGTTGTGCTTGAAGGCCTGCGGATATCGACCCCCGTGATCGGTCTGACCGCCACAGCCATGTTTGCCGGTATCGCCCTTGGGGCGCCGCTTGTGGGCCGGTCCATCGAGCTGCTGGGCCTGCGGCGTACCCTGACCTTCGGCATGCTGCTGGCCGGCGTGTGCATGGGCAGCCTCGGGCTATGGGTGTACGTGCCGGTCTGGCTGTGTGTGCGTTTTATCCTGGGTATCGCCTTCGCCTCAATTTTTACATCCGCAGAAACCATACTCAACCGCATGTGCACCGACAGCAACCGGGGCAGGGTGCTGGGCCTGTATGCGTTCGCCTTTTCGCTGGCCCTTATGATCGGACCTGTGGGCCTGTGGCTTCTCAAGCTCGGGGTATGGGCGCCCTTTCTGGCTGCCGGCGGCATATGCATTGCCGCAGCCGGTTCGGTTTTTTCCTCAGTGCCGCATTTGGAGGAGGAGCATGCGGCCCTGGCCTTCGATCGGCACCTTGCCCGCAGAATATGGATATCGCTTTCAGCCATGCTCATGGCAGGGTTCATGGAGGGCGCCTTGATCGCCCTAATTCCGCTTTACACGCTGCGTGAGGGATTTACGACCGGGCAGACAAGCGTTCTTCTGTTTTCTTTTATGCTGGGCCACGGCGGTATGCCGCCCCTGATAGGCGTGCTGGGAGACAGGATTGGGCTGCGCCGGGTTCTGGGGGTTTCGTATGCCCTGGGTGCGGTCAGTCTTACGGCTGTTTTGTTGCTGCCCTCAACCATGCTGCTCAGCGCTGTTCTGGTCGCATGCGGCGCCTCCGTCGGTGCTCTGTATCCCCTTGCCGTCGGTCTGCTCGGCATCGAACTGACGTCGGCCGAGCTTCCCCGGGGCAATGCCCTCACTACGTTTTTCTACGGTGTGGGCAGTACTATCGGTCCGTTGATCCCTGCGTTCATTATCCATGTGACGGTTCCGGGCAGCCTTTTCGCTGTTACTGCAGGCTTGTTTGCGGTGGTGCTTGCCGCAATGGGCCGTGCCGGGAAAAGGGCCTGAGCCTGTCGGAGGCCGAACGGCCTACCTGGCGCACGGCAGGCCCATTCATGTTCGACAGGCTCATCATGAACGGGTTCCCATTTTCTTTTTGAAAGGGCCATAGTAGCAAGGAATATGCACCAGCGCAGCGCGGACTTTTGTGTGCAGGGCAGTTTTGTAAAAAAACACGGCCCGAAACCGCAAGGCTTCGGGCCGTGAACTACATGCACAGTTTACCGGAAATTACCGCGCAAGCACTGGCAGCAGGTAGTCGAATCCGCCTTTGACGGCTTCTTTGGCCTGCTTGGCGTTAAGGGTCTTCTTGGATTGAAGATAATTAACCAGACTTGCATATCCTTCCAGCAGGATGCGGCGATGGGTCTTCGCATCGATAACACCCTTGCTGAGCAGATAATTCAGGACATCGATCATCTTGTCATCCATCTCGCAGAAATTTTTAGCCTGCGCCTTACTCATGATAGCCATAGTATGTCTCCTTTCGCTTTTCAGAATTAATAGTAGTATTTTTTCTTCTTCTTTTCAGCGTCGGACATATACTTGGCTCTGAGCGGAGCGAGGTCCTTTGCAACATAGTCAAGACCGAGCATCTTCAGCCGTTTCTCTGAGGGGAAGCCGGTCTTGGGATCCCAGTCACGATATTTGTAGTACTTCTGAAGCATATCGTTCAGGGGGAAGACGACGCCGACGTTGGTCTGATAGTCTACGCCCTGGGGCATGGGTTCCGTGGTGAAACGCTCGGGAACCGTATCCTCGCGGGCACCGGACATGCAGCGGTTCCAGTAGGAACGCTCGAGCTGGTAAATGCGTTCGCCGATTTCCTGGAACTCTTCCTCGGTGAAGTCGAGGCCCGTGCAGGCGTTCAGGTACTCGACCTGGTCGGGGGTCAGTACGGCGTATGACCAGTGCGTGGTGAAGCAGCACACCTGCAGGCAGTCCGTTGTGGCCTTCTGGTTTTCTTCGTAGAAGACCATGTAGGGCTTGTTCGCCGTTGTGGTGGGCTTGGCGCCGCGCTCGTCGCCCAGAAGCTTGGTGTTCAGGCCCGTGTACAGGGCACCTGAGAGCTCAAGGCAGCACAGAGAGCGCAGGTGGTCGCAGCCGCCGCGGGTACCCTGTGAGAACGACAGTCCGTAGCCGAAACCCAGACCGCGGGGGTCGTCGCCGGGCAGGGTCATGCCGCGGGTCGTGATTGAATAGTAATGCGCCTTTTCGGGCAGGCCGAGTTTGTCGGCCGCACGATCTGCGCCTTCAGCCAGGAATGCGCCGAAACCTTCGCGCTTGGCGATCATGGGGATCAGCTTGTCGACCACTTCAGCGTTGCCCCAGGTCAGCTCGAGGCCGCCGGTTTCCTTTGTAGTGATCAGGCCGCGCTGATACCACTCCATTGCTGCTGCGATGGTGCCGCCGCACTCGATGCCGTCCATGCCGTAGTCATTGGTCAGACGGGCATTGTGCCAGATATCGTTGGCGTCTTCGATGATGCCGAGACGCGGACCCGTGGGAACGGCATGCTCATACTCGGGGCCGCCGAACTCTTCACCCGCGTACTTGCCGTCCTTGATCTGCGTAAAACGGCCGCAGCAGATCGGGCAGGCAAAGCAGCCTTCACGGTGTTTGAGCACGGTTTCCGAATGCGTTTCGCCGGACATGTTGTTGGCCAGCGGATGGGCGCCGCCCTGGAAGTTCTGCCAGGGGAACCAGCCGTCGCGGTTGGCGACATTGATCAGGCAGAGGCTGCCGAATTCATACAGTCCCATTTTCATGGGGTCGTTCTTGAAAGCCTGGCGCAGCCGGTTGCAGACATCCATCATTTTCTTGGGGTCAGCGATTTTGACGGTGCCGGAACCGCGCACAGCAATGGCTTTGAGGTTTTTGGAGCCGATGACGCCGCCGGTGCCGGTACGGCCGGCAGCGCGCCATACATCATTAAAGGTGCAGGCAAACCGCACCATGTTCTCGCCGGCCGGACCGATCATTACGATATGGATGTCCTCGTCGCCCAGTTCTTCCTTGATCATCTGGTCGGCCTCGCGGGGGAATTTGCCCCAGAGGTGGCGGGCGTCGCGGATTTCGACCTTGTCGTCATCGATCCAAATGTAGACCGGGTGCTTTGCCCTGCCTTGCACGATGATCTGGTCATAGCCGGCATACTTCACTTCCGCGCCCCAGTGGCCGCCCATGTTGCCGTCGCCGAAGCCGCCCGTGAGCGGGCTTTTGCAGGTAACGGTTACGCGGCCCGTCGAGGGGGCTGCGGTGCCGCTTATGGGGCCCATGCCGAAACAGACGCGCGCTTTCGGATCATAGGGATCCAGGTGCGGCGGCACTTCGTTATAAATGACATCAGAATTGAAACCACGGCCACCGATCCATTTGCGTCTATATTCATAGGAAAGGGGCTCTTTGATGATTTCACCTTTGGTGAGATCTACTCTCAGTCTTTGTCCTGCCCATCCGTACATAATCAGGCCTCCTCTCCACATTTAGCTGCTTTGAGCCGTTCTTCCAGTTTGCCTCTGCGTTTTGCCTTGAAGGCGACGGTCGGCGTCGTGTAGGTAATAGCACCGCTCGGGCACCAGTCGGCGCAGACAGGACCTTCGTCCCTGCCTTCGCACAGGTCGCACTTGAAGGCCTTGCCGGTTTTGTAATGCATGTTGATGGCACCGAACGGGCAGGCCATGGCGCATTCCTTGCAGCCGATGCATTTGTTGGCATCTATTTTGGTGATGCCCGCGGCTTCGTCCATCTTGCACGCGCCCGTCGGGCAGACCGCGGCGCAGGGAGCGTCGGTGCAGGCATCGCAGCCGACGACAAAGGATTCGCCGAACCTCTCATTGCGGACGATCGCCACGCGGGAAACGACCTTGCCGCATTCGCCGTCATGATACAGGGCGCAGCCCATCACGCAGCTTCTGCAGCCGGTGCATTTCTCCTGGTTGAACACCAAGACTTTGTTGTCACTCATGATCAGGTATCCTCCTTTCAAAGGGGTCAGTAGAAACTTTAGCCAGTAGTGCTTTGTGGCTTCCGGCACCCCCACGGGAGCCGTTCAGATAAGACATACCTCCTTTCGTACTGTACATTAGTTGCTGGTTTCGGTTTCTGTTCGTTCAACAAAAAAGCCCGAAGGACAGACAAGCTGTCCCTCGGGCTTCCTTTGCAAGCATGGCGGGCTGAGTGTCCTCATCAGCCTTATCGGTCCGCTGTAAACGGACTCGGAAGTCCTCGTCGATAGTATAAAAAATGTGGTGTGTGTTTGTGTCGGGTAACTCCGATCCGCTGTATGCTTCTTTTGCTAAACCGCTGATTATTACGGTTTCTGATTGATGGTTGTTGCGCGCGGCCCTTGCATTGAGTACAAAAGCCCGAAGGACGGATAAACCGTCCTTCGGGCTTCCTTTGCAAGCATGGCGGGCTGAGGGGCCTCCTCAGCCTTATCGGTCCGTTGTAAACGGACTCGGAAGTCCTTACGCTATGTACCTATATTTTTACGTTTTTATGGCCGCGAAGTCAATGGTTTTTTTCCGGCTGCAGGGGTTCTGCCGTTTGCCGGTGCCGTAGCGCGCTGGTCTGCGCCGGAAAATATAAAAAGCCTCTGTGCGCGAGCAGTGTTTTTGAGGGTTTTTTCAGGTTGCTTCCTGCTGCAGCTTGCTGTCCGCCACTGAATCCAGGAGGAGGACATCGGCTTTTTTGCGAAGCCCGTCGGTGAATTTTTTGAGCAGCGCAACCGAACGTATTTCGTACAGCTTGGCCTTGAGCTCGTCCTTGATGAACTCAAAGGGGCGCATTGTATCGCCCTCAAGGATCGTTTTGACCATCAGCAGATGCAGGCCCTCTTCAGAGCGAATCACCCGGGATATTTCGCCTTCCCGCGTGCGAAAGGCGACGGAATCCAGAAGTGGATGAAACTGCCCGCGGGCTATAAAGCCCAGATCGGTTCCCCTGAGCGCGCTTCCCGGGCGTGAGCCTTCAGCAACAATACGCTCAAAGGCCGCCGGATCAGCCGCCAGTCTCTCCAGTTCCTGCCGCGCTTTTGTTTCTTCGCCAGGATCAGCGCCCCGTTCCAGATTCAGCATGACGTGCAGAACCCGCCGCACCTCGGGGCCCTGCATTTCATCGGGGTGTTCGTCATAGTATCGGCGTGCTTCTTCGGTGGTTACCGGCTTTTTTTTATCCGCCACAGCCGCTGCCGCGGTCTTGTTTATGATGATATCCTTTATTACCTGTTCGCTGAACTCCTCCGGCGTCTGTCCTGTCATGACAAGCATGGAATTGAAATGCTGCTCGCTTTCGAATTCATTCATTGAACTTTTGGTGACCGCGGCTATCTCTTCATCCGTGGCGGCAATTCCGGTGCGGCAGCCTTCCTGGTACAGCAGCTCCCGCATAATGAGATTTTCTATCACATGTTTGCGTGCCGCATAGATGTCCTGCTGCGGCAGGCGCAACTTCCCCTTGGTGTCTTTATAGGGGGCAAGCAGTGTCTCCATGGCCGCTGTCACCTGCTGTTCGCTGATGGCAACTCCATTGACGCTCGCAACAGTCGTTTTTTTCTGGGGCGGAGTACGTGTCTTTTTTTTCATATGATGCACCTGCACACGCTGTATGTCATGTATTCAGTCATAGGCTACCAGTATGTTTCAAATATTCCGGCATGTCCACGAAAAAATACTACCCGTCCGGCTCTTGGACAACCGGTCTATGCTTTCCAGTGTTCACACGGTTCACCACCCGTGCGTTTGTACACATTCCTGCTATGACACCGCCCGGTGAAGTATCAAACGCCTGTGCGTGACACAAATCCGCTCAGCTGGTTGACAACCGGGAGAAGCTGCGTATGGGGTTTTTTGGTGAATTCCCTCCACGGCGTTTTTCCGACAATAGCGCCCCGGACAATGCCTGCTCCATCCACATTGCCGACGGCCATAAAAGAAATCGGGATGTCGTCCCGCAATTTTACCTTCTGGTAGATGCTGTGACTTTTAAAGGTAATTTCTTCGATGTCATCACCCTCTGCCTGAACATCACCGATAGCGGTTATCCACATCTCATAGAAGTCAACGCTGTTCATCGGTATATTGCCGTCATAGACCCTGTGCTGGCCCGACATGTTGCACGCCGCTATTCTTCCCTGCGCTGCCGCAACCGGCCAGATGGCGTTGTATATCCATTCCCTGCTGACTATATGACGCGAGCGGCATACATCGCCTGCGGCATAGATGCCCTCGACCGTGGTGCGCTGGCCGTCGTCGACATTGACGATGCGGTCGATCTCGACACCTGTGCCGGCAAGGAAATCCGTGTTTGCTTTCACGCCGACTGATGCCACGATAAAATCGGCGGACTCCTCGCCGCCGTTTTGATAGGTTACTACATACTTATTGCCCTGTTTGCGGGTGGCAATAACGGAATTATGAAGCTCGATATCAAGCAGTTCATGCCTGGTCATCCGGTCCCGGACCCGAGAGCTCGCCTCGAGATCGGTCATGCGGCCAAGCACTGTCGGCAGCAGCTCCACCACCTTGACCTGCACGCCGCGCTTCACAAGGCCATAGGCCGTTTTCAATCCGACGAATCCCGCACCGATGATAATCGCTTTTTTCCCCTTCTTTGCCCAGTTTTTCAGTTTACTGGAGTCATCGTAGTTCCTCATTCCGATAATACCGTGCGGGTCATAGGGGAAGCTCTTGAGGAAAACAGGGGAAGACCC
>Ga0272442_10010637_pt1 | contig 11317 bp, 8 predicted proteins | sample SSMForm2O_FD_200262 | JGI IMG/M metagenome (GOLD analysis project Ga0272442, IMG submission 200262) | Marine sediment archaeal communities from Little Sippewissett salt marsh, Falmouth, MA, United States - SSM-Form-2O | ecosystem: Environmental > Aquatic > Marine > Wetlands > Sediment ...
TATGGAGACTTGCCGTCACTGGAATCAGCCGTCGACCAAGCCTTCAAAGTGCTACAGCAACACCCGGAGACAGCGCTGTCACTGACCTACAAAATGTCAAAGAACTTACGTAAAACCGCTTAGAAGCGATCATTAAGGTGAATCATGACTAAAACCAACCACCGTCATTTTATTCAGCCTTGCGCTACAGGTGTAATCATCCTTGCATTCTGCCTAACGGCCTATAGTCAAAGTCAATCAGATGCAAATCCACAAGAAGTCCTTGCGGGAGTCAAATCGTTTCTCTATCAGGTTGCCAATCCAGATGGTTCTTTCAGGCCGGGACTTGATCCCAAATACAAAGGCATGTCAGATACATCTGCGTCCGGCATCGCTGCACCCACCTACGCCACCATTCTTTGTCAGACATTCGGGTGGTCCCTTCCCTACCCCGAGAAGACCAAGCAGTTCATTCTCTCTCTGCAAAAACCTGACGGTGCGTTCTACGCTACCACCGGGGCTTTTGATCCCAGTGCTCCTTTGGCAAAGCTCTATAATACGGTTCAGGCGCTGGTGGCGCTGCGTCTGTTAGGTGTTGAGCCCAAGTATGATCCCATGCCGGTAATGGAGTACTTCTTTCAAGGGTCCGAATTCAAAGAGCTGCCGCTTTATACGACCAGTTTCTTCCCTCATTTCTTCAATGCTCTGGGCAAGAAGATGCCTGCTCGGATCGATACTCAGATGCGCACCTTCATACTGAGCGAACAGACGGAGGATGGCTATCTGAGAAATCATGTGGCTTCTACATTCCATGCAGCCCATTATTTCCGTCTGACAGGCCGGCCCACACCCAAAGCCAAAGCCATGGTGGATCGCGTAATAGAAGATCAAAAAGATGATGGTTCATGGCATCATCATCCGCCTGATTGGGATGTGCATGCTGCCTTCGACGCGTTGTTTATCCTGCGCCAGCTATGTGAACCAAACGACTCGCGCATTCCTGAGGTTTACTGCAAAGCCAATCAGTGGATACTGCAGTGTAGAAAACCGGACGGCGGTTTCAGTCACTATCCCAAGAACCCGACTTCAGATGTTGATGCGGTCTATTTTCATGTTGGCGCATTGGTTCAAACAGGATTCTTGCAGCCTTTGCAAAACGTCAAAAACGAAGAACTCCTGGGCTGGGGCCATTTGATGGTTCCCGGGAAGACCTATTCATGCATCGAATGAGTACTTCTTTTCTTTGCAGCTGAAAGGTCACTTGGCTTGGGAGGAAATTCACTACAACTGGGCTTCTGGCCCGATGGCTTCATCTCCATGTCCTATCGTTGGAACATTCCCATTTAATGCCCGTATGGTGCAATTATTGTTTGTCGCCATGTGCTTATTATGCAGAGACTTATGTCACGTCCTGGCGAAAGCACTTGCCAGTTCTACGCCCATCGGCTAGCCTTGCCCGACTATGAAACAGAAGGTATGGCTAACACTGATTACATGCATAGCGTATTGCGTGGACCGGGAACTCTACAAGGCGATTGACTACCTGCGAGAACAGGTCCGAGTCCTGATCGAACAGCAGGAAAAGGACAGACGCATCCTATTGGACAATCATCAACGACGTCGGCTGGCAATCAAGGCCAAACGCCTAACTCGCAAGCTCCTGGAGGACACAACGGTCCCGTTCACTCCGGACACTGTCCTGGGTTGGTATCGCCGGCTCATTGCCCAGAAATACGATGGCAGTCGGAACTGCAAGAATCCGGGCCGACCGAGGATCTCCGAAGAAATAGTCGAGCTGGTGCTGCAGTTCAAGCGAGAGAACCCGAACTGGGGCTACACTCAAATCAGGGACTACATCGTATACCTTGGCTACAAGATCGGCGAGACCACAGTCAAGAACATCCTCATTGCCAATGGTCTTGATCCTGAGCCTGAAGTGACTCGCAAGACGACCTGGAAGGAATTCATCCAGAGTCACTGGAGTGTCCTCGCGGCATGCGATTTCTTCTCAGTTGAACTGCTGGTCAGAGGCCGACTTGTCCGATGCATGGTTCTGTTTGCCATTGATCTGTCAACTCGCAAGGTTAAGATTCTCGGTGTGAAGTCTGATCCCAACGGCGTATGGATGGAGCAAGTCGCCCGCAATGCCACAGACTCTGAGGACGGCATCTTCAAGGGCAAGAGGTATCTCATCCATGACCGAGATCCACTGTTCACCATTGGCTTTGAGATGATCCTTCAATCTGCCGGTGTCAAACCCGTCAAATTGCCGCCCAAGAGTCCAAACCTCAACGCCTACGCAGAGCGATTCGTCAGATCCATCAAGGAAGAATGTCTGAGCAAGCTCATCCTTTCATCTGAGCTGCAGTTGCGTCACGTCCTCTCTGAGTATCTCGAGTACTACCATCACGAGCGCATCCATCAGGGCATCAACGGGATCATTGAGCCCAAATATCAGGGCCAGCAGGGTGACATCATCTGCATTGAGCGTCTGGGCGGACTGTTGAAGTCATACCACTATCAGGCAGCCTGATATTTCGGGAAGACATGTTAAAGCGGCAGGGGAGGTATGCGCCGAGTTGCCGTTCCGAGTAGGGGGGGATGCCGGTGCGCATTAGATCCAGTACTTCAAAGCCATCAGAACTCGTCCTATTCCCGCCCAATTCTACCCCAGCGTCTACCTCAACTGTGCGTATCCCCGCAAGTTACGCACGGATGAGTTTTTGCACCATACGCGCGATTGTTCCGCGGTGCTCGGCTATTCTTCCGCTGGGTAGGTCTTCTCCGGCGGGTTGCGTCGTTGGGGACGCTCTATGAGTTCGATGGTGGTCCCGAGGAGGTCTTCCGTGGCCAGGTAGGCATAATGCCCGTCGTCGTCGGGTCCGAAACCGGCCCCATCCTGCGTCATATCGAGTCGTGCTTCCTTTGCCTGCTTCAGTGCCGTTTCCATCTCCTCGATCAGGACACCCACGTGATGGACGCCATAGCCATGTTTCTCGACGAACTCGCTATAGACCGTATCGCCCTCCAGCGGTTCGATCAACTCGATTCGCATTGGCCCGACGTTGGCCAGCGCCACGCGCATTTTGTACTCACTGGGCCGGCCGTGTCGCGTCATACGCTTGACCAGGGGCTTGCCATACGTATAGAACGACCAGGGGCCGATCCCGAACACGTTCCAGTAGTTCGCAACGGCCCTGTCCAGATCGGGCACGATGACACAGATCTGCGCGATGTTCGTGATTGGGAAAGGGGCTTGAGAATGTCCTTCGTCCATCTGCGAATCCTTCTCTATGGCTGGATTACCGCCTTGCAGACTCGCCCGTCGAGCGCTTCGTTGGCGATGGCAGGGAAATCTTCCAGGTGGCCTCGGTGTGTGATGAGTGTCTGCCCGTTGATGCGACCGTCTGCCAGCACTTGCAGCGCTTGGCGATGATGGCGCGGCGCGAAGATCGTGGTCCCGATCAGATGCAGGGCATTGTAGTGGACGAGATTCATGTCGATTCGGGGGCAACTCTCGGTCGTGGGCAGCCCACCGAACAGCAGGATGCGTCCGCCTTTGCGCGCCATTTCCACCGCCTGGACCTGGGCTTGTGGCGAGGGATTGGCCGTGATGATGACTTCCGCGCCGCGACCGTTTGTGAGTTTACGGACCTCCTTCGGCAGATCGCTCTCGCTCGCGCTGACCAGGGCGTCTGGTTCGAACCGCTTCGCCTGAGCAAGACGATCGGCGCTGACGTCTACCGCAATGATCGCGTCAGCACCGCGCGCCCGCGCCAGAGTGATGTGGATGCACCCGATTGGCCCGGCGCCCATGACGATCACGGTGTCACCCAAGCCGACGGCGCCCTTTTCCTGCGCGTGGATACAGGAAGAGACGGGTTCGGCGATGGCGGCTAGGGCCATGTCCAAGCCTGCGGGTACGAGGCGAATGGTTCCGTTCTGGACGGCCTCTTCAGGGATCGCCACGTATTCGGCGAACCCTCCATGCCAGGCTTGGGCGATTTCCCGATAGTCCTCGCACAATTCGTATTGGCCCGACTGGCAGAAATCACATCGTCCGCAGTAGACCAGTGGGGCCACGGACAATCGGTCCCCTTGCCGCCCGGGACCTGGGTATCGATCTCCCACCTGAGCGATTTGTCCGCTGATTTCATGGCCGAGAATCCAGGGCAACGTCACCTTGCGATGCCCGCTGCGGAGCGTGCGCAGATCCGAGCCACAGAGGCCGCAGGTGTGAACTCTGAGCAAGACTCCACCTGGGGGACATTCGGGCATTGGGACTTGTTCTAGGCCGAAGTCCATTGGCGCTCGGACGACGATGGCTTTCATCTTAGTCAAAAGCCCGATCCTTTTTGCGAAAGCATCTCGTCCTGCTGGCGACGCAGCTTGTAGATGAAAGTCGAGTCATCCGGCACGAAGTTGGCCTGCGAGAGGATCTGGCCTCTGGCGATATCACAGGTCACCATGCCTCCGGGCGCGATGCCAAGCGGAACGGCTTTTTGCTGCCGCCCTTCGGCGTAGGTGTAGATCCGTCCGTAGATATCCGCGCTGCCGATGCCCTCAATCTCCATGCCGCTTCTGAGATTTCGTTTGGCGACGGCGACCACTTCGGAGTGCATGGTCTCGGCGGCGACGGTGACCTCTCCGAGCAGGACGGCCTCGGCGATTGACTGCGGCGTCTCCAGGTCACAGAGATGATAGGGACGATAGTGCAGGTAATATGGGCCCTCGGCTTTGGTAATGAACTTCATGTCCTTGCGGATCCTCGCGTCGTCCGTGTAGACGACAGCGAAGACCCCCGGTGCGAAGCTGCCGGTGGAATACTCCACGGTGCCGCGATGCGAAAAGATACCGCCGTCCGTGTTGGGGATGAACGTTCGGGCAAGGTCCTCGACCTCGACTCTGGCGCCGTGCATGCCGGGGCAATCGGGCAGCAGGCCGGTCGCGTTCGAGACGGCCGCCATCTCCACCATGGTCTTGGTTCCATCGATAAACGAGGCGAGGATTTTGGGATTCATATCTTTCGAGTGGGCTTCGGCTTGGCATTTCTCGGGCGTCATCGTGAAGTCGATGGGGTTGTTCTTGCATTTGCCCAGACAGATCACTTCGAAGCCCATCAGCACGGCCTGGTCGAAGAGCATCTTGCAGACACCTGGCTCGTCGCCAGAGGCCACGGTATAGAGTGCGCCTGCTTTGCGGGCTAGGCGGCTGAGGTAAGCGCCGACCGTGATATCGGTCTCGACGTTGAGCATGATGATGGGCTTGCGGTCTTCGATCGAACGGACGGCGATGAGCGCGCCGATGTCAGGGATGCCCGTTGCTTCGACGTTGGCCTCGATCGCTTCGGCCTGCGTCAGCAATTCGGCATTCGCGGTGACCACGAAGCGATCGGCCGCCATCGCGTCCTGGAGCTGCGCAAGCGTTTCGGCCGAGCAGACTGCCTCGCGCGGCATCCCCATCTCCAGAAATGTGGTGATGCCTCGGCCGGGATCGATATCCGCGATGGCACGTACGGCCATACCCTCGATGTTGTTGATCGTGTGGGCCAACCCTGAACCCATCTGGCCGCAACCGATCAGGCCCACCGCGATGGGATGGCCTTCAACTTGCCGCTGCTTGAGTTTTCGAACCAGTTCCAATGATGTCTCCTGTTTTCGTCAAACGGGCGCTTTGGGCCAAATTACTTGCGCCCCCTCTGAACGGCTGTGAGTTGTTCGCGCGATAGCGCCCCGGTTTTGTCGGTTTGGCTACCGAAAATTCGGACCTCGTCGATCAGGCCCCGGAACATGCGATCGCTATGATCGTTCCTGGTGCCGGGATTGAAGTGTCCCACCGTTAGAGTGCCGGTCCCGGTTTGCACCGGACCTCGATCGTACCTGATCGCACTATCCAGTGACGTTTCCTTGTCGGGCGATCCGACATAGAATCTGACATGATCCTGCTCGGCTGTGCTGTCGTAGGTGACTGCGATGAAACGCCAGTTGTTCTGCGACGCGTTTCGATCGACAGGAATGAGCCCTGGGGAACTGACGGCTTTCGTGCGGTCGGGCCATTCATTGATCCCGAGTTTGAGCCGGCCGTCGGATACGAAGACCAGATCGATCCCAGCCTGGGAGCCCTGTGTGTCGGCCATGTGGACGATGCGGTTGCCGCCTGCGCCAATGGTATCGCTGGTGCAATTGACCCATGCGGCGATGGTAAAGGACACCAATCCATCGAGAACATCGCCCGCGTTGTCAGGCAGATCGACCGCGTAGGCGCCGGGTTCACTGCCAAAATCAAGACAATGTGAACCTCCGGCAGGTGGCGTATTCGCCGATGGGACCGGACGCTGTGTGGTCAGGTTCGCCTGCTCGATCGTTTTGCGGGCAGTGCCTGTATTCTTCGCGGTTCGTCCCTCTGTCTTATCGAATGTCAACTCGACAAAGGGCCGACCGGCAGGAACAAATTCGAATGTACGCGGAGTCGCATTTAAGCGATTACCGGCTCGATCCTCGATGCCCTTCACAGTCAGTGTGTAGGAACACTCCTCTTGCAAGGGGGCCACTGACAGCGTCGCGGTTTTCCCGTGAGGGCCTCCCAAAGAGATCTTCTGGATGTGAACCCTGGGTTGGAGCAGGTAGCGGGCGACGTTTGTCGCCGATGCCTCCGTCGGCAACTCGTCGAACTCGACGACAACGGTTCGTCCATTCCCGCCGGTTGCGATGGAAACGATATCCGGAGCAGTTGTGTCTTTGACCTGGCCGCCTGTCTCCAACCAGAGGACCCAATCGTCCATGTCAGGGGTCATCGGCGTGGTGTAAACCGGCCCCGAGATCTGGCAGGAGCCTTGCCATTGACCGGTACGCGGATTGTACCACTTGCCTTGATAGACATCGTCGCCGAGCCGGACAACGGCGCGACCGCCTTCTCGGAAATAGAGAATATAGAGTCGTCCCGGTTTTCCCAAGCAACAGACGCGGCCTTCGACGGATTCAGGGAGCGGTTCGCAATTCCACCAGTCGAACGCTGTGAAGAAATCCACAATATGGCCATAACCGATGAACATCGTCATCGTGTCGTCGCCTCGGCCATTGACCCAGCCACCTCCCGTGTTGGGTGCGATTCCGGTGCCTTGCCGAGCGGATTCACCGGCCGTTTGATAGGTGCCAGCCATGTAGATTTCCCACGCGTTCTTTCGTCGCGTCTCGGCGGCCCGCTGGCCTGGGTATTTCTCCCAGAGATCTTCATAGCCATATTCTTCGTTGATCTGTGGGATGATGTATTTGGTTTTCTCCTGTGCCGCACGCTGGCTGAGCATGTGGGTGTATTGGCCAGTGTCCCACCGCTGGATCAACTGCATATCGAGCCAGGTGGATTTGGGCGTGCGATGGGTGACATTATGAGCCGAGGTCAGGTGGTCATAGGGATCCCATGCTTTTACGCGGTGGCCCATCGCATCGGCCCATTCGGGCGCCTTGCGGTGAAAATTGTACTCGTTGCCAAGATCCCAGGTCACGTTCGAGAACGATGCGAGACGCGCGACGGCGTAGCGGTAGTAGAGGCGTTCCTCGTCGCTGTCGGCCTCGAACGGTGTGGGCAGGATTTGCCCCCCGATGTAAAGGATGACCGAAACGATCATATCCTCCTCGCGGGCATAGTGCAGTAGCCGTTCATACTTGCGCCAGTGGGCGAGATTGAATCGTGTCAGGTCGAAACCCGGGTTCTTGATGTCGTCGGGCCTCTGTGCAGGCCAGGGGTTCAGGTGCAGCTTGAAGTTCTCCGTTGGTACCACGGGTTGTCCCCAGGGTCGTGGATTGTTGCGGCCATAGAGCAGGACGCGCAGGCGATTGATCTTGAGTCGGTGCAGGCGGTCGATACTCTGGCGGATCGTTTGCTCGTCCCATCCCATCAGGTAGTACGTGGTGGTTCCGTTCCAGAAGTAGTGCTCGCCCGTACCTTCCCAGATGAAGTGCCAACGGTTCTCTGGATCGATGCGCAAGGGGCCCTTGCGTTGCGATGCGCGGGCTTGAAAGGCTCCCTCGTGTTCGACATCGATACCGGACTGACGATAGTGAATCTCATAGCGATATCGGCCCGGGCGGTCGGGCATGAAGCGAATGCGAAACGTGCGGCCGTCCGCCGAATCGCAGAAACCGTCTACTTCTACTGGTTCATCGCCTTCGCGTTGGAACTCCCCTTGCACGGAGGCATCGGTGAACGGATTCGCCCCATCGGGATTCGTGACATGGATTACGATCTCGGTGAAATCGAAGACGTCGATCTCTCCGTCGGGATCGACGAATCGTACCTCCGGTGCAGCCGCAACAGTGGACACAGGTAGCAACAATGTCACCAGGATGGCCAAAGAGAGTGCTGGATGAGTGCGTTTCATGAAGTACGTTTCTCCTGCGATCTGCCTAAGACAAGTGGTGTCTTTCTCGAAGGACGGCCAGCGCGCGATAGTCGTCTTTGACGTGATGGTACAGTTGTTTGTAGAAATCGAAGTACTCCATATAGAGTCTGTGATGGTCGGCGTCGGGCTCCATCGGCTCGACGTATTGCGTCCAGGCCTTAGCGACGGAGAAATCCTTGAAGATGCCCGTTGCAACCCCGGCCAGGATGGCGTCGCCGTAGGGTGCGCCTGTGCGGCGTTCGACCAATACCGTGGGGACATCGAAGACATCGGTAATGATCCGACGCCACAGCGGGCTCTTGGCACCGCCTTCGTTGAGTACGATCGGTGTGTTGATCCGGCATCCGGTCGCCTGAACGATACGGAACGAATCGTACAGGGCGTAAGCGATCGACTCCATCATGGCCCGCGCCACGTGCCCGCGGCTGTGGTGCAGGCTCAGCCCGAAGATGGCACCACGGGCATAGACATCCCAGATCGGCGTGCGCTCGCCCATCAGGAAGGGCAGCACCACGAGGCCCTCCGATCCAGGCGGCACCTTCTCGGCTTCGGCATTGATGAGATCATAGGGATCGAGACCCGTCTCGGCTTGGGAAGCGAGTTCTGCCTGGTAGAAATTGTCGCGCATATAGCGAATGAGTTGGCCGCCGGTGGTGGTGGTTGGAACGGTGATGTAAGTGTTCTCCGAATCCGTTGTGTACGCGAAGGCGATCATCGTATCGTGGAATTGCGTGTCGCGGTGAACGATGCCGAAATTGCCGCAGGTGCCCAGGTTCATCTGGATGTCACCTTCTTCGATCGCGCCGGCCCCGATCCATCCAGCGTTGCAGTCCACCTGTCCGGCGGCCACGGGGATGCCGGGGGCCAGCCCCGTCGCCTCGGCGGCGTTGCGCGTGACGACGCCCACGATCTCTTCGCAGCGGAACAGTTCGGGCAGCAGGCTCTCTGGAATGCCGATCCGTTCGAGAAGATCGCGTTCGAAGCGGCGCTCCAGCAAGTTGTAGGCGACGCCGTAAAAGGCGGCGCCCGAATAGTGACAGGTCGCCCGGTCCGTGAGTCTCAGCGTGATGTAGCCATCGATGGTCAGCGCTTTGTGAATCCTGTTGAAGTCCGCGGGCCGATGGGTCTTCTCCCACATCAGGTTGACCAGGTTCGGGTGGTCGTCGAGACGATTCTTGGATATCGCGAAGATCTTCTCGTCTCCGATGTGGTCTTTGAGCCACTGCACCTGCTCGGTGGCACGCTTGTCCATCAGGTTGTAGGCGTTGTGGACGGGGCGGTGTTCCTTGTCCACCATGACCAGCGACGGCAGGGCTGATGAGGCCGCAATGCCCTTGATTTCGCGAGGGGCGACCTTGGCTTCGGCGATCGCTTCTCGAATGATGCGGCAGGCGATGTCCCAATAGAGTTGCGGATCGTGTTCCGACCAACCCGGGTGGGGGGTCAGAATAGGGTACTCCTCGAAAGCGTATCCCCGTACGGTCCCCTCCGTATCGATGATGGTGGCCTTGGCCCCCCCGGTTCCATAGTCGATTCCCAGCAGGAACATGCTTGTCTCCTCACCCGAGCGGTTTGAGATGGACATCCCCGCCCATCGGGTTATTCACCGCCCGTCTCGGCCGGCCTGACGAACGATTCCGGCTGTTGCGACGTCAGCAGCGCCGCGGCGGTTTCGTCGTCCGTCACGAGCACGTTGACCAGACAGCCTTGCAGCGCCGCCCGAATAGCGCAGACTTTCTCTGCCCCACCGGCCACCCCGATGACGCGTCCGATCGCTTTGATCTTGTGTAGGGGCGTTCCCACAATCCGGCGGCTGATTGGATGGTCCACTGCCCGGCCTTGCTCTTCGAAGAATTGCAGGGCGATGTCGCCGATGGCACCCCGCGCTTTCAGATCGTCCACTTCGGCCGTCGTCAGCGTATTGCCGTTGGACAGGAGAGTTGAATAAGGTTCAAGAATGCCGATGCCGACCAAAGCGATATCGGCTCTTCCGGCCAGGTCGAGTGTATCGGCCACCTGTGGATCTTTCACCAGAGCTTCGCGCACGACTTCGTCCTTGACGAGGCCTGGGGCGTGAATCAGACGCGGTTTGGCCCCAAGCGTCTGGGCCATGCGGCGGGCGAGGTCGGCGCCATGGGTCTGGGCTTCGAGTTCGCCCAAGCCGCCGAGGAATTGGACGACCCGAACCTTAGGCAGATCCATCGGGGCCAGGGCGTTGACCACGGACAGAACCGAGGTGCCCCAGCTCAGCGCGATGACTTCGGTGCCCTGCAGCCTCCGTGTTAGACAACCGGCGGCGGCGGCCCCCAATTCGTCAACGATGCTGGACGAAGTCGTGGCTGAACAGGTGACCACGACGGCTTCCTTCAGGCCGTACTTGTGCTCAAGCTGCTGCTCGATATCGGCGTTTGACTCCTGCGGTGGAGCGATCGAGATCTGCACCACCTTCTCCTCGCGGGCGGTCCGGAGCAGACGCGAGACCTTGATGCGGGACAAACCCAATTTGGCCCCGATCTGCTGTTGCGTCAGTCCGTCGTCGTAGTAGGCCTTGGCGACCTTATATAGAAGTTGTTTGAAATCGAAGTCCGTTGCCATAGCAGTTTTTGAACATATGGTCGATAATGTTCATCTTATCGAATTATCTGTTTTCGCGTCTCGTGTGTCAAGCTGCAAAGTGAGGGATGCCCTCGTCTCTCGCGGCCGGTTTGAATGTAAATATGAAAATATAAAGCATTACGACAGGATGGCTTGCTTGGCGATATGTGCGAATCTCGGCTGGAGCCTCTTGCGGATCCTCTATTCCTGTCGGTCTCGGAGACGTGCCCCAAGGCAGGTAACTGTCCCACGAAGTGTGGTTAGGTAATCAGGAGAGAGCCTCTTTGCCGAAAACAGATAGGTGATCAAAACCTATTGGCAAGGAGGCTCGAAATGGTTCGCTAT
>Ga0272442_10010638_pt1 | contig 11316 bp, 7 predicted proteins | sample SSMForm2O_FD_200262 | JGI IMG/M metagenome (GOLD analysis project Ga0272442, IMG submission 200262) | Marine sediment archaeal communities from Little Sippewissett salt marsh, Falmouth, MA, United States - SSM-Form-2O | ecosystem: Environmental > Aquatic > Marine > Wetlands > Sediment ...
ATTTCCGGATGTTGCTTTCAGCCCTGCCACATTCAGACGGCCAAGCCTGTTAAACCGGGCGTACAGCCCGGCCCTCTGCATAAGCTCCTCGTGATTTCCGCTCTCCATTATCCTGCCCCGGTCCATCACGAAGATCCTGTCCGCCTTTCTGATTGTCGCCATTCTGTGTGCCACAATAATGGTCGTCCTGGAGCGGGTCATATGGTTTACGGCCTCCTGGATAAGCCGCTCCGTCTCAGGGTCCACGCTCGAAGTCGCCTCATCCAGTATCAGCACCCCGGGGTCTCCGGCAAGGGCCCTTGCAAAGGAGAGAAGCTGCCTCTGCCCGGCGGAGATGCTCGCCCCTTCTTCTCCCACCTCATGGCCGAGACCCTGCGGCAGCCTCTTTATAAACCCTGCCGCGTTTGCCTTAACCACGGCCCTTTGAAGAGCGCCTCGATCGATCCCGCTCCTTCCAAGCAGTATGTTATCCTGAAGGCTGCCCGCAAATATGAAGACATCCTGAAGCACCAGGCTTATCGAGTCTCTAAGCTTTTCCTTCGGCCACATCCTCAGATCGACCCGGTCCAGGCTTATTCTGCCTTGATCCGGATCATGGAAGCGTTCAAGAAGGCTTATAAGGGTGGTCTTTCCGGATCCCGTAGCACCCACTATCGCGACCGTTTCCCCCGGTTTTACCTCAAATGAGACGTCATCTATCACCTTCCGCCCTTTTTCATATGAAAACGAGACCCTGTCAAATATCACGTGACCTTCGCTTTTCCCGGGCATAACAGGGTTTACCGGCTCAGGGATCTCCTCTCTGTGATCCATGAATTCAAAGATCCGCTCGGTAGAAGCCATGGCCGACTGCATGATGTTGTATTTCTCCGATATGTCCCTTATCGGTTTAAAGAACATCTGTATATAGCTTATAAATGCCACCAGGGTCCCGAGGGTGATCTGCTCCGATACGACCCGCCCCCCGCCCTTCCAGATAATGAGGGCCACGGCAAATGAGGAGAAAAGTTCCATAAGGGGCATAAAAACGGCAAACACCCGTATCTGCTTCATCCCTGCCAGGTAGTTTTCCCTGCTTATGGACCTGAAAGCCGCATACTGCGACTCCTCCTGCGCGAAAAGCTGTATTACCCTCATCCCCTTTATCCTTTCCTGAATAAAGGAGTTTATCTTTGCAACCGTGGTTCTCAGTTCGCGAAACGCCTCCCTGGCCAACCTGCTGAACAGGAGGGTAAGTGCGAAAATAAAGGGAACAAGGGCCATACAGATAAGCGCAAGGCCGATATTTAGATAGAAAAGAACGGAAAGGATACCCAGAAGGAGAAAAAAATCCTTGAAAAGGGTAATAAGCACCGACTTGAACATCTCGTTCAGGTTTTCCACGTCGTTTGTCACGCGGGTGACGAGCCTTCCCACCGGGTGCCTGTTAAAAAAAGAAAGAGACTGGGAAAGGATCCTGTCAAAGAGCTTAAGCCTTATATCATGCATCACCCTCTGACCTATGAATTCAAGTGTGTAATGTTCGGCATAGCCGAATGCGAAAGAAAAAAAGATGAAAGAAAAAAAGATGAAGGCGACAAAAGAAACTCCTCTTACATCCCCGCCCCTTATATCAAGCACCTTATCCCTTTCAAGACCATCCATAAGCTCAAACGGGATGAGAAAGGAGCCGTCATGCATTTTGCGGCATTTATCTCTTTTATCCGGCCCGATGCCTGAATAAAAGGCATCCGGCCCGGCCCTGTAAAACCTTTCACTCCCTATTATGCCGCGGCTTTTAAACCTGCTTAGTTCCGCGGGATCGATCTTTCTCATATCCTCATGGGAAATGAAATCGACGGACTCCGCCTTTATCAGAAGATCGTCATATTTTTCAACCGTCAGGCCTTCTCCCCCCTTATCCGGTTGAACCATATACCAGGATGAGATTATATACCTGTCTATGGCGATCTTTGCCAGATAGGGCGATGCCAGATCGAAGATGGTGATGAAAAGGGAAAGTGAAAGCCCCAGCAGGATCCGCTTCTTATAGGGAAACGCGTGTTTTGCAAGCCTTTTTAAAAGCGAAAGGTTATAGGGCCTTCCAAGCTCCCCTTCCTCCATATAGCCGTATTCCCCGTACATTACGACCCGTCTCCTTCGGCAACCCCTCGTTCCATAAGAGATTCTTCATAAAGCTCCGCGTATATGCCCCCTTTATTCAAGAGACTGTCATGATTTCCCCTCTCCGCAATGAGCCCCCCTTCAAGCACAAGGATCTTATCCGCCCTTGCTATGGTGGAGACACGGTGAGAGACCATAAGGGTCGTCTTATCACCCCTTGTCTCAAGAAGTCTTTCAAGTATCCGTTCCTCGGTGTGTATATCCACCATTGACAGGGAATCATCCAGGATAAGGAGCGGCGGATTTTCAAGCACTGCCCTTGCAACCGACAGCCTCTGCCTCTGCCCGCCCGAAAGGGTGATGCCCCTTTCACCGAGGAGGGTATCGACACCTGCTTCAAGCCCGTTTACCTCATCAAGGATTCCGGCGACATCGAGGCTTTTTTCAAGTGCCTTTTCTGAAACGCCGTTTCTTCCGAACACTATATTGTTTCTTATGGTGTCTGAAAAAAGGAAAACCTCCTGGGTGACAAAGCCTATCGATTTTCTGAGCAATGCCGTAGAGATGTCTCTTATGTCTGTGCCGTCAAGAAATACCCGTCCCACAGGCACATCCAGGAGCCTCGGTATCGATTGAAGCAGTGTGGTCTTTCCCGAGCCCACCCTGCCCACTATGGCGATCGTCTCCCCCGGCTCGGCAACAAAGTCGATCCCCTTGAGCGTCGGCTCGCCTTGCCCGGGAAAGCTGAAAACAAGGCCTCTTAACTCAAGCCCCCTGATCGGGCCGACAGCCGCCGGCTCGACCGGCTGCCTGATTTCAGGTTCCTCTTCAAGTATCCGGTTTATCCTGTTCATGGATGCCGATCCGCGCTTGATGAGGTTTGTTACCCATCCCATTGCCATCATCGGCCAGGTCAATAGGTTCAGATAGGCGATAAAGGCCACAAAATCGCCTGTAGTTATATCACCTGCGATTGCCAGGCGGCCGCCCACAAGCACTACTACGGCAAGACCCGCGTTCGTAAAAAGCGCCATCATGGGGAAAAAAAAGGCCAGCACCTTTGCAAGGCTCATGTTTTCACTGACATAGAGCTCACCCTTCTCATTGAGCCGCTCACACGCCCACCCGCCCCTGTTGTACGACTTGATGACCCTTATACCTGAAAACGACTCCCGCACCCTTTCGGTCATCTCCGAAAATGAGCTCTGCACCCTGTCAAAACCCCTTGACATACGCTTTGTGATCAGCCTGGTTCCAAGGACAACGACCGGCGCGGGGATAAGCGATATGAGGGTAAGCTTCACGTCTATGGAAAGCATGAACCCGACCGCCGCCGTTCCAAGGACGATTCCGTCCGTAAAGGCCACAAGGCCCATGCCGGTTGCCATCCTTATCGCGTTTATATCGTTTATCGACCTGGCCATCAGATCCCCGGTCCTTGTCCGTTGAAAGAAGGAAAGAGAAAGGAGCTGCAGGTGAGCGTAGAGACGGTTTCTCAACTCCCTTTCGACAAAACGGGAATGACCCAGGATAAAAAACCGCCAGGTGTACCTGAAAGACGCGATAACGGCCGCAATGACAAGTATTATAAGACCCTGCCTTATAAGGATGGCAGCGCCGGCTTCATTTATCGTCAAAAGATCGACCGTCTTTTTTATGACAATGGGGATAACAAGCTGCAGGAAATCCACCACAAGAAGGCTCATCAGCCCGATGGCGAGCCTCCACCGGTTTCTGTAAAAGTACTGTTTGAGGGGGGAAAAAGGCCTTATGCTGTCTTTAAAAGGAAACCATGGAATTCTCATATTCTTATCAAGCCGCCGCCTTTTTTATCAGGCACTTATCTTATACCACCGGGCTTTAAACGCACAAGCGCCGACGCCCGGATAAAACTCAAACACCAATTACTTCATCGACTGCTACGGCAAAAAAAACATAAAAGATCTTCCGCCCTTATGTTGCCTTTGCCCTTGGCCCCTAGACCCCTGGAATCCTTGGACCCTCGCATCTTTACATCCCGGCAACCCATTTCTAATAGTTTTCAGCCGACCCCTTTATCCTCATAATAAAGATTATCGATACTGCCAGCAGCACGCAGAAACCGCTCCATACGATATCATAGCTTCCGAGCACATCAAAGGCCCAGCCGGCAATGGTAGGCCCTATGATACCTCCGATGGAAGCGGACCCGAGTGTGATCCCGAGGAGTTTTCCAAAGGACTGTCTGCCGAAATACTTTTTGAGTATGGCACCTCTTAGAACCATGCCTCCACCGATTCCGGGAGAGTAAAGAAAAAGGAACAACATGACAAGACCCGTTCCGTTTATGAACCTGAACGCAACCATGCCGGCCGCCATAAAGCAGAAGGCTGCGGCCATGACATATCTCTTGTCGAAAAAATCGGAAAACCAGCCGAAGCCGAATCTTCCGAGAATGCTTATCAGAGGTATCCCGGCCGCCACAAAGCCTCCCACGCTTCTTTCAAACCCGAGATCGCTCAGATAGGGCATGACATGTATTACAACGGAGGTAAGCACTACCATCCTTACGGCCTCAGTTAGATTGAGGTACCAGAAACCCTTTTTCTTTATTACCTCTTTAAATGCCCAGTCCTTGTCGTCCGGCTCCTCCTTTGCTCCCAGATCCGAGGGAAGGCTTTCAAGACCGTCTGGAAGGCATCCGTATTTCTCCGGGCTGTCACGTATGACAAAGGCCATTGGGACCCCCAGGACCCATATGCCTATCCCGAGTATGACAAGGGTGTTTCTCCAGCCGTACAAGGTAATAAACTTGACGATAACTGGTACAAGCAGGCCTCCCGCGCCGAAACCGGACACCATTATCCCCAGCGCCAGCCCCAGTCTCTTGTGAAACCAGTTCGTTACGACCGTCATGGTCACGACACTCGTGCATCCCCCCGCCCCGAATGCCAGCAGGACGAATGCCATGTAGAACATGAAAAGGGATTGGGTCATACTGAGAGTTATCAGGCCCAGACCGACCGTTACGGTCCCGCACAGGATAATCTTGCGCGACCCGAACCTGTCCACAAGAAAACCCACAAGGGGTGCCAGTATGCCCATCTCAAGCCCGCGCAGGCTGGTGGCAAGGGATATCTGCGCGTAGCTCCAGCCGAACTCCTCCCTGATAGGCTCAAAAAAGGCGGTAAAGCTGTAAAAAACGACTCCGCCGAAATAAAAGCTCACAATGAAGCAGGCAAGAACTATCCACCATCCGTAAAATATCTTTTTGCTCATTACTTAATGCCTTCAGATCATACCGATTTTCGGGTATGCTTTTCTTGCCTATCACAGGACCGGCGGAAAACTGAGGGGTAAAAGAAAAAACAACCCCGAAGCCTGTGCTGCGGGGTTACAATACCGTGATTATAGTCCATGAATAAAATGCTGTCAAAAAATCATACTGATTAGGGGGACGCCCATGATTTTATGCTTTTCTCATTCCATAAGGGTTAAACGTTCGTCATTCGCAAGACCGGCACCTCGCTCTAGCGCACGACTTACCGCAGGCTGAACAAGGCCCAGCCTTCTCCCTACCTCTGTACCGGACATTCCCAATTCCCTGACCGCCCAGTAGCATACAAGACTTCTTGCTCTAACCCTCTCCGGCTTTTTACTCGGCCTCAGAATTTCTTCGATATCTATTTCCAATAATTCCGATACCCGCTCAATAACTTTATCAAAATCGTACCCCCGGCTTTTTAGCTCATACCGCCTCTCAAATTTTTCATCCTGCTCCCTCAGCACCGATTCCACAAACCCACTGTCACCAAGCATCCGCTCATCGCTCTTGAAGAGCACTCCCTGCCGACGCAGATCTTTCAACTCCTCCCAACCCCCTGAACTTCTAATCAAACCTCCGCCTATTAAATCATTTCTCTTTCCCAGGGCAACGCCGGCCTCCACAAATCTTCTGTATTCCCTTCGAGCAAGAAATTCACGATCACCAAACAACCGCAAGACATATTTGGTATCCTGCCACTCATTCTTATATTTTCCCAATATAAAACCGTGCCCGCAAAAACCGTATCGGTCCAGCTCAATCATAGACGATACAATCTGTGCCCGCAGGGGATTCAGATGGATGTAACGGACAAGCTCCAAAAGATAGGAATCTTCCTGGCAAAGAATTGATTTATAACGATTCTGAAACAGGTGCCCATGTCTTTTATATTTTTTATTAAAGGTTACAGCATATCCCGTAAGCAGTCTTCTCATTATTCCTGCAATAGGCAGATTGCCTGTTCTCAAAAGCAGATGAAAATGATTCGGCATTAACGCCCATGCAAAACAGGACGTCGCCGTAGCAGTCAGAATAGATCCCAGCCGGTCAATGAACCCTTTTCGGTCTGCCTGATCACGGAAGATCCTTCGATTTTCAATTCCTCGACATATGACATGGTGAAGAGCACCGGATGCATCTATACGGGCTTGACGGGGCATGATTTTCCTCCTCAAAAAAAATTTTTAAGAAAAGCATAAAATCATGGGCGTCCCCCTTTTTGGTTAAAAAAAGGGTTTTCAGTTTTTATCGGTGGTATCAGTAGTTGGAGATGGTGATGGAGCCCTTTTTGTCCTTTTTTACCTTGAGGGTCTTCTTCCTGTACCTGAAAAGCTTGGTGCTTTTTCTCGACTCCGGGCTGAGGTCAACAACATATTTTCCGGGGACCGCAAAATTGAGGTTCTGTCCGTCCACTATCTGAAAGGTAGCCACCCCTATTACCTCACCCCGCATGTTTATGACCGGGCTTCCGCTCGAGCCCTTTGAGATGGGTGCCGAGATCTGGAAAATGTCCTCTTTTTTATGAATCGTGCGAAGGGCGGATACTATGCCCTCCGTCACAGTCTTTTCAAGGCCCATCGGGCTTCCCAGAACCATGATTTTCTCGGCTGCAAGCGGCAATTCATCGCTTATCTCCACCCACCTGACGGCCCCTTCAGGTATGTCAACCTTCACCTTTATGAGATCGACGGCACGGTTTTCAGCCAGGGCCGATGAGATGGGGTATGTTTTCCCATCGCTCGTCCTCACCTCCGCCTTGTAGACATTCTTGAACACGTGATAATTGGTTATGAGATGGCCCTTGCGGTTAACGAAAAATCCGGTCGCGGACCCCGCGATCTTGTCCTCGGAATTGTAATTGATGATGGTGACAACCGCGGGCTGTATCCTTTGCACAAGCTCGGGCAGACTCACCTCGGCATGGGCCGGGGCAAAAGCAGCAAGAAGCAGAAGAGCGTTAAGGAGGACAAAAGATATTCTTTTTGAAAAAGACCGTTCCATACCACAATTTCCCTATTGTTTGAAAAAGATGTTAAAATCTGAGACTCCCCTTCCCATTTGCTGAGAACCCGGCAGGCTCATGCCGCCTTCCCGGAAGATTACCCATTATCCGCTTATCTCATGAATCCCCATCTTTTTCAATGACAATAGACAGGGTTCTTTGCTTCGCTCAGTCCCACTGCTTCGCAGCGGGTTCCCGGTTTCAAGATAAAATGAGAAGGCCGATCTCCCACGAGCTGTGATATGATCACGCTCAAACCTTTAACGCAGTCAAATTGCTGCAATAAGAAAGGAGACCGGCCATGAGCAAACATATCACAATTGGGATGGATTTGGGAGACCGAAATCACATTGTTGTTGTATTGGACCCTGATGGTCAGGAACTCGGGTGCTTTGAATTGATCAATAAGAAAGTGTCATTGAAACGGTTTTTTGAGCGGTACTTTGGAGCGACGGTGGCTATTGAGGCAGGCACACACTCACCTTGGATCAGTCGTTTACTGGAGCAGATGGGTTTTCAGGTATACGTGGGTAATCCACGAAAGTTACGAATGATATGGGACAGTACCGACAAAAGCGATGAAAGAGACGCCAGGATGTTGGCGATGGTATGCCGTTTGGAGCCGAAGCTTCTGTGGCCGATACGGCATCGTGGTATGAAATCTCATAGCGATCTGGAGATAAGTAAGGCACGCAATATGCTGGTTCAGACTCGCACGAAGCTGATCAATCATGTACGCTCAGTGGTCAAAGGGGTTGGAGAGAGGTTACCAAGCTGCAGCGCAGCCAGTTTTTGCAGAAGGGTAGTCAATCTTCTGCCCGATGAGCTGCTTTGTGCATTGATGCCGTTGATTGATACCATCAGTGATATTACGGGCAGGATCCGGCAGATAGACAAGCGGATCAATGAGTTGACTTTGGAACGATATCCGGAGGCTCAGACACTGTAACAGATTAATGGAGTCGGTCCTGTGACGGCACTAGCCTATGTGTTAACGCTGGAAGACCCTGGTCGTTTTAAAAAAAGCCGTATGGTAGGAGCGTATCTGGGTCATACGCCGCGTCGGGACCAGTCGGGGAATACGGACAAGCAGCTTAGAATCACCAAGGCGGGCAATGCGTATTTGCGCAAGTTGTTGGTCGGCTGTGCCCATTACATCATCGGGCCGTTTGGCCCTGACAGCAATCTGAGGCGTCACGGAATGATTATTGCGGCCCGTGGAGGCAAAAACGCCCGCAAACGGGCAGCGGTGGCTGTGGCGCGCAAACTAGCTGTATTAATGCATCGGCTGTGGGTCAGTGGGCAGGCTTATGAACCGCTGTATGTTACAAGGGAAATCAAAAAGGCGGCATAGAAACAAGGCAGTATATTGTCATAAGGCAGTCAGGGTTATGTTGACAATTTCTTTAAAGAGTCTTTGACGTCTGGTCCGGGTGACTGCGGCCGAACCCTTGCACCGGCCAATGTACCGTTGGCCAAAAAAGAGTGCGAGTTCAAGATAGCAGCACCCACCGACTGATTTTACCATGCACCGGGCCAAAGGTAAGGCCCTAAAAAAGAGTGCGAATGGAAGTGTGACGGTCAGGGCTCGAAAGGAAAAAGGATGTCCGTGAAGCGGACCTCTTGACTTGCCTTCTCATGGAAGGGTCCAAGGGGTCCAGGGGCCAGCTGAACCGCTGTCGAAGAAAAAGCATGTCCTGTCTCTATGCCCTCTGTGGTCTCTGTGAGAAACAAAAGGCATTTGGACTTCAGGCCCCACTGATACTGAAACCGCTGATAGCCCTTTGCGAAGCAAAAAATCTTTTTATCCTTAGTTATCAAGCGAAGCGGGCGGCAAATAAAACAGGGGCACTGTTATTTGTTATTCGTTATTGGCGGGCAAGAAAAGCGAGACCGTGCCCCTCTATGTCCTGCCTTGTCCCTCCATATCGTTCCGATATTCATAGGTATTGCTACTGAAAGCCCATAGGTTATTTTCTATAAGAAACTTTGATGATTATTTTGAATAGTTTCTTTTATAAAAGAAACTATTGACATTTTTGCTGATTATGATAAGTTTTTGCCATAACCAAAAGAGAAGCAAAAAGATGGAAACTTTACTTCATAAAAGAAACTTATATATAGACAAGGTCCGCCCCTTTATTGACAAGCCGGTGATCAAAGTGATCACAGGCATGCGCAGGACGGGAAAAAGCTGTTTACTCAAGCTGATCATCGAAGAGATGCAAATTTCTGAAAACAGCAAGCTGTACATAAACAAAGAGTCGCTGGATTATGATTTCATTCAGGACTACGGTGAGCTTCACCGTCATGTAAAAAAATACTTTTCAGCCGTTGAGGGGAAAAAATATCTCTTTGTCGATGAAATACAGGAAATAGAGGGATGGGAAAAGGCCGTAACTTCTCTTTTCAATGCTGGAGACTACGATATTTACATCACCGGATCCAACGCGCATCTCCTTTCGTCCGAGATCGCGACACTGATCGCGGGCCGGTATATTGAAATACCTGTCTATTCTCTGAGTTTTGAAGAATTTTTAATGTTCCGGCAAAAAAAGCAGGAAAAAGGACATGAAGAATTCTTAACATACCTTTGGGCAGGCGGCTTTCCTGCAATTCATCATTTCGATTTTAACCGGGAGGTCGTATATCAGTATATCAATTCAATCTACGATACCATCCTCTTAAAGGACGTGATAAGAAGAAACAACGTCAGGAATGTCACCCTTCTTGAAAACATCACCCGGTACCTGTTTCAGAATATAGGTAATATTTTTACCGCCAAGAAGGTGTCGGATTATCTTAAATCCCAGAAACTGAAAATCGGCGTCGATACGGTGCAGAAGTATATTTCATACCTTATGTCGACTTTTGCCGTATATAAGGTTCCCCGGTTTGACATAAAAGGTAAACGCCTGCTGGAACTGCATGAAAAATATTACCTTGGAGACATAGCCCTTCGAAATGCGCTTTTCGGATATCGTGAGGGAGATATCTCAGGTCTGCTCGAAAATATTGTCTTCCTTGAACTCAAGCGAAGAGGCTACGATGTCCATATAGGAAAATTGGGAGAACGGGAGATTGACTTTATCGCGGAAAAAGAGCACCGGAAAATTTATGTTCAGGTGGCCTATCTTCTGTCATCACAGGAAACCATTGAAAGGGAGTTTTCCGCTTTGAGATCTGTCAGGGACAATTATCAGAAATATGTTATCAGCATGGACTCCGTATTCGGAAAAGACATTGAAGGCATCCACCGGATTAATCTGGTTGATTTCCTGTTAAACCCCGACATATAGGCGCTGTTTCATTGAAAAAACATCCGCCATCCCTGGCCGTCCACGTTTATCCTGCTGCAGTTGGCAGAAAAGCATAAAATCATGGGCGTCCCCCTTTTTACGGCACCGGAAGAGCAGAAAATATTTTCATCCTGTTTTGTCAAGCGAAGCGGGCAGGCTGTTCCGGAATAATCAAAACATCTGTATATCTCATTTCACATGTGTAAAAATAAGACTTTACAGAGACCAGGCGCGGGGATCAGATGCGGGAATCAGCCTTTAAGAACAGATTAATGCTTCTCATCAAGGTAAGCAGGCCTATGTGGTGGGTCGTGCTTCCCGTCTCATACACGGTCGGCCTGGCCTTCGGCAGGCACGGCCTTAAAAGCGCCGATTTTCATTTCTCTTTTTTCATGGCGCTTCAACTCTTTTTTCTCTCCTTTCCTTTGTGCCTTTTTACATTCGGCCTTAACGACATCTACGACTATCGCGCGGACATGAAGAACCCGAGGAAAATGGGAAAATCGCTTAAAAGCGCGCTCAATTTCGACGGCACGGTCTCGGATGAAAAGGATCAGGATTTTCTAAAAAAGGCCGCCTGGTTTTGCGGAACCCTCTTCTTCCTGATC
>Ga0272442_10010639_pt1 | contig 11315 bp, 10 predicted proteins | sample SSMForm2O_FD_200262 | JGI IMG/M metagenome (GOLD analysis project Ga0272442, IMG submission 200262) | Marine sediment archaeal communities from Little Sippewissett salt marsh, Falmouth, MA, United States - SSM-Form-2O | ecosystem: Environmental > Aquatic > Marine > Wetlands > Sediment ...
CCCGATTCCGTACTGATACCCGCACCGGTAAAGACAACACCGCGGGTGCTTTCTCCAATCATCGATCGGAACTGCTCAATTTTCACGTTATTATCTGCCATGACGTCTCCCCATCTTCTGTTTTTTGCCGAGTGTTCCTTATCGTGTCTTACAGTATCTACAACAAAACTGAGAAAGTAATAAAGGATTATTTGCCTTTTGCCCCGACAAATCTTAGCAATTGTGCGTTTCGAAAAACCATCGCGAAGCAATGAAACCCTTCATTGGCAAGAAAAACTCATTGACAAGTTATGATCAGGCGCGCTATGTTTCTTCCGGTTCTAAGTAAAGATTCGGTGTCGCAGCACCGATTGGTAAACAACGGCGTTCTCTCTCTCTTTATTCCTGCAACTCAGATACACTACCAAGAGGTGATGCGATGAAGAAAGTAGTTCGGGTTTTCATTCTGTTTACATTTGTCGTTTATTCGGCCATATCTTTTCTTTACACCCCCGTTAATGCCACTATCGTCAGGCTCACCGATGATGGTTATAATTATTCCTCTCCCCAAATAAACAATGCCGGAAGTCTCGTCTCGAAGGGAGACGATGCCACCGACTCTGAGATCTTCTTCTATTGCGATAACAACACAATACAACTCACCAGAAATGATTATGATGATGTACATCCCGAGATAAATAATGCCGGAAATGCCCTCTGGTATGGTCCGGAAGATGGCGCCGATCAGGAAATCTTTCTCTCTGAACCTTTTCCCGATGGTGGATGCTGCATCGAAATGGCAACATATAAGTTACAGACTGGATATAGTGCCTGCCGAAGGAGTGCGGAAGAATAGCTCGTAAAGTGAAGAGCGAGTCTATTCACCACGGCTTGCAGCGGGGGTAGCGAGCGAGTAAAGAACAAACATTTTCCTTATCAATCGGAGATTTGCCGCAACGTGTTGCGGGAAGCTTTAATATAATAATAGGGGGAAAGAATTATGCGAAATGGAGAATCGAAATACTGGACTCGTTTTCTGAACACCTTAGAAGGTTTCCATACATTACATGGAAAGTGGCCTTCAGCAATCCATTTATACCCTTTTCTAAAGAGCGAACTGCAAGAAAAGTTATCCAAAGAGGATTTTAAGAAGCTGCAAGCCAAAATCCAGCTCAAACCCGATGAAGACAATCCCTTTTTAGCGATAGATGAAGAAGGCAATAGTTACGACTTTGCCAGGACTGCGCCACCGCAGGGAGTTGCTGCAGTCAGCGCTGCAGACTGGTTAGGGATTAATCAGCCACGATATTACGAGTAGTCATGTAAAACAGGTGCCGTTGGGGAAATACCTTTGAAGGGGGGTGCTTTCGCAAGACCCGCCGTGCAGGCGGGTCAAGGGGCGCAATGAAAAAGGAATACAGTATTCGCCTTCGGCCCATGAACTGAGAAGCGAGAATAGAAAATAAACAGTTTTCTTACCAATCGGAGATTCCCCGCAACACGTTGCGGGGAGCTTCACTATCAATTATGTGAGAATTATGCGAAATGGAGAATCGAAAAACTGGATTCGTTTTCTGATTACATTAGAAGGTTTCTATACATTACATGGAAAATGGCCTGCAGTGATGTATGTATTCCCCTTTTTCATAAGCGAACTGGAAGAAAAGTTGTCACAGGAAGACTTCACGAAGCTGCAATCCAAAATCCAGCTAAAGCAGGATGGAAGATAAACCTCATTCCTGCCAATCATTTCAACAATCTCTTTTATGCTCTTGTATTCATAACCCATAAGCACATCTCCCAAAAGTGAAACTAATGATAAATAATGATTGATTCACGCAACAAATATTACTAAGTAAAATCTACTCATGTTGTGTGAAATCTATCTTGAAAGGAAAAATTACATTCCATAATCCTATAGCACTTTTATTAAGAATTCTACAATAACTATTTTAAATTAATAACTTATTTAAACATGCCGCCAGCAAATATGTGGAATCGATTGGATGAAAAAATCATAATTATCAACAAAATCAGCAATATAATATATGAAAAATAATGGTCTGGTAACGTAAATTACCAATATTTAAATATTATTGACTAATATCCGCTAATTTAGTACTCTTCCCACCGTTTGAGCATTAGTTCTGTATAGCTTTATTATTTTACCTGAAACTAAGGGGGAATTTTAGGCGAGACTGTGAAAACACTGTTTTTCGTAATGTGAGGCGAGGTTTATTATTTTGAATCTCTGATAACACTATGCAGAGCTTTGTAATCTACCGCATTAATACAAAAAATAATGTTTTAATCTTAAGTATGATTTCTTAACATTGTCGCATTTAAAATATTATTTAGCGATGTTATCAAACAGAATTTTATATTGAAGAGTTTAAAAATGAACGAAAAATCAGAAATAATTTATGAATTAGGCGATGCGTGGGAAGTATTGAATAAATATTCAGAAAAAAAATTTGATCTAGTAATTACCTCACCCCCATATAATACTGGTAAAGAATATGAGAAAAAACAAGCTATTGAGGACTATCTCAAAGACCAAGAAAGAATAATTTCTAAAATTGTTAACGTTGTTAGTGATCGTGGAAGTATCTGTTGGCAAGTCGGTAATTATATTGATAATAAAAACAAAGAAATATTTCCGTTGGATATTTTTTACTATAAAATATTTAAGGAGTATAATTTGTTTTTAAAGAATCGTATAATTTGGCATTTTGGGCATGGATTACATGCATCCTCTCGTTTTTCTGGCAGATATGAGACTATATTATGGTTTACCAAATCAGCTGATAATTATATTTTCAACCTAGATGATGTAAGGATTAAATCAAAATATCCAGCAAAAAAGCATTTCAAAGGTCCGAACAAAGGGAAGTATTCTGGAAATCCTAAAGGTAAAAATCCTTCTGATATATGGTCAATCTTATTAAATGATTGGGAAAAAGAAATATGGGATATTCCTAATGTTAAAGCTAATCATTGTGAGAAAACAGAACATCCTTGTCAGTATCCGATTGAATTAGTGGAAAGATGTATATTAGCTCTCTCAAATGAGGATAGTTGGGTTTTGGACCCATTTGCCGGCGTAGGATCAACATTATTAGCTGCATATAAAACAGGAAGAAATGCACTCGGAATTGAACTTACTGAAAAGTATCTCAACATAGGAAAACAAAGACTGGAACATCTTAAAAAAAACCAATTGAAAATTCGCCCTATTAATAAGCCAATTTATGATCATAAAAAATCACAGCTTTCAATACTCCCGGATGAATTTAAAAACCATGAAAATATTTAATGTTTATAGTCATCTCGGTGCTTTGGATAAATTAGAAATCAATAGTGCTATATATTCTGAGATCAGAGAAATATTAGAAGACAATTCTATAATATTTGGTCGAGATCGACCAACTGAAATTAAAAAAAGAATCGGTGAACGATTCAATCATAAAGGTTGGGCTGATAAAGTAAAAGTAGGTAATTCAAAGCTGACCGTCAGTTTCTTAAAATCAAAAATTGGTGTTTGTGTTCAGCTGGGAAATGTTGCTCGTACGTATGCAGATATTTTAAAACTATCTCAATTAGGAGTGACAAAAATAATTGACGTTGGGATAATTATTGTACCGGCATCAGTTGAGTCTAAGCTTCTAGGAGCCAATTACGCAAGTTATGATAGACTTCAAAAAGAAATTGTTCATTTTTCAGACATAATAAAAAACCCAATTTTAATAATAGGATTGAGTAATTGAGGGGGAAAGATGAAAGATCGCGCACAGAGAATTGAGTATTTAAAACATGCTGTAAAGTCTGCAAATGAGGATACAACCCATTTAAATAATTTAAAAATTAATTGGAGGGGTAAACCTTTATGGAAAAAGGTTATATCGGTAGATATAGACTATCTTATGTATAGGATTGAAAACACCAGGACTGAAATACAGCAACTTAAATATTTAAGAGAACATCCTCAATTAACTAAAAAACTATTTGAAGATCCTGAATCTAAAATGGCACAAGATGCGCAGGAAGAAATTTTGCTATCCATGATTAAATCGAAGGGAAAGGAATTTTTAGATGATTTAAATCTAAGCGGGCAAGATCAACCTGCAATTATCACTTATGATGGATATATAGTTAATGGCAATCGCCGCACTGCTGCTCTAAAATATTTAGAATCACGATATATTCAATGTGCTGTTCTTCCAACAGATGCAACACCAAAAGACCTATATGCGCTTGAGCAAGAAATACAAATGTCCCAAGATTTTAAAGAAGAATATCATTGGATTAATGAACTACGCAACATTAGAAGAGGGTTGGTTGATAGAAGATATAGCTATAGAGAAAGTGAGATGGCTAAACGTTTAAGAGTTTCCGTGCAAGAGTTAAAACGAAAAGTTAGAATAATTGAGCTCATCGATTTATTTCTTAAATGGAAAAAGATAGGAGGTCAATATGATTATATAAAACTTGATGACGCAGAACAAATATTTACAGATTTAGAGAAAGCGTTACGATCTAAAAAATATCGACTGAATAATAAAAATGAATTGATGTATGGCGTTTTTAGCTTAGTCGAGAATCGTCCATCAGAAGGACGACTTTATCAGCACGTTCAAAAATTTATAAGAAACTTTGATCAGGTTTATGAACGAGTTAAGAGTGAAATTATACCCATAGAGGAATCCCCCGGTGATATTGATAAGACTGAAGTGCAGGGCAAAGATGTAATTGGTGCAATATTAGAGGGAGAGGATGAAAAAGAAATTGAAATATTTGATAAAGCAGAAAATTCATTAGATGTTTCTAAACTTATTATTGAGAAGACTGCAGATGTTGATGCTGAAAATAAAGAAAAACGAGATGCAGAGGCAGTTTATCACGCAGTAAGTACAGCATTGCGGGAATTAAATGGTCTGATAATAGATAATGATACTGATAAGTTGGAAAGTATAGAAAATAAGCTTAATGAAATTTCAGGGGTAGTAAAAAAATTATTAATAGAAGTAAAAACACAAAAAGACGGAGATAATAATTGAAGTCTGTTATAAAGATTTCACTAAATTCATCAACACTTAAGGCATTGATATCATTTTTTAATGTTCAATCCTGGGATAGGAGTGAAATTAGAATTCTTTTAAGTAATTTCACGGATGAATGGGAATATGCAGGAAATGATATTGTAATTCCTTGGAATGAGTTAAAAAGATGTCTTGTGAGTATTAGCAAGTTTCTAAGGAAAAATCACATAAGTTTAGAGTTTGATAATTTTGCAGATAATCTACTAAAAAATTACTTGTCTGATAGGAAATTTATAGATGCAGATAACGCATATTTAGATGTAACTGATGATGAAATTCAAAATATACTTCAAGAATATGCATTTCGACGCGAATTAAAAGCACATCAAAACCGTGATATTAAAGATCTACTCTTTTTAAAACATGGAGCTAATTTTTCTGTACCTGGTGCTGGCAAAACTACAACCTTGTTAGCTGTACATATTATTCTTAAACATTTCAAGAAAATTGATAAACTATTTATTATATCTCCAATAAATGCATTTATCTCCTGGGATGACGAAATAAATGAAATCTTCGGAAAAAATTCTATTAATATTACTAGAATAACCTTTGATCTAATAAATGATTTTTCAAGGATAGAACAAAATAAACCTGACATTATAATAATTAATTATGAAAAGCTAAGAAGAGGTATCGATTATCTGATTCCTATTTTTGAAAAGCATAAGATCCACTTTGTTCTTGATGAATCTCATCGTATAAAAGGTGGTTTAAATAATCTTAGCTTTAAGCAAATTATACAATTATCTGATTTGGCTATTAGAAGAGACATTCTGTCTGGCACACCTATGCCACAAGAGTATAATGACCTTAGTCCTCAGTTTGATTTTCTTTGGGGTAAACAAATTATTCCGGATACCAAGTCAATTGTTGATAATGGAAGTAAAAATATTCTGGTTAATGAAAGTATTTCAAACAAATTTGTAAGAACTACAAAAAAGGAATTAGGCCTCAAAGCTCCCCATATATTATTCACAAACATTAAAATGAATTTAATACAGTCTCAATTATATGAATTATTCAAGTCTGAAACAGCTAGGATTTTATCAGGGATGGATATATCATCAAAGAGACTTTTTAGGCACATAGGCAAATGCGTTATTTACATGATGCAAGCTTCCACTAATCCCATGTTATTAGGTTCTGAAGATAATTATTGTGGAGATGAATTAATACCAATTCCACCCGGTTCTGAAGTATGGGAACTCCTAAGTGAATTTTCGAAGTATGAAAAACCCGTAAAGATTGAATATTTAAAGACCAAAGTACTCAAAATCTTACAAGAAGATTCATCTAATAAAGTCGTAATCTGGTCTTATTTTGTAAGAAATATCATTCTATTAGAAAAAATATTTGGTGAATATAATCCAGTTTCAATATATGGACAAATAAAAGCGGGTGTAGATGATAATGATAGTCATAGAGAAGGTAGGATTCGTAAATTTCATAAAGATCCTACCTGTCGGGTGATGATAGCAAATCCTCAAGCATGCGGTGAGGGCATTAGCCTTCATAAAGTATGCCACTATGCTATATATTTGGATCGTACTTTCAATGCCGCCCATTATCTCCAATCCGTAGATCGTATTCATAGGCTGGGTCTTGATAATTCGGTTAACACTTATATTGAGATTTTGATTTCTGAGAACACAATTGATGAAACAATAACTAAAAGATTGAATTCCAAAATTGAATCTATGAGTCAAGTATTAAATGATCCATCTTTATTAAAACTCGCATATGATCCAGAAGACATCTCCCCATATATTGAGGACGAGTTTGACTATCAAGATATTGAAGAAATCAAAAAACATATATTTGATAAATGAGCTCAGATAAATACTTACTTTCGCCCGGTGTAGTAATAACTATATGGCGGTTGATATATTTAATTAACCGCTATGAGAATCTTAGTGTTAGCGCCGCCATTGAAATTATTAAGAATTCAAACCATTTTGGTGGCACCATACCTGCTAATGATACCCTAAAGATTGCTCAATCGTATAGTATTTTAGAAATTAAATCCCAGGTAATTTGTTTAACAGATTACTGTAGAGATAATATATTAATTTTATGTAAAGACGAAGAACCCAATGTTGCTGTAATTAGAGCACTCCTTTCGCAAATCATTTCTAATAATAATTTCCACTGGTTGATCTTCTTTTGTGACGATTCAGATATTTTTAAAAGTGCTATTCCTCAAATATGGATAGACTTACTAGAAAGCGCTGGCTTATTTGAATTTGAAGATGCTGATGTTTTGAATTTTTGGGGTAATATACTTCAAAAATATGAAAATTATGTAGAGGGCCAAAAAAAGAAAATTGGAGATGTTGGCGAAAAACTTACTTTGGATTATGAAGTAACACGCCTAACAGAAGATGAAATTCCGAATCCAAAATATTATGTCAAATGGGCATCAAAATTTAGTGATAAATATGGTTATGATATACTTTCAATTAGAGGCAGCAGATTAAAGGATAAATATCTTAAGAATGAAAAAATCCAAATTGAAGTAAAATCTTCAGTTTTAAAAGATGTTTCTAATTTCAGATTCATCGTCACAAAAAACGAATGGGAAACAGCTCAAAATAATCCTAATACTTATTTGTTTTATTGTTGGTTAGGTGTAGATATAAAATGTGAGAAAGCAAAATCTGGCCCTTATGCAATTAAATATAAATCGATATCAAACCTATTTCCTTCTGATGTTAGTCAGTTATGTGAATGGACAGAATGTCGATTTATCATTGATTTGGTTCGATTTGGTGAAGATATGTCATTTTGATATATTATTATTCAGCTAACAAGCTAAACTAAAAAGACAGTTAAAGCTGCTATTTTTTCAATTATTTAATAATATTATTACGAAATAATACAATCAAGTATGATCTTTTCTCCTTAAGGAAAGTGCTTGTATATAGCGAATTACTCTTGGTTAAGTGTGTGATATTTGGCTATAGCGTTGTCAATGATCAATGCAAGATTGTTTAGCTTCGCTCGTAATGATGCGAGTGGGGTTATAGGCCCCGCATGTGTTCGTTTCTCAGTTTGCTTCGGTCGCGTTGTTCCAGGGCCGAGTTTATCGTTGCCAGCATCTGTGCTTTGTCCCGCTGGAGCGTTCCGTTTACGGGCAGGTAGTTGGATGCGTGAATCCCCACGAATTTCAGGTTGTCGATCGTGAGGTTCTCAAAGAGGGCCTTCATCTCTTCCAGGGTTTCAAAGGCATCCATGACCTCGAATTCACCCCGTTGGACCTGGTTGAAAAGGACTGTATTCGGGACGGGGGTGACGGTGAGGGCGGCTAAGTAGTGCGGTTTCATCTCGTTGGTGATCTCCGCCGTGGCGATGGCGTGTTCCCGTGATCGATTCCTATCTCTCCCGGTGAGCCCGAGAAGGACCATCGATGAAAGGTTCATCCCGGCATCGACGAGGTTTTTCCCGGCCTGGAGCATCTCGTCAGCAGTGACGCCCTTTTTTATCTCCTTTAAGAGCAGATCGTCGCCGGTTTCCACGCCGAGATAGGCCTTTTTGAGGCCCGCCTCGCGAAGGGCGGTGAGTTCTGCCATGCTCTTTCCCAGGGTGCTCTGGGGGCCGACATAGGAGCCCACGTGGCGGAGTGAGGGGAAGGCGTCTCTGAGTTCCTGCAGGATCTCCAAAAGGATCTCCGTTTCAATGGCGATGGCGTCGCCGTCACAGAGGAAGACCTTTTCGACGTCGCCGTAGTGGTCCTTTGCCATCTGAATGTCGGTTTTTATCTCATCGAGGGTGCGAATGCGGAATTTCCTGTCCTTGTACATGCCGCAGAAGGTGCACCGGTTGTGCGAGCAGCCGATGGTGCACTGGAGGAGGTAACTGTTCGCCTCGCTGAAGGGCCGGTAGATGTTTCCCTCGTATCTCATGGTGAAATGGTGTCCTTTTTCCGATCGAAACGTCAGGGGGTGAGTATCAGAATAAGAGGGGGAAGGCAAGGGGGGATGAGGATTAGAGGGATAAGGGGTAGAGGATTAGAGGAAAAAGATGAGATTGCCGCGTCGCTTCGCTCCTCGCAATGACGAGGAGTTTGTTCGCAATGACGGGGATAAAAACGAGATTGCTTCGCTGCGCTCGCAATGACAGATAAATATCGGGCAGCTACATAAATATGGATTAGGGGATAGGAGGTAGAGGATTAAGGGGCTTTAAGTTAGTTCGGGGTGTTTTTCTTTAACCCATTTCATGACATCTTTCTTTAATTCCCGAACGAACCCGATAAGCTCTTTTACATCCTTTTCAGATACACCGCCAATATAATCATATTGAAGATCCCAGCAACATGTTGCGAGGAATCTTCACTGTTAAGGAAAATATTTATTTTTTATTCGCTCGCTAATCCCGCCACAAATAGCGGGGAATGCGCTCGCTGTTCAGTTCAATTACGTTCCTCTTTGTTCTGCAGGTGTCGAGATATGAGGCATCATCTTCTCTTTCCTTGCCGAGTATCATGGGTAATGCTTTAATTGTTCGATAGTGCTGCAGGTTTCTTTCGGGCCTGAAACCTTCTGCATAGAGAAGTACGGTGCAGAGCTTCAAGGCGGCATTATATGCGATGCCAAATTGCCAGTCATGAGAAATGTCCCCTGCAGCATCCTCCAGATCACGATTTACGATCATAAGAAGATTTGCAATTTCCTCTTTGCTGGTTATATGCTTTTTCAACCAGCCATTTTCAAACCATTTCTGCAAGGTCATTTTCATTCCCTATGATAAAAATCTTTTTATCTTGGAGCACGCGGGTTATGAAATGTTCATGGTTTGCCTTACGCTTGGTGAATTCTTCCTGAGTAAGAACGTGGGGATTTATCTCTCTTCCGATCTTGCCTGATATCCCCGAAAGAAGCGCTGTTACCTTCCGTAACCCGACATCACCAATGACGACAAGATCAACATCACTCTTTGCATTCTCGTCATTACGGGCGAGAGAGCCGAAAACAAAAGCGACCTTGATCTTTTTAGATTTAACGAGGGCCTCTTTTATGACGTCCGCCAAACCGTTGGTCTTTAGGACAATGTTTTTTATCTCAGGGTAAAGTGGATGTTGCTTATTGGATTGATAATATATCCGGTTACTGTTTTTGCGACTAAGAATAAGATCGAGACGGACAAGTCTTCGTAACTCTTGCCGAATGGTGCTGTCGTTAAAACCTGAACGCCGCTGGATATCGCGCATATGGAGTTCTTCTTCCACACCATTGAAAAGCAGTTTGAATATTTCAGCACGCGCTTTCGATGATAGTATTTCACTTAATATGCTCATATTGCGTGTTTATACCACGCATTTGCGTGGTTTTTCCACTCATTTTTTTGTTCTTGGTTGCAATGGAACTCCTTATTTTTTGCTGTTCAGTCGTTCGCGGGCGGTTTCCTGAAGGACCGTTTTCTGTACCTTTCCCACAGTGGTCATAGGGAGCGACATTTCCAGGAATACCTTCGAGGGTACCTTGTAGTCGGCAAGTTTCGGTTTGCAGAATTCCCGGAGATCTTCGCCGGTGACCTCCGAGGCGGGATTATTGACCACAAAGGCGATCCCCGTTTCACCCATAAGGGGGTGGGGTATCCCCACGACGGCCGCCATGATCACATCGGGATGGGTGGCTAAACAGTCCTCGATCTCCTTCGGATAGACATTGAATCCGCCGGTGATATACATCTCCTTCGTTCTCCCGGCGATGACTAAAAAATCGTCCTCGTCAAAGTAGCCGAGGTCGCCCATGTAAAACCAGCCCTCGTCGTCAAAGGCGCTTTTCGTCTCCTCGGGCATATCGAGGTAGCGGTCGAAGATCATGTCGGATCTGAAGGCGATCTCGCCGATCTCTTCCTTTGGCAGTTCCTCCCGTGTGTCGGGCTTGACAATCTTTGCCTCGACGCCCTCCGGTACCCGCCCTGCCGTCATCGCCTTTTCGAAGGGGTCGTCCTTTCTCGTGTAGGTGATAAAGCCGCTTACTTCGGTGGAGCCGTAACAGGCCATGACGGGGGCATCGAACTTCTCTTTCATCGCCTTTAAGACCTCCGGCGTTGCCGGCGAGCCGCCGTAGGCCGTCAGCCTGATGCTGGGGAACATACCGGCGGCGATATCGCGACGGGCGGCAAAGAGGATCTCAAAGACCGTGGGAACGGCGCCGAAGACGCTGATCTTATGCTCCCGAAGTATGTCCACCAACTGATCGGGGACGAACATGTCGTGCAGAACGAGGG
>Ga0272442_10010640_pt1 | contig 11314 bp, 9 predicted proteins | sample SSMForm2O_FD_200262 | JGI IMG/M metagenome (GOLD analysis project Ga0272442, IMG submission 200262) | Marine sediment archaeal communities from Little Sippewissett salt marsh, Falmouth, MA, United States - SSM-Form-2O | ecosystem: Environmental > Aquatic > Marine > Wetlands > Sediment ...
TCTCGAGAAAAATCAAGTCCGGCGATGTGGTGATCGTCCGCTATGAAGGACCCAAAGGGGGACCGGGGATGCGCGAAATGCTCAGCCCGACTTCGGCGATAGCAGGCATGGGTCTCTCCAATTCGGTCGCGCTTATAACGGATGGACGGTTTTCCGGCGGGACCCGCGGTCCCTGCATCGGACATGTATCACCCGAAGCGCTTGCAGGCGGTCCTATCGGCCTGCTCGAAGAGGGGGACATCATCTCCATCGATATTCCCGCCCGGAAGCTCAATGTAAAGCTCTCGGACAAAGAGCTGGAAGAGCGAAGGAAGAAGTGGAAGCCCGAACCCTCCGAAGTTGAACCGCGCAGCTATCTGGCACGGTACCGGAAGATGGTCACATCTGCCCACACAGGAGCCGTGTTCGAAACATAACAGCTGTTTATATGTATTTCCGGCGCGCCGCCGCACCTCTGCGGATGGCGCGCTTTTTTTATGAAAAAAAGAGCCGGCGGCGCATCTTCCGATGCACCGGCCGGCTTTGATTTCCTCAGGTGAGCAGCTGTGCGAAACAGGCTACTTCTTCATGTTTTTCTCATAGTTCTTCAATGCGGCGAATACTACCGGACTGAGAGCGATGAGAGCGATGAGGTTCGGGATAGCCATCAGACCGTTGAAAGCGTCGCTGATGTTCCACACGAAGCTGAGGGATGACATGGCGCCGACGAATGACAGGGCGACCCATACCCACTTGAAGTACTCCGCAAACTTCCGGCTGGTAATGAACTCGAGGCTCTTGAAGCCGTAGAAGTACCAGGTCAGCATCGTGGAGAAGGCGAAGAACACGAGTCCGAAGGACACGATGAATCCGCCGAATCCGGGCAGCTGCGCAGAGTAGGCTGCGGTGGTCAGCTGGGCGCCGTTCAGGTTGTCCCGGATTGCCATTACACCTTCGGGCATGGTCAGGACGGCGCTGGTGAGAATGACCAGAGCGGTCATGGTACAGATGACGATGGTGTCGATGAAGGATCCGAGACTGGCGATGATACCCTGTCGGACGGGATCGTTGGTCTTACTGGCGGCGTGCGCGATCGGAGCGCTTCCGAGACCTGCTTCATTGCTGAAGATACCACGGGCAACACCAAAGCGGATAACGGTACCGAGCAGAGCACCTCCTACAGCCTTGCCGGTAAACGCGTTGCCGAAGATCCATCCGAAGGCCTGGGGAACTGCTGACGCGTTCACGAACAGAATCACGAGAGATCCGGCGACATAGATTATCGCCATCAGGGGAACGATCGCCTCGGCGACCCGGGCGATGCTCTTGATACCGCCGATGATGACCAGGGCTACGGCTACAGCCAGGATAACACCGGTAATCCACATGGGAAGTCCCAGGGACTGGTTCATGGCTGCAGCTACCGAGTTGGACTGCACCATGTTGCCGATACCGACGGATGCGATAAAGGCGAAGAAAGCGAATAGCCAGCCGAGCCATTTCCAGTTCCCGCCGAATTTTTCCTCCATACCGACGGATGCGTAGTACATCGGTCCGCCTGATTTCTCACCGGCTTCATCGGTATGGCGGTACTTCACCGCCAGGACCGCTTCACTGAACTTGGTCGCACCGCCGAGAATGGCGGTAATCCACATCCAGAACACGGCTCCAGGGCCACCAAGTGCAATCGCAGTCGCAACACCGGCGATATTTCCGGTTCCGATTGTTGCCGACAACGAGGTCATCAGTGCCGCAAATGGACTGATATCACCTTCACCTTCAGATTTGGTGAACAGCAGCTTGAATGCATACCCGAGTTTCCTGTACTGCACAATCTTCGTCCCGATCGATAAAATCAGACCGGTGGCGAACAGCAGCGCGATCATAATCGGGCCCCATGCAAAACCACCAACAGCACCAACAATTGCGTTGATCGTCTCCATACTTAACTCCTCCTATGTTTTTTCAAATACGGACACCTGCCGTCCGGCAGCAGACCTCCGTATGTATAACTATTTGAACGGCCGTACACCGGCCGAGGGGGCGGAAACACAGTTCCCTTTATTCACGTGTCGAGAATGCGGATACATATTTTTAGCAAAAGTTAACATTATATCAACAAACATTAAACTATATGAAGCATGGCACGAGTTTTTTTATGAGTCAAGAAAAATGTGAGAAAAATATAGTCGCCGCTGTATATATCATCAGCAACTAGTAAATTGTATATAGGATAGCGGGAGTGTGCGGGATGTGCTATGTAGGGAGAGGAGGGTATTCGAGCGGTAAGGTGAAAAAAAGAAGAGCCGGGCGTGGATCGCCCGGAGTGCTGTCAATCCGTTTTACTTTGAAGCGTCGAAGGTGCTGGAGTAAGGTTCGAAATAATTATCAAACCAGCCGTAGTAATCGACGTTTGTTACATTGCAAAAATGTATAACTTTTTTAGAAAATAGAATGATTAGAGTAAGCATCATCTGCATTCTGGTCTTCATGGTCAGGTTTCACAGTCGTGATCTTTGGTGACTGGAATACCCGCTGATTTCTTACGCTTTTCCTTGCGTATCCTGATTTAACTGCTATACTTATGTGCATAAAGTGATGCATCAGGCCTCTCCTCGCAAAGTATCAAATGCCGGGGTTGTCTATGAAAAATTGTTTTGCCCTCCTGTTATTTTTTTCTGTCATAGTAAGTGGTGTTTTCAGCGCCAATGTGATGACGGTGGCGGTGGTCGATCTGCAGTCAGAAGAGGTCCCGTCAATCGTGGTCAGCGCGGTCAGTGATATCGTCCGGACCGAGTTCGTCAATATTGCCAATTTTCGGGTTGTAGAGCGGGCCCAGATGGACAAGATCTTTGAAGAGCAGAATTTACAGCTCTCCGGACTGACGGAGGAGTCTTCGGCGGTAAGGATCGGAGAAGTGCTCTCCGCTCAGAAGGTCGTTATCGGGGAGATCAATGCCATCGACGAGGCTTTCGTAATCACCCTGCGGATCGTCGATGTGGAGACCGCCGAGTCGGAATTCAGCGCCAGGACACGGGCCGAATCGATGGATGAGATCGAAGACCGGGCTGTTGAAATTGCGCGGGATCTCGCCCAGCGGATCGTGACCGGTTACAAGGAATATTTTACCGCAGTCTCGCCGCGGGGATACTACCTGCGCAACATTCTGCCCGGTTGGGGTCAGTTCTACGCGGAGAAGGACATCGAGGGTTTTGTATTCTCCGGAGTTTCGCTGGCGGCCCTCGGCCTGACCGGCTATGCGGCGGTGAACTACGTACAGAAGAAGGATGTCTACAACGAGCTGCCCCCCGGGGCTGAACAGTCCAAGTTCGATGCGGCCTTCTCCGATGTGGAAGACGCCGCTCAGCTTCTCAACATCGCCCTCATTTCACTCGGATCCGCCTACGTTGTGCACTGGATAGACGCTCTCCTGTTCGCCCGTCCCGATTTCGGCGGCCAGGTAGAGGGGCAGGGCGGCGGCGGTGGATCTGGACCCGGCGGGACGCCGCAGCCGCAGAAGCTCTCTTTGTCCGGAGTCTACGTCGGGCCCTACCTCTCCGGAAGCCGGCAGGCCGGTCCCGCCTGGTCGATCGTATTTCGAATATCCAGATAGGAGCCTGTTATGACTATGAAAAATATTCATATAAATACTGCCGCACTCTCATCGACTGCTGCCGCCGTACTTTGTATCTTCCTGGCCGCTGTAGTACTGAGCGGCTGCGTCGAAGCCCTGCGCGACAATCCCTACGATCCCAAGAGCGACGACTACCGCATCGGCATCGTCACCCAGGACCCGGCCAACGAGACCCTTATCATCGGAGACCAGACCATCACCATCCAGTTCTCCGACAGCATGGATACCGACACCCTGGTCCTCGGCGGCGACCTCGGCGGCGCTTCTTCCAGCTGGTCGACCACGGAAAAACTCAACGACACCCTCGAACTGAGTCCCTCCGGCACGATCTGGCCTTCGGAAGGACCGGCCAAGTCCCTCTCCATCGTCTGCGATTCGGTCAACGGCATCTCCACCGGCACCATCGTCCAGCAGTACGAGGTGTTCTACGGGGTCTTCGTCTCAGAGAATGGCGACGATCTGGATCCGGGGACCATATCGGAGCCGAAAAAAACCGTTCAGGCGGGGATCGACAAGGCCGACGGACTCTACACGATCGGAGAGGTCCGGGTCGCCGGAGGGGAATATAAATCGGATTACCAGGGTACTACTGATCCGGTGGCCGATATGGCCGAGGGGATCTCCCTCTACGGAGGATATTCCGCCGATTTCAGCAATCACGATCCCGATGTGTACACGACCGTCCTCCAGGACACCAGTTCGGCGGATTCAGGTCCCAACCGCGCCGTGAATATAGGATCGGGAGTGACGAACAGCACGATTATTACCGGATTTGTCATTATAGCCGGTGTCGGCGGTGAAAATGCTTCAATCGTCAATGTCGGCAATCCGACAATAGCTGAGAATCTCATTCAGGGGTTAAGTGCCGGATTTGGAGGGCTTACATACGGGATTTACTCAAGCGGCGGCAATCCGGTCATCGAGAAGAATATAATATCCCAGATATATGCCGGAATGGTCGCAACCTGCCTTTATCTGGAGAATTCTACAGCAGAAGTACGGAATAATATTATACTTCCCGGAACATCAGCCGGAATCACACGCGGGATTCATGATCGAATCAATTCGGATTCGCATATCTACAACAACATAATCGACTGCGGTCTGGGAAATGCAAGTGACGGAGGCCGCTGTCTCTATGTGGAAGTCAGCAATCCCGCAGTCGTCAATAATATCTTCACCAATCAGCGGGGGAACAGCACCGTTTGTGCTATCTATGAGGTGGATGCTGATTCCGATCCCGCGGAGGTGAGCAACAACAACTTCTTCGATGTATATGACAGCAACACCATGTATCACGACGGCGACGGCGACGGCGATCTGTTGAATGTGAGCGCCATGGAGACCGACCTCGATGCGGAGGGAATCACCGCCACCGGCAACCTGAACAACATAAACCCGGAGTTCGAATCGCCCCCGAGCGACTTTCATCTCACCTCATCCACCCCCGCCTCGATAAGAGCCGGAGGGATCGACGGCGGGCCCGCCGGAGATAACTGGGGCTTCTCGGACGACCTTGACGGCAACGACCGTACAGGTAACGGAACCGATGGATGGTCCATCGGACCGTACGAGTATGATTAAAAATGAAAAAGGAGTTGAAAAATGACAGTTGGAAGCGCTCCTGCGGATTTTACCATAGACAAATACAATGCTGGGCAGTATACCCTCTCATCATCGAGCGGGAAAATCATTCTCCTCTCATTCATCGATATCATTCACGAATGGAACTGGCTGGACCAGCTGGTGACTATAAGGGAATCGGCCGGAATCGATTCGATATACCCGGCGGACGTGGAGATCGTGGCGGTCATGTACAACCACAACGATGCGGGATCGGAAGTAGTCAACGGGATCCCGATGAGCGGACATGTCATACCATTCTGGATCAGCGAGAAGATAAATCAGGAGGGGACGGGTCCGATCAACTTTACCATCGCCGCGAACGGGGCCTGGACCGGAAGCGGCAGCGGGCCGGCCAGGGACTATCTCGGCGGCTTCTCCAATGCCGCCGATCCCCTCTATACCGGTACAGCCTATAGCCGCCTGTTCAGCTATATCATCTCCAAAGACTACATTATATGCGACAAGTGGAACCGGAACTGCTCGGCCAACGGTGATCCGATCTCTTTCAACCGGATTGACCTCGGTTCGGGACCGGGGACCTTCGACAGTACCGACTACGCGGCGACCGGGAATTACTGTATCGAGCGCATCACCAATCTGAATACCACGCCGGAAATCATGTACAGCAGTCCCGCCAGCGGCTCTGTCATCGATGAGCTTCCCACAGCGGAGATCGTATTCTCCAAGCCGATGGATGATGGACCCGTCGCATCGACGGGGAACTACAGCATCACCGGCGGCGGCAAAGGCACGCTGACGCTGCAGAGCGCAAATTATTCCGGAGCGCGGAAGGTGGAGAATGCAGCCCTCATCAGCTTCACGGGGAATGTGACCGACAGCGGTGCCGATGATACCGTGCGGATCACCCTCGGTTCTGCGATCGAGGATACCGAAGGCAATGGTCTGAGCGGTATCGACTTCGTCGAATACACCGTCGATATGACCGGACCGTCCCCGACGATTTCCAGCAGCGAAAGCAGTCCAACCAATGCGAATCCCATCCCGATCACCATCTCATTCAACGAAGCGGTGAATCCCGCCACGTTTGCGGAGTCCGATATTTCGGTGAGCAACGGCAGCGTGGATTCGGGAAGTCTCAACACGAGCGACAATATCACCTGGACCGCGGACATCATCCCAGCCGCCGACGGTACGGTCACGGTTCAGATTGGGGAGGGATTGCTGGAGGACGGCTACGGCAATACCAATTCAGCCGATTCATTCAGTATTGTATCCGATACCACCAGACCGAAACCGGTTATATCCAGCACCGAACCCGATCCGACCGCGGCTTCGAGCTTCGACGTCACCATCGATTTCGCCGAAGTGGTGAGCGGGTTCACTGCAGGAGATGTCAGCGTCGGGAACGGCACTGTCACCTCCCTCACGAGTACCGACGACATCGAATATACCGCCGAGATCAGTCCCCAGACCGCCGGCAGCGTGACAGTGAGTGTAGGCGCCGGAAAATGTCAGGACCTGGCAGGCAATTCCAATCTGGCTGACACCAGTAGTTTTTCCATCACCTATAATCCGCCGGCGCAGGCCTATAAAGATGTCGTCCTCTGTATGGACTACTCGAACAGTATGAACTCCCTGGTAAATATACCGCCAGGTCCGGCTACCTCCAAGATCACTCATATGCGGGCAGCGGTAGACCAGTTCATAGATGAATGGGACCAGTTCAACGATCAGAATGACAGCTATGGTATGGTGCAGTACAAGAGTACCGCCGCTCAGGTCAGCTCGGGTCTGGAGCAGTTCGATGCCGCGGATATGCATACGAAGCTGGCATCACTTACCGCCAGCGGCAACACCGCCATGGGCGCCGGACTGGCTATCAGTCTGAACATGCTGCAGTATGAAAATGCAGGTTATACCAACGACCGCGCGATTGTTCTCTTCGCTGACGGACAGAGCAACGTTGCTCCCATGGTCGATACCTCGGTCTCCGGTCAGTACTCCATCGACGGTACGATAACCGGTACTGGAGTCCCGCCGGGAATGGGCAATATCGTGGTGCGGAGCAGCGACGCCCACAAGATACCCGTGCACACCATCGGTATCGGCAGCGCCGCATCCTGGTTGGGACGAATGGCACACCTCAGCGCTGTAACCGGGGGGAGGAACCACGCCTCCGATACCAGCCAAATCTGGCCTCTTGCCGCCGACGACTTCGAGCACGTGCTGGAGGATATCTATCCTGATTCCAGTCCACAGGTCATCTATCGGCACCGGGACACCCTTCAGCCAGCGGATTATGAGAAGACGGAGAGCTTTTGCCTGAATCGAAGCTGTAAAAAGGTCCTCTTCTGCGTAAGCTGGCCGGGCAGCACCCAGGTTGAAATGGAAATCCGCAAGGGAGACCGGCCGATCATCTGTCTAAGGAACACCATCTTCCACAGCCGGTACGCCATTATCGTCATCGACTTTCCTCATTTCGAATTAAACCAGTTTACCCCGGTCCATGATCCGGTACTGATTACCAAGAAAAACTGCGAAGATCTCGTCACCATTGGAGGACGATTGATAGACTATGAGAAATACCGGAAACCCTTCGGTACGTTCATAGACCCCGAAGGAACCTGGAATATCAGGGTCCGTCGAAGAGGTGGCAGCACTGAAGCCCCGTATAATCTGTCGGTCATCGGTGATGAGAAGGCAATTAAATACCGTTTGCAGACTCCATTGAAGCCGGTATTTACCGGACACTCAGTGCAGTTAGGAATGAATATTTCCGAATATGGACATCCTCTTGATACCCTCTACGACGCCAAGGTCAAGATAACCGCTCCATTTTCCTGTTTCGGCAACGTGCTTCATGAGTACCTTCCGCAGATAAAAGTGCCTGCATCCAGGGAACTCAATATTTCACAGCGTATCGAGCAGCAGCTGAGGAAGATCGAAGCGATTCCCGAAGCCCGGGCTTTGCTGCAGCGTAAGCTTGTCTCCCATGTTTCCATGCAGCACGGCAGCAGTATCGGGAATTTCATCGCCCGGATACCGTCACTCAAAATACCTGGGATCTACCGCTTCGATGTAGTAATGAGGGGATACGGCAAAACCACCGGAATATTTCAGCGGACCCGTTCGCATACCCTCTATGTCCGTCCAAATATTCACATTCCCAGCTCGGATCTCAAGAGAACACTTGAACCGAAGAAGCGAATCCTGAAGATCGACATTACACCCCGAGATATGTTCGGGAACTACCTCGGACCGGGATTCTCCGAACAGGTCGGGACGAATTTTTCCGGGAGTGACGCGGTCGATGTACAGGATCACCTGAACGGGAGCTACACGATTGAAATCAAGCTGCCGCCGCTGAAGGAAAAGCTGCCGGCGAGCTGCAGGGTAATGATGTTCTCACGAACCATCCTGAGAGAGAAGGCGGAAGAACTGCTTTCTGACTAGGAAAAAATAAGGCCCGGATTCCAGCTCCCCGGTATATCCGGGGAGCTTCGAAAACTTTTACGGATTATGCTCAGATGCCATTAATCCGGCAATTGTCGGGCCATATCCCGCTATAACTCAAGAATGAATCCCCTAATAGTAGCTAAATATTATTGTATGTTAGCTAATAAAAGTATATAGTAGCTAACAGGGGGTGCGGCAATGGTTATATCCTCGACAATTTTCCAGAACAATTTCGGGAAATACCTCGATCTGTGCGAGCGGGAGAACATTGTAGTTACGAAAAACGGGAAAAAACGGGCGGTGCTGATTTATTACCCGCACAGCGAGAAGGGATACGAAGCCGGGGAACCTGCTTCCAGTTACGGCACCTCGCCGAGACCGGAGGGATGGGTCGGCTACCGTGAGTTCGTGGAATTAACCCGGAAGAGCGAACAGCAGTATGAACTGATCGACGGGGTCATCTATCTTATGGGTTCGCCCGGTTTTACCCATCAGAGGATTCTCGGCCGGCTGTACATCACGTTCAATGATTTTTTTCAGGATCGAAACGATTGCGGTCCCTTCCTCTCTCCCTTCGATGTGAAGCTCATGAGGAGCTCCATCAGGCAGAGACGGGAACTCGGCCAAGATGACATAAATGTAGTGCAGCCTGACCTGCTGGTCCTCTGCGACTATCAGCGGTTCATCGATGAAGATGACCGCTATGGCGGGATCCCATCCCTGGCAGCGGAGATCCTTTCGCCCTCAACCCGGAGCAGGGACATGGTAAAAAAGATGGATCTCTTTATGGACAGCGGAATTCGTGAGTACTGGCTGATCGATCCGGAGAAGAAAAGCATCGGGGTCTACAGCTTTAAGGAATATGAGCTTGCCTCGGACGATATCTTCTTCGCAGGGCAGACTGCCGTATCGCAGATTTTTCCCGGGCTCGAAGCGGAGCTTGATGCGGTCTTCGGCGGGTAACGAAACTGCAGGGAGCGCAGGGGCTGCGGCCGGAAGCCTGACAGGCTCTGCGGGAAAGGCACCACATATTTCTTTTTTCCAGCGAACCGTTCTTTTACCCATTCATCATCGCCCATTATACGGCAGCTACGAGGTAGGTTTTCTGTACATTCGCGCTCAGTTGAAGTAGAACACTCCTCCGAGACGGGCTCCCAGGCTGGACCACAGGGTTGATTTGTTCTCGTCTTCATTTGTGAGACTGCCGGAAGCGTCATAATCCTTCACGGTTTCATTGGATATATCGACGCCCATACCTATATCGCCGAAAAAGCCGAAGTGTTCGTCGAACATGTGTTGTCCGCCGCATACGATACCGAAGCGGAAAGCATCTGTTTTGTATCTTCCAAATGTACCGCTGGCATTGTTGTATTCATCCTTGTACTGCAGATAACGGAATGAAGGGCCCGCGTAGAGAAGAGACTGGCTGCTGCGCGGCCAGTAGTAGAAAATATCGATGCCGGCGCCTTTGAGATCGTCATAGTATGAATCGGTTGCTGGTGTGGGAAATACGTCTTTTGAACTCCTGTCCTGAATAATCAGCAGGAACTGGGGTCTGACTGCTATTCGCGGAGTGATGTGTACAATACCCGCGAGCCAGAGACCTTGCTGATCATAGCCTTCCGTAAAGATCGAAGCTCCGGTATATGCCGCGATACCGACCTTGAATGGTTTGAATTCCGACTCATCTGCAACCGCGGCAGAAGTTATTAAGATAAGCATGATGATGAGAATGGGTTTTTTCATTTGAATACCTCCATCAACAATATTTATCTACTGTCAGTATAGAATGAAACTGCGGAATATGCTAAGTAAAAAATAATAAATAAGGAAAGGATAAATTAGATAACATAATAGTATCAAAATAATAAATATATAGAATATAATATATTAATATTGTTTATTAATTTTATAAGAAATAGCCAATATAGAGAATTTTTCCGGAAATAGTGTATATATTCATGCAGCTTCGAGTCTGTATCCGATCTCCGGTTGCGCGGAATCACGCCGTCTATACGCTTCCACATATTTCTTCTTTTACCGCGCGGCGGTCTTTTACCCTTTTCTCATCTGTGGTATAAATTTATGCATGAAAGAAATGGTAGAGCAGGTGTTGTCGGAGGAGGAGCGGGCCCGCGAGATGGTTCGGCAGGCCAGGGAAGGGGCTGCTGAGCGAACCAGGGAAGCGGAGAACGAAGCTTCGCGGATCCTGGAGGAAGCCCGGCAGGAGGGGCAGCGGATCATCCGGGATGCCCAGCAGGAAGCCCGGGATGAGGCGGACCGTGAATTCCGGGAAGCCATGCAGGCGGCGGATAATGAAGCCGCACAGTTAAAGAAAGAGAAAAGCGCCTCCATCGATGATACCGTGCAGCAGGTGGTCGATTTTTTGACCACCCCCGCCTACGAACGCGAGGAATGACACCTTGGCTGGACAGCTGAAGACCTATGGTTTTATAAATGCGAAGATCCGTTCCCGGTTGGGCAAACTTCTTTCAAGTGAAGAGTTTACCCACCTGATAAAGTGCTCGACAATCGAAGAGGTCGTGGCCGCTCTGAAGAGCACGGAGTACGAGGAGCACCTCGATCTCTACGCTCAGACCGGTGATGTGCGGGCGGTGGAGTTCGCGCTGTATGCCCACGAGATCGAAACAGTCAACG
>Ga0272442_10010641_pt1 | contig 11313 bp, 8 predicted proteins | sample SSMForm2O_FD_200262 | JGI IMG/M metagenome (GOLD analysis project Ga0272442, IMG submission 200262) | Marine sediment archaeal communities from Little Sippewissett salt marsh, Falmouth, MA, United States - SSM-Form-2O | ecosystem: Environmental > Aquatic > Marine > Wetlands > Sediment ...
AGATGTCGCAGGCGGCGCAGTCGGTCTTGTCGAGGTGTTGGCCAAAGTACTGGAGCAGCACTTTGTGCCGGCAGGTTGCGCCGGTGCAGTAGCTGAACATGTCACCGAGCTTGGCCATGGCGATTTCGCGTGCCTCGGGCGCCATGTCCGCCATGAGGCTTTTCCAGACGCCGTAGTCGCCGCCTGAATAGAACAGCGCGCATTCGGCTTCCAGGCCATCGCGGCCTGCCCTGCCGCTCTCCTGCTGATAGTGCTCAAGCGACTTGGGCATGCCCGTGTGGATGACGTAGCGCACGTTGGACTTGTCGATACCCATGCCGAAGGCGATGGTGGCGACGATGGTGTCGACCTTTTCTTTGATGAAGTCGTCCTGGTTCTGCTTGCGTTGTTCGGCGCTCATGCCGGCGTGGTAGGGCGCGGCGCGGCAGCCGCGACGATTCAGTTCGGCGCACAGGGTGTCGACATCCTTGCGGCGAATGCAGTAAACGATACCGGATTCGCCTTTGTGACGATCGAGCACCTCGCACACCTGCTTGACGCGATCGGCGCGATGGTGGACCTTGTAGACGAGGTTGGGGCGATCAAACGAGCCGATGAGCATGCCCGGGTTTTGCAGGTGCAGTTGCTGGCCGATATCGGTGCGCACCTTCTCGGTGGCGGTGGCAGTATAAGCGCCGACGGGGACGTTGGGGAATTGCTTCTTGAGAATGCCGAGCTGGCGGTACTCGGGGCGGAAGTCATGGCCCCACATGCTGACGCAGTGCGCTTCGTCAACGGCGATGAAGGACACTTCGATTCGGCGCAGGACGGAGAGGAAGCCATCGGAGACCAGACGCTCCGGCGCGACGTACAGGAGTTTGAGCGTCTTGTCTTGAATTCGCGCCATGACGTCGTCGTGTTCGTTGGGCAGCAGGGAGCTATCGATACGGGCGGCGGCGACGCCGCATTCGGTCAGCGCGTCGACCTGGTCTTTCATCAGGGCGATCAGCGGCGAGACGACGACGGTCAGGCCGGGCAGCAGGACGGCCGGGGCCTGGAAGCAGAGAGACTTGCCTCCGCCGGTGGGCAGGATGACGATGGAGTCCTTGCCCTGCACGACGCACTCGATGGCCTGGCGCTGAAGGGGCAGGAAGCTATCGTAGCCCCAATACTTTGCCAATGCCTTTTCGACGTTCTGCATCATGGCCATTTACCGCTACATTCACACCAGAAACAGCATGGGCCAACGCCCATCTTACCGGCTGGTTTCTCCCATTGGGACGGCCCGCTCGCCGAAGCCTTCCGTATCCACGGTTGCCCAGTATAACAAGCCGGCCCGCGCAGCCCAAGCCCTATCCGCAGAAACAGCATGGGCCAGAGTCCATCCTGCCGGCTGCGGGGTTGAATTCCCTTTCGCGATCAAATCGGACGTGATAAGATGGCTCCGATCCGCAGACGCAGCCGTCGGGAACCATACGGGTGTCTGCGGTCGTTGCTGTAATGACGCTGTCGTTGTTCCAGCGGGGATAAGGAGAGATTGCCATGGATTCGATCTGGATGAAGATAGCACTGGGGGCGGTTGCCTTGGTGGTGGGTGTCGTGGTGGTGGGCCACTTCATGTCGGGCGAGCCGGCTTCGACGTCGCAGGTAGCCGTGGAGGACGAGAAGCCCAAGACCTTCGATGACATGGCCGAGCGTGACAAGCAGTTCGGCGAGCAGCCCAAGGCGGTCGAGCCGGAACCGGCGCCCGATCCGCCGGCGGCGCAACCGGCAGAGCCGGCGCCGCGTGAGCCTGCTCAACCGGTGGCGCAGCAGCCCGTCCGGCAGCCCAGCGGCGTTGTCCTGCCAAGCAGTATCACGGGGGCGACCACGCTGTACTTCAAGCCATTGGGAGAAATCGACGACCTCGAAGCTCAGCGTCTCATGCCCGTGACGACGGCGGCGCGGAGCATCGGGCGGCTTCCGGTGACGCACTTCAAGCTGATGGTTGACGGGTGCCGGCAGATTCTGCGGCGTTGGCCGGATAGCTGGTATGCCTTTCGGGCCAAGCAGATGCTCGAAGAGATGCCCGAGCGGTTCTGGCGCAGCTACAAGGTGACCGAGGAAGAACTGGATATCAGCAAGTTTCTGAAACAGAGGCCGGGGACGCAGCCTCATACCGTGGAGCCCGTACGATGACGACAGCAGCTACTGGAACGATTCCCGTCCTGTCTATCAGTGCCGAATGTCTGCCCGAGGCTTGGGAGAAGGCGGTGCTGGCGGTTTGGAACGAGGGCTTCGAGGTCAAGACGCAATACGACAAGCCCGAGGACCCGCCGAGCAAGGACGCGACCGTGATGATTACGGTGGCGGACCCGTTCAACGAGCCTCGGATTCACAAGAACTTCCCGGGTGGGCCGGAGGAGCTGGAGGCGTATCGCCAGGAAGTGGTCAACGGGATTCACGACCACTGGATCGACCCGGCGGCGGGCAAGTGGACCTATACGTATCACGAAAGACTGTTTTCTTACTGCCCTGTCGAGGAGCTGCGGGACGCCAATTCGCCCAAGCCTTTCGCGGCGATCAATCAGATTCAGTACGTCATCGATTGCCTGGCGCGGGCCGGGCACAGCCGTCGGGCGCAGGCGATCACGTGGATGCCGACGGCCGATCCGCCAACGGACGACCCGCCCTGCCTGCAACGGATCTGGTGCCGGCTGGTGGCGGGCGAGGATGGCGGGTGGGTGCTGAACATGAACACGCACTGGCGCAGCCGGGATTTGTATAAGGCGTGGTTCATGAACGTCTATGCCTTGACGGATTTGCAGAAGACGATGGCCGAGGCGATCGCCGAGAAGCGTGGGGAGCCGGTGCGGGTGGGGCGCTACGTCGATATCAGCGATTCGCTGCACATCTACGGCAGCTACTTCCGCGAGGCGGCGCCGGAGATTGAGAAGATGCAGAACAGTCCGTATACCGAGCGTGCGTGGGACAGCGCGCATCCGGCCTTTGAGATGATGACGCAGGAGGCGCGGGAGAAACTGGCGCAGGACCCCGACTGGTTCGCTAAGGCCAGGGGCTAGGTCCGCGTTACACCACCATGAGGAGCCACGCATGAGCCTTATCGTCAACGGCGAAACAATTGATGACACCGAGATTCAGCAAGAGGCCGAGCGTTTGCGTCCTCGCTATGAGGAGGTCTTTGCCGACAAGGACGCGCAGGAGCGCGAGGCCCAGTTGCGCGAGTGGTCTCGTGAGAATGTGATCGAGCGCGTGCTGCTGCGCCAGGAGGCGAAGGCGAGCGCCGCGGATATCCCGGCCGAGGAGGTCGAGGGGGCGCTGGCCCGGCTCAAGGAGCAGTACGCGGAGGCCGAGGCGCTGTATAAGGCGCTGGGTGTCGACAGCGACGAGAAGGTCAAAGAGACGATCGCGCTGCAAATGAAGACGGAGCGCCGGATCAACGAGATCTACGACGGCGCGCCCGATCCGTCGGACGAAGCGGTCCGCCGGCACTATGACGAAAACAAAGAGAATTTCAAGTCGGATGAGCAGGTCCGGGTCGCGCACATCGTCAAATACGTCAACTGGCAGACGGACGAGGCGACGGCGACCAAGCTGATTAGCGAGGCGCACGACGAAATCAAGAACGGCGCTGCCTTCGAAGCGGTGGTCGACAAATACACCGATTGCGGCGACAGCGGTGGCGATCTCGGCTACGTGGCGCGAGGGCAAATGGTCGAGGAGTTCGAGGACGTCGTGTTCAATTTGAGTCCGGGGCAGGTCAGCGACGTGTTCCGCTCGCGGTTCGGGTTCCACGTCGCGAAGGTTTACGACCGGCGGCCGCCGGCGGTGGCGGAGTTTAGCGCCGTCAAGAAGCAAATCGCCGACGAACTCAAGGAGCAGATGAAAGAGCAGGCTCTGGGCGATCACCTCGACGCCTTGAAGAGCCAGGCCACCATTGAGGACGCCTAGAAGCCACCGGAAAACCTCTTTCACCTGCGGACGGCTGCGGGTCGTCACACGGTCGGGAACAGCCCTGTCGTCGCATCATAGCGACAGGGACCCTCGGCGACACTTCTTATCGGCATGCGCGAAGATTGCCTGAAAACCGTGGGCGGTCGTTTTGCCTTCGACGGTTTCTGTTGTAGACTTTAAGTGGTCGAAGGGACGACCAATGACGACCAAGAAGTCGGTGTCGCAGCTAACGAGTGGGAAAGGCTCCCCAGGCCGCATCGACAACAATAACTTAAGAAAGATTCCAGGCTCAGCCTGCGAACGCAATCTCGGACAGTTGCGACGTCACGTGCGAAAACTTACTGGGGGGGCTATGTGAGTTTCTTTCCGAGTGGGCCTCTGTGTTCCTGACACAGAGGCCTTTTTCATTGCGCCGGCGCAAAGGCCCCATCTTCCCGGCGCACCACCGGCGCCGCTCGACCGGCTGATTCCATGCGAAAAAGTTGAATCTTTCCGGACCACATTTCCGTTGACACCCTACATCTTGAGCTTAGAATGGTGTGCGCAACTAAATGTTGGGCTGCACATTTCCTCAATAGACGACGGTTGGCCCGTGCCGGATGGGCTTGGGGGCCATCGTAGAAGGAGGTATTTTCAGGTCGTGAGATGTCCTTTCTGTAAGGAAGACAAGGACAGAGTCGTTGATTCCCGATCGAGTGACTCTGGACGCGTGATCCGGCGGCGGCGCCAGTGCCTGGCGTGCGAGCGGCGGTTCACCACTTACGAGAAGACGAGCGAAAGTTTCAAGCTGCACGTGGTGAAGAAGGACAAGTCGCGCGTGCCGTACGATCGGGAGAAGGTCATCGGGGGCGTGCAAAAGGCCTGCTACAAGCGGCCGGTTTCTGCCGAGGACATTCAGTTGGTCGCCGACAAGGCCGAGGAAGATATCTTTCGACGGTTCGACAAAGAGGTGACGTCGGCCTTCATTGGGGAATGCGTCATGAAGCACCTGCGCGATCTCGACAAGGTCGCGTACATCCGCTTCGCCAGCGTCTATCGCGAGTTCGAGGATGCGGGCGAGTTGCTGGACGAGGTGACCAAGGCGATTCACGATACCGAGTCAGCCGAGCAATTGAAGCTCTTTGACCAATAAGCACCGTTGCTGGAGGACGCCGGCGGTCGCCGCCGCGATTCGGTCGCGGGTAAGCGATGCTGGTTTGTTCCGCCTGTCAGGCTCGCATGGAGGCAACTATTAGCCAATGAGGCGACAACTGCGAGTTGTGAAAGTCGATGGAACCGATGAGGCCTATCTGCACACGAAGGTCATCGGGACGATCAATAACGCGCTGACAGCTGCGGGCCAAGGTGATATGGTTTTCGCCGAGGACCTGGCTGAGGTTGTGACGTTCTATCTCTATAAGAAGCTGAGGCGGCGGAGCGTCAACTCCAACGAAATCTACTCGATGATCAAGGCGGTGCTGGCGGCGACGGGGCATGAAGAAGGGGCTTTGGCGCTGGCCCAGCACACGGTCGAACGACGTCTGAAGCGCACGCGCACGGAGGTGCTGGCGCTGGAGATGAGCGAGTTTTCCGACGCCCAGAAGCTCCATGAGATGAAGCAGGCTCCGGAGCGAAACCCCTGGGACAAGGCGCATATCGTCCGCGATCTGACGGACCGGTTCGGGGTGCCCTACCATGTGGCCCGGGCGGTAGCCTCGACAGTGGAGGAGCGTGTCTTCCGCATGGAGGTGACGACGGTGTCGCTGAGCCTGATCAAGCAACTGGTCCTGGGGGAGATGGCGGCGATGTTTCGGGCGCAGCAGGAATTGGCGGCGGCTGAACCGCCGTCGCCGGGTGAATCCGAGGCCAAGCAGGCTAAAGACATCGAAGCGCCCAGCTCCGCACCGGGGGCTTAACGAACAGCGCTACAGCAGCGCCGCAGCCCGCTTGAGAACACTGTCGTCCGACGCATCCTCTTCGATATCGATCCACTGAACGTCTCTGAATGTCTTGAACCAGGTGCGCTGCCCTTTCGCCAGGCGCCGGGTGTTCTTCTTGATCCGCTCGACGGCGTCGTCCAACGCAAGATCTCCGTTGAGGTGCTCGATGATCTCGGCGTAACCGATCGCGCCGCGGGCCTGCTTGCTGAGTGGCTTGTCCTCAGTCAGGAGGGAGCGGACCTCTTCGACCAGGCCCATCTGGATCATCTTCTTGACGCGGGCGTTGATGCGGCGGCTTTCGAGCGCTCTATCGCGCTGCAGTCCGATAATTACCCAGTCCTGAACAGGTCGGGCGGCATCGAACTGCTTCTGGAAACTGGAAATGGGCTTGCCGGTGAGCTGATAGACCTCCAAGGCCCGGATGAGCCGCCTGGCATCGTTCGGGTTGATCCGGTCGGCGGCCTGCGGATCGACGGTCTGCAATTGCCAGTGGAGGGCGGCCGGCCCCTCGGTATCGACGCGGGCCCGCAGCTCGGCGCGGATCTGCTCATCGCTGCCCGGACCCTCGAAGAGCCCATAGAGCAATGCTTTGATGTACAGAGCTGTGCCCCCCACCGCGATGACCGGCTTACCACGACGGCGGATGTCCTCGATGGCCTTCAGCGCTGCCTCGCAGAAGAGCCCCACGCTGTACGATTCGCTCGGCTCGACGACGTCGATCATATGATATCGGACCTGGCCGCGGGCTGCGGGCGAGGGCTTGGCGGTGCCCACATCCATGCGGCGATAGACCTTCATCGAGTCGACGCTGACAATCTCGGCCTCCCGTCGCCGGGCCAGCTCGAACGCCAGCCGGGCCTTCCCGGAGGCGGTGACACCCAGAACCATGGTCATTTTGGCCGTCATAATTTCCTGCAAAATCACAAACGAGCCGGTATAATACCGCATCACTAGCCGATTCGCAAAAACTCACGGAAGCGCTTGCAGAGCATGGCGACGATAAGGCCAGCTAATACTAATATAAGCACCCTACTACAAGACAGGGTCCCCACCGTCAACACGGCGATCGAGGGGCTGCTGGCCGAGCAGGACGCGGTGCCCGCCGGTCTGAGGGAAGCCCTGGCTTATACGCTCTCCTCGCCGGGCAAGCGCGTTCGCTCGGTGCTGGTTCTGTGGTGTTGCGAACTGGTGGCCGGGCGGGAAACGCCCGACGCGCTGGTGGCCGCGGCGGCCGTCGAACTGGTGCATACCTATTCCCTCGTCCACGACGATTTGCCGGCGATGGACGACGACGACTTGCGGCGCGGACGCCCAACCTGCCACAAGGCCTTCGACGAAGCGACGGCCATCTTGACGGGTGACGCCCTGCTGACACTGGCGTTCGAATGGCTGGCAACGAAGGTGACTGACCCGGCTCTGGCGGCGCGGCTCGTCGCGGAACTGTCGCAGGCAGCCGGGCCGGCGGGCATGATCGCCGGGCAGGTGGCGGACCTGGACGCCGAGAACACCGCCGGCACGGTCGAAGCCCTGGAGTATATTCACATCAACAAGACGGCCAAGATGTTCCGCTGCGCGACTGTCATGGGTGGGCTCTGCGGCGGCGCGACGGCCGAGCAGGTGGAGGCCCTGGCCCGTTACGGCCTGAAGATCGGCCTGGGGTTCCAGATCGCCGACGACATTCTCGACGTCAGCGCCTCGAGCGAGCAACTGGGCAAGACCGCCGGCAAGGACGTCAAGGCGGCCAAGTGTACCTACCCGGCCGTCATCGGGATCGAGAAATCCAGGCAGCTGGAGCGCGAACTGGCTGAAGAGGCCACCGCCGCCCTGCTACCTTTTGGCGACCGCGCTGAAACGCTGCGACAACTGGCGCTGGCGCTGCTCGACCGCACCAAGTAGCACCTCGAAGCCCCTTTTCGCATCCCACATTTTCTCGCGCGTCGGCAGAAATTTTTCCCTGCCCGCGCACCGCCGTTTTTCATGCTGATAACCGCCCCGTCGCGCGCGGCTTGTCGCGACCTCGACGCGACTACCGAAAAAACGACGCGTGCCATACTGATATCACGGCTGCCGGTTTAGGCCGGGGAATTCCGCCGGGCGGAGAGGTGTTGGGTGTCATCGCAATTGACTAAGGAAAAGTCACAACAGGCGCCGATATTGTGCACAGAACTTTGGGGAATTTGCATATGAGAACATGGATGTTTGTCGCCGAAGTATACTGGCTGTGCCTCAGCCTATGCGGCTCCCCGCCGTCGGCGGAGCGCTGCCAAGACGACAACCAACGTACAACTGAATCTACAACCCGAACACCCAACACCTCGTTCAAGACCTGGTATACGTCAGGTCCGATCCGACCCCCGCCTCGCGGGCAACCAGCAACCTCAAAGACAACATGATTGTATTTCGGTTACAAGCCAACAGGCCATAAGAGACCAACTTATGGCCTTTCTTCATGCGCGCAGCAAGCGATCGTTGCAGGCCGAGTGCGCGGGGCCGGTGGCCATCGAAACGGCAGGCGAGGCCATAGGGACAATCATGGCTGCGGCCGCTCACGTTCCAGGGTCCTGCGAGCCGCGCTGGGATGTCACGCGATGGGGAAGTGAGCGCAGAGGTCCTGGACGCGCTGTTGGGTTTCCGATTGGAGGGACTCGTCCAGGCGATACTGCCTGGCGCCCAGGATCTCAACCTGGGTTAGGACGCGATCGACGAGCGGCGCGATCGCTTCCATCTCGGTCCGGCCCATGCCGTTGCGGGTGACGATGGGGGTGCCCAGTCTCATGCCGCTGGTGGTGCGGGGATTCTGGATGTCGTAGGGCAGCCAGTTCATGTTGACGATGATGCCGCAGTCTTCGAGGCAATGCTGAGCGATGAAACCCGTCAGGCCTTCGCGGAAGCGCGCGACATTGATCAAGAACATATGGTTGTCGGTCCCGCCTGTCAGGAGTTGATAGCCCAGACCGGCAAAAGCCTGGGCGAGCACCTTCGCGTTCTCGACGATCTTGAACTGCCAGCGCTTGTATTCCTCGGATAACATCTCCCGGAAGAAGACGGCCTTGGCCGCGACGTTGTTCAGATAAGGCGTCCCCTGGAAGCCCGGGAACGTGGTCTTTTCGATGCGCTGCCAGAGGGGCACTTCCTTCTTGCCCGCCTGCACCGGCGTCTCGAAATCGCGGCCCATGAGGATCAGGCCGCCCCGGGGGCCGCCCGGCTTGTAGGTGCTGGTCGTGGTGAAGTGGGCCTCGTCGACCGGCGAAGGGTGAGCCCCGGCCGCGACCAGGCCCGAGATGTGCGAGATGTCCGCCATCAGGTACGCGCCCACCTCGTCGGCTATCGCGCGAAAGGCAGCGAAGTCAATGACGCGGGAATACGCACTGGCGCCGCAGACAATCAGCTTGGGACGAAAGCGACGTGCCTGTTCCGCGATCGCGTCATAGTCGAGCAGGAAGCTCTCCGGGTTCGTGCTGTACTGCTCGATTTCGAAGTACTTGCCCGCGAAGGCGACGCGGGCGCCGTGCGAGACGTGCCCGCCCTGATCCATACCGAGGCTGAGAATGCGATCACCGCTATCGAGAAGGGCCGTCAAGACGATCTGGTTGGCGCCGGTGCCAGAGTGCGGCTGCACATTGGCGTACTGAGCGCCGAAGACCTGTTTGGCCCGCGTGATGGCCAGGGTCTCGAGACTGTCGACGATGTCACAACCCCCATGAAACCGCCGGCCGACAAAGCCTTCGGTCGTCTTGTTCTGGACGACACTGCCCAGCGCCGCCAATACGGCGCGGGAACACTGGTTCTCAGCGGCAATCAGTTGCAGCGTGTTCTGCAGCCGCTCGTACTCGGCCTCAATGAGCCGGTAGGTTTCGCCATCAGACGTTTCCAGTGCCGCCAGAATGCCCTGGTGGTACCCGGCGCTGGCGGAGGCCGGCCGGTGGAGCGGTTCGATGGTATCGTGTGCCGCCTTGCCGCGGCGCTTCGGCGTCTTACTGACGTGTTTGTCCACCGGCATGTACATACCCTCCGAGTTTCTCTCAGGTTGCCATCATCACATCGTCGGTCCCTGGTCGTGTCGGCAGGCGGCGTCCGCTCAGTGGAATAAACCACCCAAGGCCCGCACGATGTCGTTGAAGGTGACATAGATCAACAGCGTGCCCACGAGGACCCAGCCGGTGTACGCCAGGGCGGCCTGTGCCCTTTCGCTCAGGGCCGAGCCTTTGACCTTCTCCACGATCATGAGCATGATCAGCCCGCCGTCGAAGGGCGGCACGGGCATGAGGTTCAGTACGGCGATGCTGGCGCTGATCAGGCCGAGGAAGTAGGCGTAGTAAACCAGCGGCCGTCCCTCAACGATCTGATAGCTCGACACCACGATACCGACCGGCCCCATCAGAAGCTTGGGACTGATCAGACCGGCCACCAGTTGCCTCAAGGTCACGTAGGTCATCGCGACGAACATCGTCGTGCGGCGGTATCCCATCTTGATGGCCTCGACGGGGCTGTCCGCCTTGTAAAGTCGCTCCAGCGGCTCGAAGGGCAAGTCCTCCCCCGTGGCCACGATGACGAGTGGTTTGTCCGCTTGCGCGGCATTCAGGGTCACTCCCCCCTCGGCCTTGCCGTTCAACTCGTACTCGAGTTTGACCGCCTGACCGTCCCAGCGCCGCACCTCCGTGATGATATCGAAGTAGCTCGAGACGGGGGTGTTATTGACAGCCGTGATTCGGGCCCCGCGTGGGATGTCCAGTTTTCCGGGTCCGCCGGATGCGTCGATGGTCTTGGCCACGATGGGATGGGCCGTGTCCAACCCCGGGGCGAAGCCAATCAGTACCCGGTCGCGGTCCTCGTCGCGCTGGGGCGTGACGGTTATGCTCACGGAACGCTCTGTCCCGTTGGGGTCGGCGCGCAACAGTTCGAGCAGCAGGGGCTTGTCCTCATACGCTTCCGTGATCGTGCGCAACTCCGCATAGGTCGGGTTTGCCACGTCGCCGGCGACAACGATGATATCACCGGCCTGCAGTTTGGCGTTGCCGGCTTCCGCAAGACCGTCGGGCAGGACCCGCAGACGCGGGACCATGGAATAGACGTGGCTCAGCTCGGCTTCCTCGTCGCCGCCGACGCCGGGGGACCACGCCAGTGTCAACTCGGTCTGGATCTGCTCGGTCGCGCCGTCGGCCGACGTTCGCTCGGCGCTGACGGACACGGTTGGCGCGACGGCCTGGCCGACAATGTCCGCGAACTGCCACAGATGCTCGATCGCCCGGCCGTTGACGGCCGTGACGCGATCCCCGGGCAGCAGGCCGGTTCGCTCCTGCAATCGGTCGGGCTTGGCCACTTTCGCCAGGATCAGGCTCTGCGCCTGGGCAATGCCAAACTCCTGCATCTGGCCGCCCGGGCCCTTCCTGGCGACGATCTTCATCTCGTCGAGCGTTCCATCCCGACGCTTGACCGTCATGGGAACCGCCTCGTCGCGGCC
>Ga0272442_10010642_pt1 | contig 11312 bp, 7 predicted proteins | sample SSMForm2O_FD_200262 | JGI IMG/M metagenome (GOLD analysis project Ga0272442, IMG submission 200262) | Marine sediment archaeal communities from Little Sippewissett salt marsh, Falmouth, MA, United States - SSM-Form-2O | ecosystem: Environmental > Aquatic > Marine > Wetlands > Sediment ...
GCTGAAGATCGGAAACGAACGTAACTAACTTATGCGCAACGCGTTATGTCGCGAAGAAATCTGTCCTTAGATGTGCGGAATGTGAGACCGGCGAGGAGGATGTGACCGCGTTTCTCGCAGCTTTGACGGAGCTGGTAGCCGCGTTCACGCAATAGATCTGTAGGCCTCTCCTGACCGCCGACGCGGCGATGTCCGCCGTTCACATTCTACAGGTCAAGCGTGGCCATGAGTTGCTCAGTCCCGAAGTTCAACAGGAACTCGGAGTAGTAGCTGGCAAAGACATCTTTGAGGAAATCACCGATGTCCACGTCGTTCTCCGCCTGCCGGACGGTGTAGTTGCGGTTCTTGGCGATCGTGAAGAGGAAGAGCGTGTGGAAGTAGACGGAGCTGATGTACTTCTTCTCCGCCAGCTCGATCTGTTCCTCGGAAATCGCCTTGATACGACCCTTGTGCCCCTTCAGCACCCGGCTGTCCATGTTGATGAAGATGGCATCCAGCTTCTCGCTCGTCACAAGCGGATGCATGATGGTTGAGAAGTCCATTTCGTCGGCACTGGTCTTCTCTGCAAAGGTCTCCCATGTGAAATGCCCATCGTGGGGCTCTTTCCAGACGAGGTAGTACTGCGGTAGACCCAGGCTCTCCGGCTTGATGTCTTCGTCGTGCTGCTTCTTCTCCAGTTTCTTGTCCTTGTCTACGATCTTGATCCAGAAGCGTTCCTCGAACTGCTCGCCCGGACCGTGCAGGACGGCCTTCATTTGCACCATGTCGTCGACCATGACTTCCTGAGTTGGGGCCATCGCAATCCTGATGGTGCCCTGGTCGGGGCTGGACTTGGTGACGTTGACAAGATCTGAAAGCTGCTTGGGTTGTCCCGGCGCGCTTCCTCCGGTGGTGTCGTTGGGCTTGTAGCTCAACAGGGAAATCTGAAGGTCGCCTGGCTCGTGTGTTCTGTCAAAGTACTGGTCTTCAACATCCGTGGCAAACTTGACCGAACGCAGGCCACCCAAGGGAACCTTTGCCGCCGGCTTCTCTTCCGTCCCCGATCCTACAAGCTGGAAGAAGCTGGGGAATCGCTCGGGCTTGAACGGCGCCTTCTCTTCTTTGTCCTTGGTCTTCTTCTTCGGCTTCTCGCCCTTCTTCTTGTCCGTTGGGATGTCGATCTTGAATGTGTTCTGGAGGAGCCGGAGCAGGTCGCTGTTGAGCGGGATGGATTTCGTGAATGATTTGAGCAGTTCGGCGGTGTCGCCGCTCTCAAGGGACATGAAATCGCGTCGTCGTTTGTAAATGTCCTGCAGGCGGCCCTTTGAGAGAAGAGTCGTGAGCAGGCCTCGGAGTTGCCTCGTCTCCGCGCAATCCTTCAAGCGATCCCTTGACGCCATGAAGAGCTCTTTGCGGAACGGATATCGCATATGCGTGCAATCGACATGAATCAGGAGATGGTTCTTGAGCAAAGGGAACTTGAGAGAACGTGTGATGAATTCGGACGTGTAGTGCCCATGGACTTGGCCGTTCAACGAGAACAGCACGGCCATGTTGTTCTTGAAGAACTCGCGTTGGATAGTTTCCCTGGTTTCCTTGACGCTACGTTCATCGACCTTGCTGTGGAACACGTAGCAGGTGACCTTCATGCGGCCGATGTCAGCGGACTCCGACTCTTGGGAGAAGGAGTCTTCGATGTACTTCGAGTCGTCGGCCTCCACGCGCCGCTTTAGCCCGAAGAGCTCGCGGGCCAGCGCCTTGTCCTTTGGATACCGCTCAGCCTTGTCAATGGTGTAGACAGGAAGCGCCGGCTCAAAGAGGAACTCATTGATACTCTGGTTCAAGTCGCGCGATATGACGGATCGTGCACCGGACGGGAGATCATAGCTGTACAGCTTGACGAGAGAGCCCGTGGTGAAGTGACGGCCCCTGAGGCCGAGGTCGAGTGAGTCAATCGGGAAGCGTGGAATCTGGCCGTCGATCTTGAGGAATTCGTACCACGTGTTCTTTTTCGTCTTGGCTTCCTCGTCTGTCAGCGGGTGCTCCCGGACAAGGGTGAACCCGTAATCGCCATCGGCGGTCCATTTGCGAGACGCGATGAGCTGATAGCGACGCTTGCCACAGAACACGATGGCCCCCGTCCCGCCCATGTTGTATTTCCCCTGGACGAACGGGATGTCGTTCTTGTTGGCATGAAGCAGAGACAGGAACGTGTCCTCGAAATCGTCTGGATGCTGTCCCTCGCCGTTGTCGTAGATCAACAGCGACGTGTCCATTCTCGGGCCGTCGGCGTGTATCTGGATGTCCTCGGCCTGCTTCTGGCGGAATGGACCGAGATGCCAGGCTTCTACGTCCCTTGCGAAGAACTGCTTGACTGCGTCTGCCATGGAGCGGGGAGCATCCGGCGACCGGGGGTCGAGTCCGGCCTCCTCGCACTTGCGCATGAGAATGGCATCGATCGAGTTGATGATCTTTTCGATAAGGGCGGCAATGGGCGAGGACTGCTGGTTCTCGACAACGCCGTAGTTGCTATCGTTGCCTCCGAGAGGGTGCCACGACAGAGTTGCATGATCGCGACGCGAGAGTGCCGCGGCAAGTTCGGTTTCTGTCGAGGCGCAGAAGATCTCCTCAAAGAACGTTTGCGTATCCCGAGCGTTCATCCGCTTCCTCTCTTCTGCAATACAAGCAGTGCGCGGCTCTGTTTAGTCAAGTGTCTCCGTCGAGATGGCGTCGATCGACTCCGCAAGTAGTGCGTCCGTCGCCTGCTTCCCTACAACGTGGTCAGCACTGACCATGTCTCTGTCGCAAGCCACCCGCAGGAGTCTGTCCGTCAATTTGTGAGTATAGCGTGGCGTTGTGTGCTCGCAGGCACTTGACAGGGCCGAGAATGCATCGTCGTCAAAGGGGAAATGGGGAGCTAGCTTCCGAAGCTCATCGGCAGTCCCCCCAATGTAGTTGTCCAGCAATAAGTCGTCCAAGTACTGCTTGACCTCTGTGACATTCGGCGGGCGGAAAAGAACATGTTCATTCACACGGTCCATTACTGCCTGGCCAAGCACTTCCTCGATCGTCGCCAGCTCCTCAGGCTCACTAAACGTGAAGTTCAGGAATAGCGTCAGGTGCTGGCTCATGCGGTCCAGGAAATGGCGCAATGACTGCGTGAAGGGCAAGTAGTCCTTGCTGGAGTAGTAGACCAGATCTTCCATCTCATCGACCCACACAAAGATGCGACATGGCTTCCCCGTGGCCAATTCCGCGTGTTTCACAAGGACTGAGAACAGGCCTACCAGCGCGTTTGCGAAATCGGTTTCAGATGAGAGCCTCCTCGCGGCCCCAATCTTCCGAAGCTCTGCTGAGGAACCGCCCCCGAGAAGGTATGTACGAAGCGATTGGTAGGTGTCGTCCTCGCAAGCGGCAACCGCAATCGCAAGATCTTCGCTTCCAGTGCGGGAGTAGATGTACTCCTCTACGGAGGCTTTCCCTAATTGCTCGATGAGCCCAAGAAGAACCGCCTTGAGATGACGGAGCTGGATGCGGTCTGCAAGGGCTTGATACAGTTGAGAAAAGGCGCCCTTCCCCTGCTTCGGTGTCTCCACGTGGAAGGCGTGCGTACTCGCATAAAGATCCGGTGAGATCTCCTCGCAGAGGGTTGCAGCAGTATGAGTGAAGTACAGTGCCGCATGTGTCTTACCCGCGCCAAACTGGCCTCGATTCAGCACACAGAGACGTGGTGCCTCTCGAAGACTTCGCTCGTGAAGCGACCGAAATGAACCACGTAGCTCTCTGAACCCATACCAGCAGTCTCGCCCTTCAATGGGTGTTAGTGGAAATGTATCGTCGCGCAAACTGTAGACCTCAAGCATGGGTCACCTCCACATGTTCAGTGTCGCTGCGAGTCGAGTCGCAGCGGCATTGTGCTGTTTTGTGAGTTTCACCAATTTGTCTGTCAGCCCTTTTGACGCTGATGCCCCTCCCATGTTGGATCGCACGTCCTGCAGGGCGTTGGCGATGTCTTTCTGGGCAATTTGATGACTGCGTCCGAGCATGCCGGATACATACAGCACGACAGAAGCAGAGTTCCACAGCTGAAGAAATGGGAGAGTTCGACTCGCTGCATCGAGAAATGCCCGCTTCGCCTTCTCATCATCAGACACGAAAACACAATGGCCCACTCTTCGTCGTAGGTGTGCGTCCACTGCCAACATCAGACTGGTGCGCTCACCAGCATCAGGTCTTCCGAAAGTTGCAGGCGGGGATCCGTAGAAGATTAGTGAAAGGTGCGGGTCTTTGTCGGGCAGAACAAGCGGAACTGCCAGAGAGCGCACCTTTCTATCCCACACGGCAATCTCGCGGCACCAGAACTGGGCGCTTCTCTTCTTGAACTCCTCTCGTACAATCTCAGACACGGCAACGGGGAACCGCTTTCTTACTACTGCGAGTACGTTCTGGCGTGCCACAGCGACCTCTGCGAGATTCAGCAGAGAACATGTGTCAAATATGAACGTGAGTTTCCCACACTTCATACCGTGGCTAAGCCCCCTTTCCGTGCGCTTCGGTGCGGAGAACATAGCACTGGGACGACCGAGATGCCACAACGACATCGTATCTCCAATGATGGGTGCAGAAGCCGTTCAAACGATCAACGAGGCGGACATTCGATGCCGCCAGCTTTCTCAACAGATGCGGGTACCCAATGAGCACCTCAAGAATAAGATCTTCTGTGAGGACCTTCTTCCGGATTTTGTGCGGCCTGTCCGTCTCGAACGCGCGCGCCTCCAGGCAGTCACGAAGGAGTTCGTCGACGTCCTTGCTTGTCAAGTCTGCCTGGGGATCCTTAAGCGTGAATCGGAAGGTGCACAACTGGTCAAGAATTGCCCGGCGTGTGGGGTACTTCACCGCGTCCACAAGAGAAGCAACATCAGTCCGGAGTGGGCAAATGCGGTATGTCCTTGGTACCGCCTCCAAGTCGCACCTGACAAGACCAACGTCCGCGAGCCAGTTTAGCCGCGCAGTAACGCCATGCTCTGCGTATTTCTCTGGCTTCTTCCAGTTGCTGACCACTTTGCGGCGGTCCTCCACTGCCCGGCGGTATGCAGGAACTTTCGTGCAACGGCCTTCCGCCAAAACATCGATAAGCTCGGATTGGAAATGGGCGCGGATGGCATCAACGGTGTCCCGGCCACGACGCAATGCACGAATGATCGTCTTCAGCCCGAAAAAGTCATTGCATAACAGGGCGTAGAGCAGCGCTGTAGCTGTCTCAGCCCGAAGAGGATACGGTTGAGAACCGCTCCAGTAGTGTGAAAGCAGGCGCTTTCCTGCACGCGTGGGCGTCAGGACAGAACCTCGTTCAATTACGAGGTTGAGCTGCTTGCACAAAGCGAAGTAGTGACCGCTGGAACTTCTGGCCATTGACACGTTTCCCGACCGTATCGGGCTTCGCTCCAAATTCATCCCGATGGTATCTGATAGATCCTGCAACCAGGATTCGGCCGTTGCCCTCAGACGCTTCCCCCGACGTACGCCGTCAAGCAGAACACAAACTATGCCGAGGCGTCTTGTCTGGGTGTTTGGTGACAGTGTGAAGCACGGCCGATTCGGAGCCAACGCCCCGTCAACGTACATGTTCTCAAGAACAACCCCACACTGCTTCTTCATAGCTGACAGATCAGACAGGCCCTATGATCCTCAAACTCCAGTTGTTTCCCTCCGAGACATTCTACGAGACGGCCAGTGCCTTGCCATTGTGCGGCACGGGCCTCACGCCGTGCTTGGTACTCCTCGACTATGCGCTCTCGGACACTGGATTTCCGAAGCTCGCGCAGTGGGAGTCCTTCCATCCACGTGAACCCCTTGCCGTCAGGGCAGTCGAGCTTTTCGTAGGCCTCGGCCTCGTCAAACTTGTCCGGGAATCGCCGAAGGAGTTGCACCCACTCATACTTGGTCTGGAAGAAACAGAAGAAGCAGCCTGAATGCGTGCGTCCCCAATCGAGATACGGAGGCATTCCGATGCCGCTTTCTTCGAGGATGCGCATGACGCCGGCGTGATCAATGCCATCCTCCTTGAAGGGGAATACGGTGGTGAGGTTGGGCTTGCCGCTGATGAGTCCGGTGCGGTTTTCATCCGCGCGGAGACCAACGTAGCTGATGACTTGTTCATCGCCCACGAACGCCTCAAAGGGCTTCAGCTTGAGCATCTTCGTGCACCAGCGCGCCTGGGGAGATGGCAGGAACCCACCAAAGACTTTGTGCCAGTGATCAAAGCCTCGCTCCGCATTGAGGCGGATGATCTTCTTGCCGAGATATGCCTCAACGAGATCCAGGTAGGCGTAGGTTTCCGGGAGTTCCTTTCCCGTATCGCAGAACACATACTCCATGTCAGGAACGCGGTCCCGCATGTAGATAGCGAGGGCAGTACTGTCTTTCCCCCCCGATAACCCACATATGTGTCGTGTTCGGTTCACTGGCTAATCTTTCAGACGCTTCCACAGAACATCGGCAAGTGCAACCAACCCGGCAGCACCTTCCTCGTGTACGATCTTCTCGATCGCTTGTTCGAGCTTGGCGAGGCGTTCCTGCGGAACGGAGGCCGTGGATGCAAGCTGAACGCGTTCCTCACCGTTTGCCTGTGTCAGGCACACTCGCATATTCTTCGCGTCTTTGCGACTCCCTTTTCCAAACGCCGTGGCCTCGGAACGCACAAAACGGCCGGCCAACTCGCCCAAGTCAAACTCAAACCGGCTCTCGTCTCCATCGACCCACTGGTGTGGGGGTTTGGAGACAATGAAGGCTGCCATCGATTCCGCCCATTCCTCGTCTGTGGGTGTGGCATCTGCAAGTCGGAAGCAGAAGGCCTTGAGTTTCGGGTCAGAGATGACCGCGAAGAGCGCATCCGCTCTTTGTGCCACGGATTTGCGCCAGTCCGGTCCCGCGTCCGCGGAGAAATGGGCGGCAAGCGTCTTCAGCAAGCGCTTCCTGAGTTCATAGTAGCATGCGCGGAGTTCATTGGTGCTGGCCTTCAGGCCAGATACGAGAGGAGCCACGGATGTACCTGCACGGGTGCCTGGCTCAATCGGTGAGACGCCGCAGGCTCTGGGAAGATCGGAGAAGAGAAGCTTCACTGGCTCCCGTGCTTCGAGAAGGGCGTCTCGCACTGCAATGGCAGCCGGGGAGAGACGCCTGGTCTTTACAACATATGGGGGCAGCTTCGCCGCAAACTGGCAGAGCGGCTTGACCACATCCAGGAGATCGGTCGCATCTTTCGGGATATCGACGACATCCAATTGCGCGAGCTGCGCGAAGACATCCGAGCGGACCCCGCGTACGTTGCAGTATTGCACCTCAAAAGTGTGAGGGGCTTTCAGCAAGCGCTGCATCTCAGCGGGTGTCAAGACGCTCAGGAACTTGCCGTCCTCATAGAATGCGATCTCACTTCCATGCAAGGCGTACTCCAGCGCGAGGAGAAGTGGCGCGAGCCCGCTCTTGATTCCGTGGGGCCGCTCGCGAAGGAAATCGAAAACGAAAGGTACCGCGAGACGTTTGTCGGAGCGCTCTTCTAGCCACGCATGCAGCGCTCTCATTACGGGGCTGATGTTGAGCAGCTTCTCGTCGGTGTCCTTGCGTGGAAGCCTGAGCACATGCTTCTTCGTCCCCCTTTTCGGGCGGTGGAGATACCCCTTGTCAAAGACGGAAAGGTACATGGACATCTCGGGTGGGCGCTTATTGAGATCCATGCCAAAGGCGGGTTCTTTCTGGTGCTCAAGCAGTCCCTGAATGAGAAGCTGTCTGGCCGCAGCAGCAGCAGAACTGAGATCCTCACGGTTAAGCAGTTCGTGTTGGATTCGCGGTGCTGCACTGTAAACGTCATCGAAAACCGTGGAAAGGAATGACGTGAACTGGCGTGAGGTGCAGATGTCCGGGACTTCCTCCCCGCGCCAGATGAGGGTAGCCTTGGATTGCCCAAAAAAGCGGCCGAGGCCCACAGTAGCCCGGATTGCATCGGCCAACCGCGCGGACTCACGATCTCGCCTGAGTGATACCGTGTCCCGTGCATAGGGGTCATTATTGAGCTCGGGAGTGTTGATGAGGATGTGCTCCCAAATCAGGGCCTCCCGGATCGGATCCGACAGGCTGGTGACGGCACGGGAAGGGACGGCGATCACACACTCCGGGATGTCGTTGAACTGCATGGCGAGCATGAGCGCCTTTTCGCGCTCCTTGTCGGAACGGAGTAAGGGGACGAGCAAGAGTCCGTCGGCCTTTTCGAGCGCGGGGCAGCTGGCTGAAACCTTTTCCAGTTCGGGGAGAGTCAGATACAGGACGCGGAAGTATCGGAGGTTCCCGGTGTTGATATAGTGCCGCCGGGCTACAAGGTACTGGTTTCCAACGTAAGTGCGCACATACTCGACGGGATCTGCAATAGTACCAACAGCGAGGGAAGCCTTATCGTATGCAGCATGGAGATCCACACTGACATGTGGCCAGAGACAGAGACCACCGCCAGACCCCCTGTTGAAGAGAACACGTTTCCCTTCCTCTGCCTGAAGCACGCGAATGGATTCCTTTACATCAACATTTTTCGCACCGGTGATCGCGCTCGCCAAGACTGACTCCGTGGCGAGAAGGTCGCTTGAATTCAGGAGATTGAGGACGGCAACAGCGCGGAGGATGCGATCAGGGGTATCCGATCCGGTTTCGGCTGCGGAGACGAGTGACTTGATCATCACCCATGTGCTCGCCTCGCGCCTGTCAGACAGCACATGGTCAAAGTTGTGCAGGATGTACGCGTACAAATGGTCGAGTGCGTACGTCTGCTTTGTCCTTCCTATATGATCCATGAGCCCAAAGGGCTCTTCGGCAAATAGGAACGAGAAGAAGGAGCGTTCGTTCTGGGCATGCTGGTGCAGAAAGCGATCCAGTGCCGGAAGAACGAAGGGGTCGAGAGGGAAAAGGCTCGGGGCTTCTTTCGCGAGCAGGGCAGCATTTGCGTTGGCCCCATACCAACCTTGTGCGCACGCTGCCTTCATTTGGCTGGACAGGGCCTTCGCCACGCCCGAAGGAATCCGCTGGTGGTCAACGTTGAGTGCGGAGGCCAGAATGCGGACAGTCTGATCAAGAGAATGGCGTAAGGGAAGTTGCGTGTAGCGGCCGGACACCTTCTCCCATTCACGTTCTTGTGAGAGCCCGAGTGCGTGTGCGTAGGAGCTGAAGCCTTCGTGGAGGATGCCAACGACGACGAGCGGGTTGTCAGACTTCTTCCCTGCTTCCTCTGCCATGAGCTGCCAGAGAAAGACGTCCGACCGCTCAGGGCTCTGAGCGGCAAATTCCAGTGTCTTCCCGAGTTCGTCGATCATAAGGAGCAAGCCGGGCGCGCCGGCTATTTCTGCAATTCGTTGGCGATACAAAGAAACGAGCTGAAGGCATTCCGCGCCCGTCAACGTCTCCTGAGCAAGAAGCGCTGCAAACTTGCCGCGCCGCCCCTTACGAGAAGAGGCTGCTGCCAGATCATCGCTGATCGCTCTACGGATAACATCGGGTAACGGTTCTCGGCTCCCAGTGACGAGCAGGGGATGCAAACGCGGCGGGGCGGCTAAACCATACTGGTCGTACGCGAGATCCTTGTGAAGATGTTGCGGCAGCTTCTTGACATCGCCGCGTAACCAGTGAGCGAGCAGCAGCGCGAAGGTAGACTTTCCGGAGCCATAGGACCCGAAGATCGTGAATGCGCGATTCCCTGACTCCGGACGGAGCCCGGCGGCAATTCTGCGCAAGTGATCTAGGACGATCGGGGTTGTGACGTAACCGGCCAGTGCTGTTGGGTCGTGGAAATCCCGCTCGAGCTGTGCCGAGCGGAGAAAGTGTCCGCGCGGGCGCACGATCCGGCCGAGTGTATGCGCGCTGGTCATGAGTAGATCTTCTTTCGCAGAGCGCGCAACGTCTTGTCATTGAAATCAGAGCTGCGATGGACGCTCTGCACGAGGGAAGATTCGACGTAGGACAGCACCCCGTTGGACGCTTTGTCCAGACGATCGAGTCTTTCTCTGATCTCTTCGTCTTCAAGCATGAACACTTGGCCGGGGGAATAAGGACGCGTGGCGATCTCACGGAATGATATGGCAACCTCAGATGGGGCAACTTGCCGCCAGAAATCGCATACAGCATAGCTGAACAGTGGATCACCAATCTCGGGTTTCTTGCCACGGCGGAATGCGTAAACATTCTCGGCGCGACCCTTGATGGTGTTGCGCTGTCCTCTTGACTCAAGAAGGTCGAGTTGGACGAGCGGACAGTCGAGGCCAGCTTCGAGAATATCTCCTCTCTTGCTGCGTGCAGGATGATAGGTATGGAAGAAGACGGATAGATGGCCTCGGAGCGAGCTATCGGACGCGCGGACACCGGATTTCTCCAGGTGACGTGCTGCCGCCACCATAATGGAACTTGGGATGAGCTCCGGTTCATGCCATGCGTTGAGCAAAAAATCCCAGGCGAACAAAGGTCGGCGAGCGTGAGCTAACTGCCAGTGGAGCAGCCAAAGTGTCTGGTCATCCTCGAGAAAGGGGTCGAGCCCGGTATCGGGATGCAGAACCTGCTCGCCAAAATCAGAAAGCTTGAAGCCTCCGCTGTCAGACAGCTCGATGACGCCTGTCCCGGAAGCCCAAAACCGGATAGAGCGGACCATGTTCTTGCCGACGCCGAGATCGATCATCGCCTGAGTTTCGTCTGAAAAGGCATGCGGCGACTTCAGTACGGCCTCGACGGCCTTCGGAAGCCAGGCGAACCGGAAGGCGAACGTCTCGTGGCCGGCTATCGCATATGTGTCGTTTGTTGCCACTGACGTGCGGTCCCCATTGTACGAATTGCTAAGCTGAACTATACACGAGCCATTGCCGTTTGCAAGAAAGCGAAAAGACAGACGGCACCACATGCCTGGCTCCCGGACTCCGCTTCTCCCAAGAACATGCATCCGTGGGGTCGCGCTCCGGCGAGGTCAGGCTCACATCTCTTGCTTTTCGACTCCACAATCATCACCAAGTCTGTACCTCTTTTCGGCCGGGTAATCACGTACCTTCCCAGGGGGTAAATCGCTACGCTGGTGTCACGCTACCAGCACCGAAGAGTGAACAACCTTAGTTACGCCATACTGGATGCTTTTCACGGACACGGATACCTGACAACACTGCAGGAACAACAAGAAGGATAAATAGAACAAAATCACTAGCGTCCCATTGATCGCGGAGGGAACTTTATAGTGGCTGACTGACTGGCTACGATGCTCCAAAGCATCAGCTTCTGTCAAAAGTTCGATGAAAACGGATGAGACGGGGAACGGACGA
>Ga0272442_10010643_pt1 | contig 11311 bp, 11 predicted proteins | sample SSMForm2O_FD_200262 | JGI IMG/M metagenome (GOLD analysis project Ga0272442, IMG submission 200262) | Marine sediment archaeal communities from Little Sippewissett salt marsh, Falmouth, MA, United States - SSM-Form-2O | ecosystem: Environmental > Aquatic > Marine > Wetlands > Sediment ...
GACGGACTGCCGCGGCACGTGGCCTTGGTTATGGACGGGAACGGGCGATGGGCCACGCGGCGGGGACTCGATCGATCGATCGGACACCACGCCGGGGTCGAGGCGGTGGAGCGCCTCGTCCGCTTCGTCGGCAAGCATCTGCCTCTGGAATGCCTCACACTGTTCGCGTTTTCGTCGGAGAACTGGAATCGGCCGCAGGCCGAAGTCGACCAACTGATGACGTTGCTCGAGCAGTTCTTGTACGACAAGCTGGATGAGTTCGCCGATGCCGGAATCCGACTCCGGATTCTCGGCGACGTGGCCGGTCTTCCGCCCAGCGTGCAGCGGGCGTGCGAACGCGCCGTAGAACGGACGAAGAATGGAACGAATCTTCGGCTCGCTGTCGCACTGAACTACGGATCCCGCGGTGAAGTCGTCCGCGCGTGCAGAGCCATCGTAGACGACGTGGTGCACGGCCGGCTGACGGGAGACGCAATCGACGAGTACGTCGTTCGCAGGAACCTGTACACGGCGGGAATGCCGGACCCGGACCTGGTCGTACGGACAAGCGGCGAGTACCGCTTGTCGAACTTCCTCTTGTGGCAGTCCGCGTATGCTGAACTATACTTCTGTGACGTGCTGTGGCCGGATTTCAGGCCGCATCACCTGATCGAGGCGGTGGAGGAGTTCCAGAAGAGGGAGCGCCGATTCGGCGCTGCGCAGGGGGCATAGCAGGATGACGGTACTGAAACGGATCGCGTCGGGGGTGACCGCCGGCGTCGCAGTTTTCGGGATCCTGTACGTCGGGGCGCGTTTTAACATCCACTGGATCGTCGGCTTTGCCATGCTCGGGATCGCGTATCCGGCAATGGTCGAGTACATTCGGTTGCTTCGCCTCATGGGGATCGAGCTTGCCGCGCCGGAGCTTCTCGTATGGGTCCCGGTACTGATTTTCAGCTACGTCCTGTTCGACGCGGAGTACGCCGACGTTGTCTTGTTGCTTGCCGTCGCGTTTCAGGTGTTGCGCTACCTCCGCAGCAGTACGCATCGCGACGGACTCATACAGTCGCTCGCGGCGGTGTTCGGTCTGCTGTACATCCCGTGGCTGTTTCACTTCTTGTACCTGATTTACACGGCCGGAATCGGACAGTCTCCCCACGTCGGCGCGGTGCACGCACTCGTGGTGTTGCTGATGGTTTGGGGGTATGACAGCGGCGCCTACTTCATCGGGAAAACGTTCGGCCGTCATGCGGCGTTCCCGAGTATCAGCCCGAAGAAGACATGGGAAGGGATCGGTGGAGGGTTCGCGTGCGCGGTTCTGGGCGGGTTCGTTGGAGCGACGTTCTCCCCAGTTTGGAGGGAGTTCGCGTTTGGTGTGGGGAGCGTTCACATCGTGGCTTCCGCAATCCTCGTCGGCTGGGCGGTGCAGTTGGGCGACCTGTTCGCATCCAAACTCAAGCGCGCGGCCGACGTGAAGGATTCCGGATCGTTCCTGCCCGGACACGGCGGATTCCTTGACCGGATCGACGGAATGCTGTTCGCTCTCCCGGTGTTCTACTTCTACTTCCACTACGTCGTACGCTTCCTCTAGACGGATTGAGCCTCGTAGTATGCTACGTCGGAAGGGGCGATCGCGATGTCGTTATTCGTGCGTTCGGTGTACGCTGCTTCGGCGCTGTCGGTCGGGGTCGTCCTACTCCTGTACCGGAGCCATCCGTTCCGTCGCCTTCCCTCCGCGTCGGTGTTCCTCGCGTTCGGGGCCGGAATGGTCTCGGTTGTGGGCGTCGCGTTGTTTCGCGCGATCATCGGATGGGATCCGGTTCTGTCCAGCACGGGAGCGTTTCTCGGCGCCGCCGCGATTGAGGAGGCATTCAAGCTGCTGGCTCTGCTCGTGGCGGTATGGCGCCTTCGATATCCATACGTCATCGAACCGTACGACATCGTCCTGCTGTTCGGGATCCTGGGGGCGGGGTTCGGCGTGTACGAGGACTTCTCGTACATCTTCAGTGGATCGTACCCGGCGTGGATCGAGGGCGACGTCATTCGCTTTCGCACGGTGTTCAGCAGCCTGATGATGGCGCGCAGTCTGCCCGGCCACGTGTTGTTCAACGCACTGGCCGGCGCCGTCCTCGCGCGTGCGCGGTTCCCTGCCGGTAGGCGCCGACAGGCTGTCTGGATTGGCGCGGCGTTTGCATTGGCGGTGTGCTTGCACGCGCTGTACAACGTGATTGCAGTCTACGGAAGCTGGCCGGCGCTCCTTGCGTACAGCGTGGCCCTCGTCGGCGTGCTGATCGGTGTGCGGCGAGTGATTGCTTCGGGATCGCCTTTTGCCGCGCTCGTTCGGCGCATCGAGCAGGCGGACGAGACGGCGCCGTGGACGTACGAACGTTCCCCGATGGAGATTCTCTTTGCCGAAGGGTTCTCCTGGCCTGCGCGCGCTCGCGGAGGTCTGTTTCAGGTCTACCCGATCGTCTTGTCTCTGGCCGTGCTCTTCCCCGTGCTGTTCGTTGTTGTCTACTTCATGCAGCGTATCGTGACGTGGCCGTTCTCGTAGACGGCGATGCAGCGGCCTTCGCCCGAAACGGGATAGCGCAGTCTGTCTCGCGGAATCTTGCGCGAAGGCTTCGCTCGGCGTAAAAAAGCGAAGGGCGGCCTCGCGGATGCTTGGCCGCCCTCTCCGGGTGGTGAAAAAGATGAGGGGGTTCTTTTCCGGGACGAACTATATCAGAAGCCGCTCATCGTGTCCGTAATGTACATCACAAAAGTCCATTATCGAGCCGTGCTACAGTACACGAGATCCGTCGCGGATGCAATCCCTGACTCGTGTATGGAAACATCCCTCTACTTCTGATGATGGTCAAGGAGATCCTGTAAGGTTAGGGAATCTAGAAGCTGAAGGAAGCGCTGGTGAATCACTCCCCAGGCATCGCGTGTGGGGCAGATTCTCGTGAGGGTGCAATCGGATCCGTCGGCGAGACAGCTCACCAGATCCAGCCCTTCGTCCAGCGCCTCCAGCACGCTGCGAACCGACACATCCTTGGCGGGAAACGCAAGAAGATATCCACCGCCTCGTCCTTGCTTCGATCGGACAATGTGGGCGGTTTTCAGCTCGTGAAGGATCTTCTCGACGAACGGGGCCGGCAGGGAGTACCGATCGGCAATCGTTCCGGCCGACGTCGGGCCGTCGCTGTCAGTCCGGGCCAGTTCCAGCGCAGCAATCAAACCGTAGCTCGCCTTCTTCGTGAACTGCATCGGCCTACGTTTGCGCCTCCTCCTGCTTGAGGAACTGACCGTAGCGTGTCTCGAGCGCGCAGACTTCTTTCGCGACGTGTTCGTGCCGCCGTGCCAGCTTGGGAGGAATCTCGCGGCTACGCTCGCTCAAATACGCGTAGATCGCCTCGTTCAGCGCGTCCGCGGCGAGGGCACTGCAGTGCATCTTCTTTGGGGGCAGCCCGCCGAGTTCCTCGGCGACCGCCTGGTTGGTCAAGGTGATCGCCTCATCGAGCGTCTTTCCCTTCGCCAGGTCGCTGACCATCGATGACGTTGCGATCGCAGCGGTGCACCCAAACGTCTCCCACGAGATGTCGGTGATGATTTCGTGGCCCTGCTCGTTCGGCTGCACCTTGATGTACAGCCACATCACGTCACCGCAGACGATGTTGCCGACCTTGCCTACGGCGGAGTAGTCGGCGAGCTTTCCCATGTTGTGCGGATGGCGGAAGTGCTCGATGACTTTCTCTGTGTACATTCACTCACCTACCTTGAACGGCGAGATCGCTCGGAGGTTCTCGACGACACCGGGGAGAACCTCGAGAAAACGCTCAATCTCCTCATGGGTTGTCTGGCGTCCGGTGCTCACCCGTAGGCTTCCGTGAGCCATGGAGAGCGGGACGCCGATGGCGACGAGAACGTGGCTTGGTTCCAAGTCGGGCGAACTGCATGCGCTTCCCGTAGAGGTTGCGATCCCGTGTTCGTCGAGTCGCATTACGAGGCTCTCGCCTTCGATTCCCTGGAAGCTGAAGTTCGCGATGTGAGGAAGCCCGCCGTCACGCTGCCCGTTGAGCCGCGTTCCCGGGATGGAGAGCACCCCTTCGATCAAATGTGTCCGGAGCGCGAGAAGCCGCGCAGCCAGCGTCTGTCGCTCTGCGAGGGCTAGGCGAACCGCTGCCGACGTTCCGACGATGCCGGGAACGTTCTCCGTGCCGGAGCGTAGGCCGTTCTCATGCCCTCCGCCGTGTACCAGCGGGGCCAAGCGCGTACCCTTGCGAACGAATAGGAATCCGGCCCCTTTCGGGCCGTTGAACTTATGTGCCGACGCGGCGAGAAGATCGACCGAGCCCAGCGAAAGCGCCAGCTTGCCGATCGCCTGCACGGCATCGGTATGGAACAGGATTGCGCGTTCCCGACACATCGCGCCGACCTCGTCGATCGGTTGGACGGTGCCGATCTCGTTGTTCCCCGCCATTACGGAGACAAGGAGTGTGTCGTCGCGCAGCATCTCACGAACGACGTTGGGGTCGACCCATCCGGCCGCGTCCACGGGAACCCGCTCTACCGAGTAGCCTTGCGCGGATGCGAGCCAATCTGCGGCGTGCAATACGGCGTGGTGTTCGACCGCGGAGACGAGGATGTGCTTACGCTGCGGTGCCGCCATCGCCGCCCCGAGGATGGCGAGGTTGTCTGCCTCGGTCGCACCGGATGTGAATACGATCTCGCGTGCAGAGACGCCGAGGCCGGCTGCGATCTCCTCGCGGCTCTCCTCAATTGCCTGGCGGGCCTTGCGCCCGTACTCGTGAAGGCTTGACGCGTTCCCGAACTCCACATCGTAGTACGGCTGCATTGCAGCGCGGGCTTCGTCGGATATCGGCGTTGTTGCACTGTTGTCCAAATAGATGCGATCCATGTGCGATCACCGGCGAAAATCCTACCAAATAGGTCCGATTAACGCAAGGAAGGGCCGCGCACGAATCGCTTCAACGGGCGATCTACAGGCTATATCTGTTCGAACAGCTCTTTGGGTGCGCCGCAGTCCGGGCACGTCCATCCGTCCGGAAGGTCGGAAAACGCGGTCCCCGACGGAACGTCGGTCGACGGATCTCCGACGGCCGGGTCATAGATATAGCCGCACACTGTGCATTCCCATCGCTCCATAGCTACTCCTCCTCCTCGTCGTTTAGCGACGAGGCTTCGTCCAGCGACGAAGCCTCCGTCGGCGCATCGCCTGAATTACTCTCCGAGTGAGCTTCTCCACCGGCGCCCATGGACGACAGGGGATCGCCGGGCTCGGCGTTCTCTCGATCGTCCGCTCCCTCACTCTGCTCAACGTCTATCGTTTCTTCCTGTTCGACGTCATCCGAGGCCGCGGTGTCTTTCGCAGGCAAGGACACGTGGAAGCGGAACTCCTCGATCGTACGCAGGCCGAAGTGACGGAGAAACTCGCTTGTCACATGGAGAAGGAGCGTTCGCCCGTGTTCCTCGGGACGGATGAGACCGCGCTCGATCAGTTTCTGTACGTGTTCATACGCCTTGTTCCCCCGGACGCGTACGAGATCGGCCTGTGTCATCGGGTTGTTGTAGGCGATCACCGCGAGGGTGCGTAGGATCGGTCGCGGGATGTCCTGCTGCGGGGCAAGATGTTGCGTTTGGCTGATGTACTCTGCCTTAACGCGTAGGCACGCTCTTCCATCCTCGACCTTCAGCTCGATGCCGCGAACGGAGTCGGCGTATTGGGCAGCCAGGTCCTCCAAGAGACCGTCGATGTAGGCCAGTGCAACGCCGTCGAGTATCTTGGCGAGTGCACGCCGAGTCAGCGGACGCGGCGACAGAAACAGCGCGGCTTCGACGAGCGCGAGATCGTTGCCTCTGTGGGTGTCTTCCGCCATGGCTGTCGTTCCTCGTCCGCGGTTATAGCACCTACGCCTCGGCTTCGATACGGATCGTGATGTCCCCGAGGAAGTCCTTCTGGGAACAGCTGATCTGTCCCTCCGCCGTAAGGTGCAGTACTTCGAAGAACCGCTGTACGCGTTCTTCCTTTGTGCCCTGCTGCAAGAGACGGAAGAAGCTGAGAATCCGGCGTCCGGCGAGTAGTTCGCGAATCCGCTCGAACAGTGCGCGCAATCGGTCGGTGAAGTCCGTTCCCCCGATTTCGTAGTTTGCAAACGGATCTTCGTCGTCTTCCTCGAACTCCACCCGCCGCAGCAATCGCTCCGCGCGGCGTCGGCTCACCTTCATTGCGGATGTCAGGGCCTTCCGAAGGTCCGACAGCGTAACCTGCCGTCCAGGCTTGCGGACGACCGGAAGCCGGAATACGTCACCGGGATCCACCGGCTCGTAGAGGTCGAGGTCCTCGACATCATCCAACGCATCCTCGATCTCGGCGACCAGCCCGCCGCGCTGCATCGGACGGGCCGCGGCGAGGAGATCGTCGGACTTCATCCGAAGCAGAATCGAGCAGGCCAACACCATGCGGCCCGGGATCTCGAATTGGAGTTGGCTCAGAGCGTCCAGGTACTCGCGGAACCGATTGGCAAGCACCGTGAGATCGATGTCCCACGGCTGCATGTCATCGGTTAATCGATGCAGAACCCCTTCCCAAGACTCGCCAACGAGTTCTTCGATGGGGATCTCTGCGATGCGAATCGCTTCCACAGACGCCGCCTCCTAGTTCAGGTTCAGTGCCAAGACCTCTGAAACGCCGTTCTTGATTGTCACTCCGTATGCCCTATCCGCATGACGAACTGTTTCCTCATTGTGTGAGACAACGATCACCTGCACGCGACTGGAGTACTCCTTAAGCATGCGCGCAAGCCGTGTCGTGTTCATTAGATCGAGCGCTGCGTCGATCTCGTCCAACACGAAGAACGGCGCTTTCTGATACTCCTGAAGCGCGAAGATGAACGCAATCGCAACCAACGTTTGCTCCCCGCCCGACAACGCATCGATCAGATGAGGCTCCTTGTCCGGCGGGTTTGCGCGGATCAGCAGGCCCGACGAGATGTCATTCTCGACCTCGAGAGCCAGCGATGCGCTCCCGCCCTCGAACAGCTGTGTGAAGATCTTGCTGAACGTTTCGCCTACGGATACCAGGACCTCAAGGAATCGCTGCCGTTTCCGCTCTTCGATGTCTCCGATGAGCCGTTCGATTTCCCGTTTCTCGTTCTCGAGCGCATCCACGCGCTCGCGGAACACGTTGTATTCTTCCTCGTATGCGGCGTACTCGTCGATCGCGCGCATGTTCACCGGTTCGAGGCGCTTCAGTCGCCGCCGACCGGCATCGAGCTGGCGTTGGAGTTGGCTCAGCGGTGCATCGACGAGCGTCTCCGGATCGACCTTCGGTGGCTCGCCCAGCGCCTCCAGCTCAGCCTCTGCCTCGGCCTCTTGCCGTTCGTATCGCGTCAACGAACGACGTAGGTTCTCGAGTCCCTGATACGCTTCGCGACGCTTCTCGCGCATGTCGCGCAATTCGTCGCTTCGCGAGCTTGCTTCGCCCTTGGCGCGATCCTTGTCCTCCTGCTGGCTGGAGAGCTCCTTCTCCTTGTCCGCCAGGCGTGCCTGTAGTTCAGCTACTTCGGCCTCGAGCGATTCAATCTCCTTGCGAAGCTTGCTGATCTGCTGCCGCCGCCGCGTAACGTCGAAGCTTGAATCCTTTGCCTTCGGTGCGTCGTCGGCCTTTGCGCCCTTCTGCGGCCGCCATCCGCCGGATACGGCGCCCCCCTTGCTTAGCTGGTCGCCGTCCAACGTAACAACGCGTACGCCGTCTACGCCGCGGACCGCTTCGAGGTTTTCGGCGATCACCGTGTCGCCCAGTACGTACTCGAATGCGCGGCGATACTTCTCGTCGAATTCGATTAGGTTGATCGCGTAGTCGACGACGCCGGGAAGCTTCAGTGCTTCGGCGGACGCCAAGCTCTTTCTCGCCGTCACCAGGCGGCGAAGGGGCAGGATCCGCGCTCGCCCCAGACGCTTCTCCTTCAGGTAGTTGATGCAGTCGATCGCGGTTTCGCGGGAGTCGACAACGACGTCTTGCGCGTGTCCGCCGATGACCGTATCCAGTGCGGCCTCAAACCCGGACCGAACGGTGCCGAGCGTCTGGATCGTTCCGTACACGCCGCCGCGCTTGCGCTCGATCAACCCCTGTACGGCGGGGTTCACGCGGGACGGGCTCGATCCACTTGAACGCTGGCGGGTCTCGGCTTCGCGCATACGGCCGATCTCCTCAATCATTTCCTGCAGGTTCTGGGTTTGCTGGCGCTTCAGGCTAATCTCGGATTGCTTATGCATGATGTCGGAGCGAATGCGCTCCAACTCCTTGATCAATGTGATCTGCTGGTCGCCGGTTAGGTTCTCTTGCAGGCCTTCGAGTTCCCACTCTTTGTTCTCGATATCGGTGTCGAGCCGGCCGACTTCGCGCTCGAACTCGGCAATCCGCTCGTCCATCCCGACGCGCTCCTGCCGCGCCTTCTCCAGTTTCTCGATGACGCCTTCGCGACGCTTGTGCTGGATCGAGACGGCAAGGCGCTCCTGCTCCTTGCCGAGCCTCTGGTACTCGAGAGCGGCGTCGCGCTCGTGCTGCAATGACAGAAGGCGGCGACGTCGCTCGGCAAGGATGATGCGGTGCGTGTTGAGCTTGGTCTTGACGTCCTTGAGTTCGCCGATCGCTTTCTTGCGTTTCTCGTCGTACGCGGCGATCCCGCTGACTTCGTCGAGGATCTCGCGCCGGCGCAGCGGCGAACGCCGGATGATCTCGGTCACCGTACCTTGGGCAATGAGCTGTTGTCCGTCCGGATCGATCTGAGCAGCTTGGAGAACCTCGTCGATTGTGCTCCGCGGGCAGTTCTTTCCCATGAATGTATAGGATGCCGACTTGCGGGTGATTCGTCGTCCGATGGCTACTTCCGCTGCGTCCTTCCCATCCTCCAGGAAGCGGTCGAACCGGCTGTCGTCGTTCTCGAGGTACAGCACGACTTCGGCGCTGTCCTCCGGTGCGTACTGCTCGCCGCCGTTGAAGATCAGGTGTTCCATGCGATCGGCGCGGAGTTGGGACGATCGGCGTCCCATGACGAAACGGATCGCGTCGAATAAGTTCGACTTCCCGGATCCGTTCTCTCCGACGACGGCGGTAATGCCGGGGAAGAATGGAATCGCGAGGCGCTTGCGGAACGACTTGAAGCCGCTGAGCTCGACCCTAGTAATCTTCGTCATGTCGCGTCGTCTGCCGCGCCTCCTGACGCGGACCTGAGTGCGGATGCTCTTCCTGCCTTACTCGTCGAGAAGAGGCTCAGCTGGGTGATCCGCTGGCGCGAGGCAGGGACGGATTGGGATTCAGTGTCCGCGTCGGCGAGCAATCGCTCGATCTTGTAGCGGTTGTAGTCATTCGGTTCCGCGCGGTCCTCCTCCCATCGCATGATCGACGGAATGGATACGCCCAGTCGTTTGGCGACCGCTCGTTTGCTCCACCCGTTCTCCAGTCGGAAGTACTGCAGGCGCTTGCCCAATGTTTCCATGGATGGAAACCCCCTCCGGTTGGGTTACCAATATAACTTCTGTTACATCCCGGTGCAAAAGGGAACGAGAGGGGAGAACTCCCCTCTCGTTGAGCCGGTTCCCCTCACCTGTTCATCGGTTGTCTAGCTATTGCCCAAGAAACCCCAGATCAGTGCGCCCACTCCGGCAAGCAGGGCAACGATCGAAATGAACGTGAGCGTGTCGATCTGAGCCTTCAGATCCGCGTTGTCCTCGAGTGCTTGCAGGCGTGCCTCGTACGTTCCGAGGAGTTCCTGGTTCGACTGAACGATCCCTTCCTGCATCGTAGCCATCTCTTCGGACATGGCGGCGAACGCACCATCGAATCCCTCGAGTTTGGTTCGGTTGTTGTCGACGCGGATCGACAGCGCGGCCATCTGGCGCTCGAGTTCGATGACCTTGTTCTTGAACGTGCCGACATCTTCATCTTCCAGTGCCTGAACTCGGATGGCGAGCTCGTCCATGTAGGACTGCATGATCGTCATGTCTGTGGCCACGCTGTCGCGAAGCGCTGCGATCTCGGCCGACAGAGAGGCTTCAAGAGAGTCGATCTCCGCAAGGGTCGTCTCACGGAAATTGTAGTACTCGTTCTTGAACGTACTGTAGTCGGCGGCCCACAGGTCGAAGCTCTCCCGTAGCGCAGCCAGATCCGAGCCCTGGACATCCAGCCGTGCGCGGAGGTCCTCGCAGTACGCGGACAGTTCGGACAAGCCGGCTTCCAGCGCAACGATACGGACCTTCAGTTCTTGTTGAACTGTCGACAGCCCGTCAACGTCCTCGCGCAGACCGATGATCCGGCCTTCAGCCTCTTTGATCTCAACGGAAACCGCGGTTACGATATCACGTAGATCGTCAACAGTTGCGTTGAAGTCGTCGATATCGCCCATGTTTCCCTTGACTTCCCCCACCAGCTCGCCCATGAATGCCTCGAGACCGTCAAACACGGTCTCCATTGCGGCGAGTTCCTGTTCAAGCAGACCGGAGACCGATGTAGCGCCTTCTTCCTGCGCGTAGCCGACGAACAGGAAAGCAAGGAGCGACAGGGCGGTCACCGCTGTGACAGAAAGCGCTCTCTTCATTGTCGTCCTCCTTCTTTCGATCCGTAAAGGATTCCGTTTGAGGGTAGCGGCGGGGCCGGGTACGCGAGAGGACCGCTGCCGTGAGAGGGTCGATAATTTGTCAGGCATCGGCCGGACAACTGTCTTCGCTGTTGGAGTCGTCTTGCGAGGCGCTACGCGCCATCTGGCGGCTTGGACATAGATGAAGCGCCGTGGGAACAGAACTTGAGGAGGTTTCCGATTGTTGCGCCCCCCGCATTGCCATGATACAATGCGTCAATCTCCGAATGTCTGAAACAGCGAAGGTGACAAGGTTTTCGCGGGTTCTAAGGCAATCGTGAGACAAACCCGAAACCGAACACAAGAAGGGGTGCTACGGTCAAGATGAATGCATTGATTGCCATACCGGCGGCGATCTCGGTGCTCGCGCTCGTCAGCGCGTTCCTGTTCAATCGCTCGGTCGTCCGCAAGGCGCAGGGGAACGCTCGCATGAAGGAACTGCAGGGGTATATTCGCTCCGGAGCGTTTACCTTCATGATCTCCGAGGCCAAGGTGATGTTCATCACCATGGCGGTTATTGGGGTCATTCTGTGGATTCTGTTCTTCTGGCAGGTGGCCGTGGCGTTCTGGATTGGCGCGCTGCTGTCGCTGGCCGCGGGGTTCATCGGAATGAACGCGGCAACGCATGCGAACGCACGCACCGCAGATGCGGCTCAGAAGTCGTTCAAGGGCGCGCTCAACGTAGCGTTCTC
>Ga0272442_10010644_pt1 | contig 11310 bp, 12 predicted proteins | sample SSMForm2O_FD_200262 | JGI IMG/M metagenome (GOLD analysis project Ga0272442, IMG submission 200262) | Marine sediment archaeal communities from Little Sippewissett salt marsh, Falmouth, MA, United States - SSM-Form-2O | ecosystem: Environmental > Aquatic > Marine > Wetlands > Sediment ...
AAAAAAATTTAAAAAAAAGGTTATTTAGAATATCAAATTAGAATTTCTAATTTATTTTTTTAATTTTTTTTTCATAAATTGTTCTATTTTATCAAATGCTTTTTCTAAAGTATCCAATGTAGGAAGTATAACTACCCTAAAATGGTCTTTGCCATATGTGTTACAAAATCCAGATCCATGTACAACTAGTACATGTTTATCATAAAGTAAATCTAAAACAAATTCTTTATCGGTTTTCCATATCTTATTTTCCATAGCATCAATCTTTGGAAATATATAAAATGCGCCATCAGGTTTTGCAGTTGATATTCCTTCTATTTCGTTTAATCTTTTATATGCAAAATCTCTTCTTTTTTTGAGTTTTTCATTAATCTTTGGTATATGATCCTGTGGACCTTTTAAAGCTGCAATACATGCCTTTTGACAAACAGAGTTTGCACAAAGTCTTGATCGTGCAATTCTCATAAAGGCATCTTGAATCTCATCAAATTCACCTGAATGATGAAATAAAACATATCCCATACGCCAACCTGGAACAAGATATACCTTTGAAAAACCGTTAAAAGTTATTACTGGTAAATCTTTTGCTAAGGTTGCAGTTGCATATTGTTTTCCATCAAATGTAATATCATCATATATTTCATCAGAAATTATAGGTATTTGATTTTCACCAGCGATATTTAATATACTTTTTATAACCTTCCTTGAATACAAGGCTCCTGTTGGGTTATTTGGATTTATTAAAACAATACCTTTTGTACGCTTTGATATCTTCTTTCTTATATCTTCTTCATCTGGTTGCCATCCCTCTTCTTCAATACAATGATATGATATAGGTTTAGCTCCATTAAATTTTGTAATTAGTGAGTATTGAGGATATGTTGGACCAGGGATCAATAGCTCATCTCCGGGATTAAGAGAGGCATTTAGAATAATCTGCAATGATTCTGTCACACCAGTTGTAATACATATATCATCTGTTGAATAATTTACATTGTTTCTCTTTTTTTCTCTTTTAATAATTTCTTTTCGAAGATCCATAAATCCTTCCGAAGGAGCATATCCATTAAAACCTTGTTTTGATGCTTCATACAAAGCATCTTTCATATGTTGAGGCGTGTCAAAATCATATTTATTAGGATCACCAATATTTAGATGTAAGACATTAATACCTTTATTTTCCAATTCTCTTGCAGGAACAACTACATCTCTAATTGCATATGAAACACATTGCGAACGTTTTGATGCTTCTATCATAGAAATCAGCTATCCGACATCGTAATTTAACATAAATAGTTGATGGTAAAAAGATTATAATAAAATTGAAATTGAACATATATTTATTTAATTTATATCTTGTTTAACCATACAAATAAAAATGTTGTTCTTTTTATCATAAGTTATATTCTCTGTTACAAGAACTGGTAAACCGTTCTTTTTTTTATGAATTGTTTTAAATCTAGTAAAACCATTTTTTTTAATTTTATTTATTCTTTGTTTAAATTCGTCTTTGTTTTCAAATAAATTAAATTCAAACAAATTTAGATTAATCATCTCATTTGTGTTATATCCTAATTTCTCGTATATATTCTCGCTGCAATTAACTATATTACCTAACTTATCAAAATAGAAAAAATAATCAAAATCTATATTTTCAGAATTAATATCATATGCTTTTTCTTTTATTGTTAGTTTTTCTTCTAAATTCAACGTCTCATTAAAAATATTTGGCGAACTTATCCTCATTTCTCTTAATTTTTTATTTTTTTGTATTAAATTTTCAATTTTTTGTTCTGAATTAACATTTGTTGTAAGATTTTTATGAACCCCTCGATATCCCTGTAAATTACCATTTTTATCAAAAACTGGAAGAGCATTAGTATATAGACATATTTTCTGACCATTTTTATGGATATAATAGTTTTCAAGTTTTGTTATAGGTTCCTGCTTTTTACAAGAATCTGAGAAAACCGCTTCAGCCTTTTTTGCTTCATCTGAGGGCATGAGATCAAATACCGATCTTCCAATAACTTCTTCAGGAGTATAACCTAAAGTTTCCTTAACTTTGGGTGAACTATCTATAAAAACACATTTTTCATTTGTCTCCCAAGCCCATTCATCAATATTTTTCAATAGATCTTGATATTTACATTCGGCTTCTTCTTTTGCTTTTAATGTCTCTTCAAAAATTTCAGCTTTTTTTACACCTACTTTTTGGATTGCAAGCTTTAAACTCGTCATAACTCTATTTAAAGATTCAGTAAGATTATTTATCTCAAAAATCTCACTTTTTTCTAATTCAACCTCAAGATTTCCCTTACTTATCTCATTGATGTTTTTTGTTAATTTTTCCAGAGGTAATGATATAAAATATGCCATTATAAAAGCTACAATAAATGTACTAATTATAATAAAACTTAAAACTGCGGTTAAAATCTGAAATCCTTGAAACCCACCGATTATACTAACCGGAATCATAGAAATTGTAAGACACATCATAATAAGTAACATTTTAAGTCTCATTTTTTTCACCCATTCAACATATTTTCCTCTTTAAAATTTAAAGAATCATTCGGTTTTTCTTTACTATCACTATTTTCATTACCAAATATTTTTTCAATCCCGTCTTTGAACTTATTTGCATTTAAATCATTTAAAATTTTAAGTTCCTTTAAATAATCTATATATCCAATAATATCATTTTTTGCAGTTGCGTTTTTATTTTTTAGATCTTCAAATTCCACAAGACCAATCGGTCCTAATATTTCAACAAATTCTTCTTTAATTTTATTTTCCATATCTGTTTTTGATGAAAATAAAACTTTAATTGGCTCTATATCTTCTACAGGTTTTAGTGGTATTGTAAAATAAAAAGTACTACCTTTATTAAGAGTACTTTCAACCCATATCTTTCCTTTCTGAGATTCAATAATACCTCTGCAGATAGCTAGGCCTAAACCAGTACCACCATGTTTTCTATCTAGATGTCCTTCGATTTGATAAAATGGTTCAAAAACACGAACTCTATCCTCAGGATTCATACCTACACCTGTATCTTTTACACTAAATAATATATGATCACTTTTAGCCTCAGCTTGGACAATAATCTCACTATTATTTTTAGAAAATTTTATAGCATTATGAGTTAAATTACGCAATACCTGACTTATCCTATCTGAATCAACCTTAATTATTGGTAAATTCCCTGTTTTAATTATAAGATCTATGTTTTTCTCTTTGGAAAAACCCTCTAAAAATTTAATTGTATCTTTAATGGTTTCTCTTAAATCAGTTTTTTTAAATGAAAATTTTAAATGAGCTGCTTCTATTCTTGAAATCTCAAGGAAATCTTCAATTATTCTATCAAGTCTTTCAGCATTTCTAAGTATAATATCCACACTTTCCTTTTGTTTTGAACTAAGTTTTCCAAAATATCCATTCTGAAGCATTTGTAGCTGTGCCTTCATAGGGGTTATAGGTGTTCTAAGCTCATGTGATGTTATACTTAAAAATTCAGATTTTGCTTTATCAATCTGTCTTCTTTCCTCATCCATTTTACTTAATGCCATTGTTGTTTTATTAATTGCATTACCAAGTTTTTCAATTTCATCTTTTGTTTTTATATCGGTTCTTATATTAAAATTACCTTTCTCAATTTCCTGAGTTGCATTATGAAGTGAAATAATTGGTTTTGTAATAGAACGTGATACAAACAAACCAATTATTGCAGCATCAATTGCAATAAGTGATATAATTAATACTGCAGCACTTTGAAGAACTGTAATTTGATCTGAAAAGATTTCAGATTCTTCATATAAAAATGAAATAGATATTGAATAAAAATAATAAATTCCAAGAGTTGGAGCTGCTATTCCTACAAGCATAAATAATAATGTTATCCTATGGCTAATCTTTCCAAATAAAAAATTATACAAATTAAATGGCTCTTTATTCAACTTTTACACCTATATCTCTTAAATTACAGAATTTTTTATTTTTTTTATCTGATAATAAAATTTTAAATATATTTTCATAATAATGATATTTTTGTTTGCCCTCTCATCCTCCAATACTTTTAATCTTGTTATTATTTAACAGTAAACATTTGTAAGTTAAAAATTTTATGATTTAATATTAAACAGTTAAGTTTTTAGTTTCATTTGATGACGTAATTGAATTAAATGAAGATTTACCCCAATTTCTTCAACTTTTAAAAGATAAAAATTATCTAAACAATCTTTAAAATCATCTATAAATTGTTGACCAAGTTTTTCTCCAAAATTATCGATTATTTTTTCTAAAAGATTTTGAATTGATCGTCGTATATCAGTTTCACTAATCTCATCGAGATTTGTCATAATGCAAATATTAAATATATCGTCTGAATCAATATTTGTTACTTCAATTTGTTTTAAAAAAAAGAATTTGCTATCAACATTTTTTAGAAAAGAATTCATAGCGTATATCGCATATTGCTGGGTGCTTAGATTACTTATAACTTCGATTAATGCTTTGATTATATTTTTTATTAATAATGAATAATTAATCTGTTTTTTATTTAAATCGACACCGAGTTCTGTTAGTTTTTCCATATATTCATGTGTCAATTGTCTTTTAAATTCATCTATATGAATTGGTTTATCTAAATTCTGTAGTTTTTGTATTAATCCAAAAATCAAATTTTCAATTGCCATACCTACATATTGTGGTTTTAAAATATCTAAATCATCGTAAATATTTATCTCATTGCTTCCAAAAGTATATCTTACATCTATGATTTTGACTTTTTGTAAAAAGCTATATTTTTTAGAATATTCTTCAATTAAATTTTGAATTGTTGAAATTGAAAAAGAACGGCCATATTTTTTATCCAACAAATCAATAATTATTTTTATAACACGATAAAATACATCGGTATTATAATTTACAGTTTTTTTAATTTGTTTTTTATCAACTTCATAGTTAAATTGCATAAAATCAAGATCTGCACCTATCTCCTTTAATTTCAATGAGTATCTAGTTCCAACATTATTTTTAACTTCTTTTATAAAGAAAAATCCTGCATTACCACCTATTGCAACTACAATATTTTTAATAATTTCCTCTATTGCTTTACCAAGTTTTTCTTGACTTATTGAATCTATTGAAGAATCGATATTTACAATCCTTTCAATTTCTAAATATCTACTTGTTTTTATTTGAGCATATCTTAAAAAATTATATTCATCATACAATTTTTTAATAGTGTTATTAACCATAACTAAGGCATAATCCTCAGAGGATCTTCTACTAATCACACTAATAATTGATGATAATACTAGGTTCATTAACTCTGAGTTTTTAATTTCGATACCACTCAACCCTCCAATTTGTTATAATAAACTAGTTATTTAAAGTTATTAAACTTATAAAAGGATTATTAATTACAAAATCTATTTTAGTATGTTATTTTATTTCGATATAATTTCCTACAAAATTTTAGATAAAATGGATGGGGAAATAAAATGTCAAAAAAAATAATGATAGTAGATGACGAAGAAGACATAAGAGTTACTGTAGGTAAGATATTTGAGGTTTCAGGTTATGAGGTTATTTCGGCGGAAGATGGAAAAGATTGTTTAAATAGATTAAAAGATACAACTCCAGATATAGTAATACTTGATATTATGATGCCTGGTATGAATGGATGGGATGTAGCTGCAAGAATTAAAGAGAACTCAAAATGGTCAAATATACCTATTGTTTTTCTAACAGCAAAATCTGATGAGATGAGTATTGGGATAGGTGGACTTGCATCAGAAGACTATATTGTAAAACCATTTGATGTTATAAAACTAAAAGAAAGAGTTGAAGAGATTTTAAATAAAAAATAAAAAAAAATTACCTTACTCCTCTTTGACAATTACAGCACACATTATGTATTTTATCGTAACAATTGCTACAAACAAGTCTACCACATAAATGACAAGTAAACATAGCATCAGGTCTACCACAAATGCTGCAAAGACCAACCATATCTATCATTTATCATCCCTGCCTATAGAAATCAATTTTCTTCTTAAATCTTCAATAGGCATATCTGTTAAAACAAGCGGGATGTTTTCTCTGTTCGCTAACTGTATTGCAAGTGGATCAACTGCACTTGGTTGATGGTAAACAACAACAGATGGTTTAACAGGGTGAATCCTTATAGCAATCATTGGACTTCTACCATATCTGATACCTGTAAAAACAAGTGATCTTTCTGTACTCCAACCATAAAGAGTTGAATAACTTGTTGAATTAATTGTTTTAATTATTTCAACACCATCAACAAGAGTAAACCCTTTTATATTTATTTTATAATCCATTTTTGAAGTCAAAATTTTTCCACGTATTTCTTTAATAAAATCATCAATAGGGACAGAACATGGATATTCCATAATATCTAAGATACCTTCATGATTTTTTGTTATAAACTGATATTTTCTTAAAACTTGACCATTGTTTTTATTTTCATCTATCTCCAAAAAAGCCTCAATTATTTTTTTAACAGTTAAAATCCCTGGAGATTTCCTACGTCCAGATTCATAATCACTAATAACACTAGGTGAAAGTTTCAGATAATTTGCACACTCTGTCTGAGAAATATTAAAAGCTGTACGCCATTTTTTAATTGTTTTTCCAGGTTTAATACTAAAAGTGATTTCTCCAGCAATTTTTTCTCCTAAAATATCCTTTACCCGCATAAAAACAACCTACATTGCCAATATTTTTTTCTTATTATGTCGATAGTAATATCGACAATAAGTTAAAAATCTTTCTAAAAACATCGAATAATTAAAAGTATCACTCCAACAATTTTTAAAAACCCAAGAAATAAAATCTTCACCATACTCAACTAAAACAAATCCTGTATTAATCTTATTTAAAATATAATTATCACATTCTCAAATGGTTTGAGTTCCTTCATATCCTGACCCATAATTTCGATCTGAACCATAATTAAACTCTCATTTCATATCATATTTTTCAATTTTTATTATAAAAGATTCATAGGTATTTCCTAAAAAAAGTTTATCTTTTTTAGCTTGAAACACTTCTAACTAACTATAACTAATACAAAAGTTACAAATATCACCGAAATTTTTTTTATTAATGTTTCCCCGACTTTATTTATTTCAAATTTATTTTATAAATGTATATACGAAGATTTTATAGCACAAAAAATAAACAACTATTTATTTTTTTTATATGAAAAACCTTCCTCAGTAACTTTTTAATTCTAAATCATCATATTGTTTTTAATGAAGATTAATGAGATTTTTTACTCAATTCAAGGTGAAGGCTATTGGGTTGGCCTTCCAAATATTTTTATTCGATTTACAGGTTGTAATTTAAGATGTTCATATTGTGATACAAAATATGCATATACAAAAGGAAAAATATTATCTATCGAAGACATAATTCAAATTCTTAATAAATATCCATGTAAATTTGTTTGTATAACTGGTGGTGAGCCTGTAATACAGAAAGATATTGGTATTTTAATTTCAAATTTGTTTAAAAAAGGTTATAATATCTGTTTGGAGACAAATGGTAGTTTGGATATTTCTGAATTTATCAAAGTTGAAGGTTTAATTATATCTCTTGATATCAAATGTCCTTCATCTAATATGCATGAAAAGATGCTATTTGAAAATTTATTAATAATTAGAGGTTCTGATCAGGTTAAATTTGTAATAAAAGATAGAGTTGATTATGAATATGCAAAAAAAATATTAGATAAATATAAAACTTCTGCAGCTGTTTTTTTTCAACCTGTCTGGGGTACAAATATTAAAGATATTGCTAGATGGGTTTTAGATGATGGTTTAAATGTTAGAGTTGGTTTTCAATTTCATAAAATGATATGGGGAGATGTTAGAGGTTTTTGAATGATGATATTTTTTTAATTATTACCACACACAAAGTATTTACAGTAAAAGTGTATTGTTGGTTGAAAAAATCATTACGAAAAACATGTGATTAATTTGGAAATATATGTAAAAGAGGTGAATAAATAATGCAACCATCTAATATGGCATATGATAGGGCAATAACTGTCTTCTCTCCAGATGGTAGATTGTTTCAGGTCGAATATGCAAGAGAAGCAGTAAAAAGAGGAACAACAACAGTTGGATTGAAATTTAACAATGGAGCTGTGTTAATAGTTGATAAGAGAGTTTCTTCAAGATTAGTTGAACCAGGTTCAATTGAAAAAATATTTACAATTGATGATCATATAGGTTGTGCGACTTCAGGTCTTGTTGCTGATGCTCGTGCTCTAATCGATAAGGCTCGGTTGGATGCTCAGATAAATGAAATAACTTATAATGAAAAGATACAGATCAAAACTCTTGTAAAACGCATTTGTGATTTTAAACAGACATATACTCAATATGGTGGTGTCCGTCCGTTTGGTACTGCACTTCTTATTGCAGGTGTTGATGAAACAGGTGCCCGTTTATTTTCAACAGATCCTTCTGGTGCTCTTATGGAATATAAGGCAGCTAGTGAGGGTTCTGGTCGAAGTGGAGCAATGGCGTATCTAGAGGAAAAATATGATTCTAATCTAGATTTAGAGGCTGCTGTTGATCTTGGTATTAAAGCATTACATAAGGGTACTGAGGGTAAGCTTAATCCTGAGGCAATTGAGATTGGTACTGTTCAAAAGGATGTTAAGTTTCATATAGTACCAAAAGAAAAGGCTCATTCTTATGTTAATAAAGCAATCGGAGGAAAATAGATTTGGTAAGTCTTGATGATATAGTATTTGATGCTATTTTTAATGATTCAAAAAAAGGGACTAATGTTCCTCAAGACTACTTCAAAAAATTTTGAGGGATAACCTATGTCAAAGGATATAAAAAAGGATCATACAGACGAGATTCTTAAAAACAATGTCATTGCAAGATTTGAATCCCACGGAGAACGATTTGAGATAATCATTTCTCCTGAGATTGTTGAAAGAATAAGAAACGGTAGTCCATTGGATATGAAGGATCTTGCAAGCGAGTTTATTTTTTCCGATGCAAAAAAGGGTAATAAAGCCTCAGTAGATAAGATGGAGGAAGTGTTTAATACTAACTCAGTAGAAGAAATTGCTAAGATAATTATTCTTAAAGGAGATGTCCAACTTACTACTGAGCAAAGACATGAGATGCAGGAGCAGAAACGTAAACGTATTGTTGATATTATTGTTAAAAATTCTATGGATCCTCAGACTAAAATGCCTCATCCGCGTAAGCGTATTGAGCTTGCAATTGATGAGGCGAAAGTTCATATTGATCCTTTTAAGCCTGTAGATTTGCAGGTGAAAACTATTGTTGAGGCTTTGCGTTCTATTGTTGCTATTTCTATGGAAAATGTGAAGATTTCAGTTAAGATTTCTTCTGAATTTATTGGAAAGGCTTATGGTGTTGCTAGGAATTTTGGTACTCTTGAGCGTGAGGAATGGCAGTCTGATGGTTCTTGGCTTGGTGTTATTAAGATTCCAGCGGGTATGCAAACTGAGTTTTATGATAAATTGAATGATGTTACCAAAGGTAATGTAGAGACTAGGATTTTGAAGTGATATATATTTAGAGGCTTGTAATTTTATGCAGAAGGAAAAAAGAAAAATAGTTATTCCCAGTCAGTTGTTAGGCGATGTTAAATCTAATAAGGCTGGTCGTGGTACTTATATAGCTGATGGTAAAATATATTCTGAGTTGCTTGGTTTTTTAAAGGAGAATAATCAATATATTGATGTTATTCCTTTGAAAGGCCGTTATGATCCTACTGTTGGTGATACCGTTATTGGTTTTGTTGAGGAAGCTTTGACTTCTGGTTGGCTTGTGGATATCAATGCTTCATCTCCTGCTTTGTTACATCAAAATGAGGTTCCGTGGAGGGTGGATTTTGGTGATACTGAGAAGTATTTAAACCATGGTGATTGTATCAAAGCTAAGATTTTATCTGTAGATGAATCAAAAAAATTACAGGTTACTTTGAATGATAATGATCGTAATTTATATAAGATAAATGGTGGTCATGTAATTGAGGTTGAACCTACTCGTGTTCCACGTATTATTGGTAAAAAAGAGTCTATGTTAAATCTTATTAAAAAGTATATTCGTTGCCGTATTTTTGTTGGTAAGAATGGAAGGATTTGGATTGATGGAGATCCTGAGAATATTGATAAAGTAATTAATACTATTAGTAAGATAGAAGATGAGTCTATTACTTTTGGGCTTACTGTTAGAATTGAGGAAATGTTAAAAAAAGATGCAAAGGATGTGCGATAAATGAAGTCAGATGTTGAATTGATTGACAGCAATGGTAAACGGATGGATGGTCGAGGTTTTGAAGATTTACGGCCAATTAAGATTGAAGCAGGAGTTTTACATAGGGCTGATGGGTCTTGTTATTTGGAATGGGGTGGTAATAAGGTTCTTGTTGCTGTTTATGGTCCTCGTGAGGCTGTTCCTAGGCATACTCAGAATCCTATAAGGGCTATTATTAATGCTAGGTATAATATGGCTGCTTTTAGTGTTGGTGATCGTAAAAGACCGGGTCCTGATAGAAGGAGTCGTGAGATTTCTAAGGTTATTTCTGAAGCTTTGGAAAAGATTGTTCTTACTAATCATTTTCCAAGAGCAGCTATCGATGTTAATATTGAAGTTTTAGATGCTGAGGCAGGTACTAGATGTGCTGGTTTAACTGCTGCTGGTGTTGCTTTGGCTGATGCTGGGATTCCAATGACTGATATACCTGCGGCTTGTGCTGCTGGTAAGATAGCAGGTCAGGTTGTTGCTGATCTTGGTAAGGAGGAGGATAACTTTGGTGATGCCGATTTACCTATTGCTATTTCTCCTAGGACTGGTGAGATTCTTCTCCTTCAGATGGATGGTCATTTAACACAAGATGAATTTAATAAGGCTTTTGATCTCGCTGTTAAAGGATGTTATACTGTTTCTGAGATTCAGAAAAAAGCTATTTTGGATAAATATACTAAATTGGAGGGAGAATAATGACTGTTGTTCCTATTATTAAACGTGATTTTATCTATAAACTTGCTGAGCAGGGTAAGCGTATTGATGGTAGAAAGTTTAATGATTTTAGAAATATTGAAATTGAAACTGGTATCATTACAAAGGCAGAGGGTTCTGCTCGTGTTAAGATAGGTAATACTCTGGTTATGGCTGGCATTAAGATGGATGTTGGTGAGCCCTATCCTGATTCTCCAGAGTCTGGTGTTATGACTACCGCGGCTGAGTTAATCCCTATGGCGTCTCCTGATTTTGAGGC
>Ga0272442_10010645_pt1 | contig 11309 bp, 9 predicted proteins | sample SSMForm2O_FD_200262 | JGI IMG/M metagenome (GOLD analysis project Ga0272442, IMG submission 200262) | Marine sediment archaeal communities from Little Sippewissett salt marsh, Falmouth, MA, United States - SSM-Form-2O | ecosystem: Environmental > Aquatic > Marine > Wetlands > Sediment ...
TGGTGAGGTCTTGAAACATGATCATATGGATTTTGTAACGACAAGCACTGCAGTTGAAAGATACAATGCAGTAGGTGAGATAGATGTTCCTTGGGCCATTTCATGGGCTGATGAAGACCGTGATGTATCAACATGGCTTGGAAATGACATGCAGCATGCTTGTTTTGATGAGTTAAAACATCTGGGGCATAAAATCAAAGAAAAGGGTGACCCTGACCTGCTTCATACTTGGAGGAAACTACAGACTTCTGATCACTTATATTATTGCTCCACAAAGGGTCTTGCTGATGGAGATGTTCACGCATATTTCAGCCCTTATGATGGTCCTTATGATGGTTTTATTAATTATATGAATATATTACAAGATTTAAAACAAAAAGTATAGTAATTATTTAGATAGATTTTTTAACTACTCTCTTGTTTAGTGTTTTGAGGAGAGGCTAGTTTGAAGATAGCTCATTTTACTTGGGAGTATCCGCCAGTAATCTATGGTGGTCTTGGTACTTTTGCAACAGAAATCACTAAGAAACAAAAAGAACTTGGAAATGATATAACAGTTTTTTCTCTTAATGAAAATAATGCTCTTGACACATATGAAAAATGGAATAATATTGAGGTATACCGTCCAAAAACACTTGATTTAACAGAAACCTTCAGGCTTTTTGCAGATTATGAGCTAAAGTCATGGGGTGATCATTTCAAATTTTTTGCAGATGTAGTAAGCTATAGTACTATGTCGGCATCTCAACTTGTAAACCAGCTTGTTAGAAAAGATGGAAAAAAATATGATGTTGTAGATGCTCATGATTGGCTTGGGATAATGGGCGGCATTGTTGCAAAAAGAGAACTAGGTTTACCACTTATGTTTCATGTTCATTCCACTGAGGTTGGGAGATCTGTTGGGCGAGGTTCACATGCGATAAAAGATATAGAGTTTGAAGGTGGACAAGTCGCAGATTGTGTTATTACTGTTTCATATGCTATGAAGGATGAACTCGAAAAACTTGGTTTTCCTCCACACAAGATAAGGGTATGCTGGAATGGGGTAGACCCCGATAAATACGATCCAAAAAAAGTATCTGGTGAAGAAAAACTCAATCTCAGAAGAGGATACGGAATCCAAGATGATGAAAATATGGTCTTTTTCGTGGGTAGACTTGTAACTGTTAAAGGAGTAGACAACTTGGTAAGAGCTATGCCTGATGTTATAGAAAACTTTCCAAATACAAAACTAGTCGTACTTGGAATAGGTGATCTAGAGTGGCCTTGCAAGAATATGGCAAAAGAGTTTGGAATTGAGGATAAAATTATTTTTAGAACAGAGTTTATTAGCGAACCTGAGAGAATCAAGCATTATGCTGCAGCAGACTGCGTAGTTTTACCTTCGATTTATGAACCTTTTGGAATTGTTGCTACAGAATCTATGAGTATGGCAAAACCAACAGTTGTTGGTGCCACGGGGACAAATGGCTTCAGAGAACAAATAATTCCAACAGGTGCTAAACAAAACGGTTTTCACGTAAATCCACATAAACCTGGTGACATTGCATGGGGAATCAAACAGGTTCTTAAAGATAAAAATAGAGCTGTAAGATTTGGTAAAAACGCAAGAAAAAGAGTTCTAGAAACATTTAGTTGGGATAGTGTAGCGAAGAGAACACTTGATATCTATAAGGAATTTTTATGAGAGAATGGCTTGTAACAAATGGTCTTGGAGGATATTCTTCTCTTACTTACAAAAATACCAATACTTCAAAATTTCATGGTCTTCTTGTAGCAAGTTTAAACCCTCCTACAGAAAGATGGGTTTTTGTATCAAATATAATAGACAAGATACAAGTTAATGATAAAACCCAGGATCTTGAAAGTTTTAGAACGGGTTTTGATTTTGATTATTTTCCAAATTTTACTTACAAATCAGATGATTTTACAATTAGAAAAACAGTTTTAATGCAGCATGAAAAAAACACTACAATTCTTAGGTATGATATCAAAAACAAAAGGCCGATTACTATGGTTCATGGGCCTATTGTTCATAACAGACATATCTATGATGTAAACAGCCAGAGGTATATGTCTTTTGAGCAGGAAATAAAGGATGGTTTTCTTTATGTAAAACCAAATGGGGGTAGTAAGGTTCTTAAGATTAGAGTTCCTGATAGTATGTACAGTCAAAAAGATTATTGGGAAACACTTTACTATTCAAAAGACAAAGAACGTCGTGATTCTTGGATAGACAACGCTGTTCATATTGGATATTTTTATAAAGCAATTGAAAAACCATGTGTTTATTATCAGTTAATAACAGTGGAAGATAAATTGGATTTAAATCCAGCTACTATTTTCTCAAATGAGAAAAAGAGAAAGAAAAAATTGTTAGAAAACTCTTCTCTTGCAGATAAATTTGAAAAACTAGTTTATTCTTCTGACAATTTTATTGTTAAAAAAGGTAAAGACAAATCAGTAATTGCAGGTTATCCCTGGTTTGGAGATTGGGGGCGAGATACACTTATTGCGCTTCCGGGTTTAACTTTAGTTACAAAGCGTTTTGATGATGCTAAAAAGATTCTTCAAAGCTTTGCAAAGTATTGTAAAAATGGTCTTATTCCAAATGCCTTTATGGAGCGAGATTCTGTTGCGGTTTACAACACGGTTGATGCTTCTCTTTGGTTTATTGATAGATTCTATCAGTATATGAAATATACAAACGATATAGAGTTTCTTAAGAAGAACTGGGAAGTACTTGAATCGATAATTAAAGGATATATGAATGGTACTGATTTTGATATAAAAATGGATGAAGATTTTCTTATAAGTCATGGTCCAGGTCTTACTTGGATGGATGTAAAAATTGGAGATTTTTACCCAACTCCTCGTTTTAGAAAAGCAGTTGAAATCCAAGCATTATGGTATAATGCTCTAAGCATAATGAGTGTTTTTTCAAAACAACTTGATAAAAAAGATATATTTTTAGATATATCTAAATCTGTTAAGAAATCATTTAACAAACAATTTGATTTATTATATGATGTAGTTGATACAAGAGATTTTTCTGTCAGGCCAAATATGATATTTTTGGTAAGCCTTGATTTTCAATTGATTGATCTAGAAAAACAGAAAAAGATAGTAGACAACATACAAAGCGATTTACTAACTGTGTTTGGTCTTAGAACACTTTCGCCGCATGATCAAAACTACAAGGGATACTATATAGGGGATTACAACAAGGATGAGGCGTATCATAACGGAACAGTATGGCCTTGGCTTCTTGGCTCATTTATTAAGGCTTATGTAAAAACAAACAAAAATGATGCAGAATCTAGGAAAAAAGCATTTAATGAATTCTTAAAACCAATGCTACAGATATATGGTGATTCTTGGGATGGATCAATACATGAGATTTTTGATGCAGAGTCGGTGTATATTCCAAGAGGATGCATCAGCCAGGCATGGAGTGTTGCAGAAATATTACGTTCTTGGGTTGAGGATATAGAAAATAAAAAACCAGAATTTGGAAATAAACTAATTTCACATAAAATAAGCATTTAATACGTATTGCTGTATCATACGATTTGTATTAAAAAACGAAGCGTTAATTGCTATACAGCTTCTCATTGTTCTAATCCAGTTGTCTCGATCAGTATAATATTTTGGTATAATCCAATCTTCTAACTTATCATATAAATCATATTTATCTATGTTGTCATCAGATGATTCATCCTCTGTTTTTTCAGGACCGATACTCCAACCAGTGATATTTTCAACACAACCCTCAAGCCACCAACCATCAAGAGTGCTGCATTGTGGAACACCGTTGTGGGCTGCTTTCATACCACTAGTTCCTGATGCTTCACGTGGCCTACGGGGGGTATTAAGCCATAAATCAACACCCGCGGTCATTAGTTTTCCAATTGCCATTTCGTAATTGTGAATAAATATGATTTTTACTTTTCCTTTAATTGATTGCATTACTTGATATATATGTCTAATTGTATCCTTACCGGAACCATCTTTGGGATGGGCTTTTCCTGCATAAATTATCTGAATTGGTCCTACTTTCTCAGATATTTCTTCTAATCTTTTCTGATCAGAAATTAGTAGATCAGGACGTTTGTAAGCAGTCTGCCTTCGGGCAAAACCAATAGTGAAATCATCATAGTTCATGCCCACATTATAACGAGTATTTACAAAGTTTATAAGGTCCTGTTTTGCTTCCATATGGGCATTCCAAACTTCTTGTTTATCCATGCTAAACGCGGAGCGAAGAATATAAGGGTCAGATTTCCAACCTGGCATATGCTTGTCAAATAATCTCTGAAAAGGCTCAGAGACCCATGTGGGTGTGTGAACACCGTTTGTTATACTATCAATGCTGTATCCTGGAAACATTATTCTTGATACTTCACCGTGTTTCTTTGCAACGCCGTTTACATAATGGCTGAAAAACAGTGCAAGGCGGGTCATGTTAAGCTTGTTTTCAAAAGTAACATCTTCTAGTATAAACTCTGGTAGAATGCCGCCGATCATCGATTTTGCCATGTTGATATCAAACTGATCATGACCTGCTGCAACAGGGGTATGAGTTGTAAAAACACACTGTTGACGAACTTTTTCAACATCATTTGACTGGTCATAAAGTTCAAGAGTTCCGAGTGCAGCATGACCTTCGTTCATATGGTATTTATCTATAGTTGTGTAGCCAAGTGCCTCCAGAATTCTGATACCGCCAATTCCAAGTACTATTTCTTGAGCGAGACGATACTTGTTATCTCCACCGTATAAATATTTTGTAACAGAGCGATCATAATCACTATTTCCCTCTATATTTGTATCAAGGAAAAAAACAGGAACAATATAACCACTTACCCCTCTCCATTGATAAAGCCAGGCACGAACTTTTACTTCGCGTCCTTCAATATTAACAGTGGTTGTAGAAGGTAGCTCCTGTAGGAAATTTGCAACTGGGAACTGAATTGGTAACTCAATTTGATTGCCATTTTCATCAATTTTTTGATAAAAATAACCATTTTCTGATAGAAGGGTAACGCCTACTACTGGGACGTTTAAATCCGCACATGATTTAATTGTATCTCCTGCAAGAATTCCGAGACCGCCACTATATGATGGAATATTTTCATCTATTCCAATCTCCATAGAAAAATAAGCTATCTTTGGTTTTCCACCAAGACTTACAATACTCTTCTGAACTGTTCCATCACCTGTTTCAGTGTCGACCATTTGCTCCTCTACCACCAATCAATGAATACTTATGCTTTTTATAAACTGTTTCATTTTAGTAAAGGTTTATTTGTAAATGCATTAAATTATAAATACAAAAGTTGTAATACCTTTTAATAGAAACCCAGTTGGGTGGTGGTTAAAATACCTGAAAAGAAATGTGAGATATGTGGTAAAAAATTTCATTTGCATGAGCATAAGTCTGGATTTGTCATAAAAGATGAGCATTTTATTTGTGAAGAACATAAAGATGAAGAAATCAAAAAATTTACAAAAACAATAATGCAAGACAGATTCAATGGCATGCCAATAGGATTATGGCTCATACATGAACAAAACAAAAACAAAACAATGATGACTGTAAAAAACAAAGAATAATTATTAATGAAAACCCTTTTTATATTTTAATTTATAACATTAAGATATGTTTATTATAAAACTTGGTGGCAGCGTCATTACAGACAAAGCCAAAGATTGTACTTTTAAACAAAAAGTTATGGATAATTTATCAGAGCAAATCAAAAGAGCTGGTAAAGAAGCAATAATCATACACGGTGCAGGATCATTTGGCCATATAATTGCAAAAAAATATGATTTAAACAGCGGATACAAAAGACTAGAGCAAATTAAAGGTTTTTCAGAAACACATGAAAAAGTTCAAGCACTTAATTCTCTTGTTTTAAAATCGCTTCAAAGTGCAGGTCTTCCAGCTGTATCAATATCTCCTCATTCTACAATAAAACTACAAAATCACAAACTTGAAAGAATGAATTACGAAATATTTGAAGAATATCTTGAAAAAAAATTCATGCCAGTTACATTTGGAGATGTAGTACTTGACAAAACTCTTGGTTTTTCAATCTGCTCAGGTGATCTTCTTGTACAGGCTCTTGCTAAACATTTCAAACCTGAAAAAGTGATCTTTGTCATGGATGAAGATGGTCTTTACACAGCAAATCCAAAAATAGATAACAAAGCAAAACTCCTTGAAAAAACAACTATAACTGATTTTGAAAAACTTACAACAAGTCTTGACTCACATGCAGATGTTACAGGCGGAATGGCGGGTAAAATTGAAAATATTAAAAAAATTACTGGTTTAGAAATTGATACTGTCTTGCTAAATGGTAATAAAGCAGATAGATTATACCATGCTCTCGTTGGAGAGGAAACAAAAAGTACAACTGTTATTGGAGAAAAAAGAAAATGAATAAAACAGAAAGTAGAAAAGATGAACATGTACAAGTAAGCCTTGAAAAAAACGTTTCATCTGAATATAACTACTGGGATGATATAAGGTTGATTCATAATTCACTTCCTGAAATTTCCAAAGAAGATATAGATCTTTCAACAAATCTTTTCGGTAAAAAACTAGGAGCACCTTTAATAATTGCAAGTATGACCGGGGGATACCCAAAAGCAAAAAAAATAAATGAAAACTTAGCGATTGCTGCACAAAAATATCAAATAGGGATGGGTGTAGGCTCTCAAAGAGCAGCACTTGAAAAAAAGGATCTTGTTGAAACATATTCTATAATAAAAGATTATGATATACCACTGCGTTTTGCAAATATTGGTGCTTCACAGATAGTTATGTGGGGTCATGAAAAAACTCTTGAAAACGCTGAAAAAATGATAGAAATGATAGATGCAGATGTATTCATTGTCTGTCTTAACTTTTTACAAGAAGCAGTAATGCCTGAGGGTGAGTCAAATGCAAGAGGTGTAATTGATTCGATTAAAAAACTTGCAAAAGATTTGAAAAAACCAGTTATTGTAAAAGAGTCAGGAGCGGGGATATCCTATGATGTTGCCGAGAAACTTTCGAAGACAAAAATCTCTGGTATAGATGTTGGTGGTCTCGGAGGTACAAGTTTTTCAGCAATAGAGCATTTCCGATCAAAAATAATTAATGATAAATCACATGAGCGAGGTGGTAAAACCTTTTGGAATTGGGGAATACCAACACCAACAAGCATTCTTCATGTAGGAGATGCAACTGATTGGAAGATACCAATAATTGCAACAGGTGGGATAAGAAATGGCCTTGACGCAGCAAAATCAATAGTTCTAGGTGCAGATGCCGCAGGGATCGCAAGGCATCTTTTAAAACCTGCAATAAATAGTAGTAAAGAAGTATCGGAAGAATTAGATATAATACTCAAGGAATTAAGAGCAACAATGTATCTTCTTGGAATAGATGAAATTGAAAAATTACATGATTGTGACTGGGTAATCGTTGGTGACAGATTATGGATTTAAAAGAAGAACTTAAAAAAAGAGCAGATTTTTTCAATTCACAACTTGAAAAATTTATGCAAGGGGGGCTTCCAGAAAAATTGTATGATGCAACAAGACACTTGCCACTTGCAGGGGGAAAAAGACTAAGGCCTGTGCTTTCAATGCTTTCATGTGAGGCGGTAAATGGAGATATAATCAAAGTAATACCTCTTTCTATTGCATGTGAGCTTACTCATAATTTTACTCTTGTTCATGATGATATAATGGATAAATCAAAGATGAGAAGAGGAATGCCTTCGGTTCATATGAAATATGGTGAACCCACTGCTATACTTGCAGGAGACTTGCTTTTTACAAAATCATTTGAGTCAATGCATAAAACACCAGTTGATTCAAACACTTTCAAAAATGTAGAATATGGTCTTATAGACTGCGTACGTGAAATCTCTGAAGGTCAGCAGTTAGACATGGATTTTGAAGAAAGAAAAATAGTCTCAGAGGATGAATACCTTGAAATGATACGTAAAAAAACCGCAGTTTTCTTTCAGTATGCTTCAGAAGCAGGTGCAATACTTGGTGGGGGAACACATGAGCAGTCAAATGCTTTAAACCAGTATGGTCTAAACCTTGGCCTGGGTTTTCAAATATGGGATGATTACCTTGATATAAGTAGTGACCTGCAAACCCTTGGAAAAGACATTGGAAATGATATAAGAAACGGTAAAAAAACACTTATCGCCTGTCATTGTTTAAACAACGCAACAGGTGAAGACAAAAAAATACTGGATGAGATATTTGGAAACCTTCAAGCAACAGATGAACAAGTCAAAAAAGTACATGAGATCTTCAAAAAAACAGGCTCTATTGATTATGCAAAAAATAAAGCCGAGGAATTCTGCAGTAAAGCCAAGAAATCTCTTGAAATACTTCCTGATACTGATGCTAAAAAAATACTTACAAATCTTGTTGAATATGCAACTTTTAAAAGAGAAAATTAAGGATTACTATGTCGGAGAAAATAAAACAAACATCAAGAAAATACGCTCTTCAAAACGCTGTACAGTTTAATGGAAAGGCAAACCCTAAAGCAGTTATTGGAAAAGTAATTGCTGTTCTTAGAGCTGAAGGATTTGAGCCAAAAGAAATAATTCCTATCGTCAATCAAGTCATATCTGATGTGAACAAACTAGGAATTGATAAACAAACAAAGGAACTGGAAGAACTGGCACCAGAGCTACTTGTTAAAGAAAAAAAGGAAAGAGACTTTTCACTACCTGATTTACCGGAAGCAGAGAAAGGAAAAGTAGTTACTCGTTTTCCACCTGAACCAAATGGATTTTTACATATAGGTCATGCAAAAGCAAGTATTGTAGACTATGAATATGCAAAAATGTATGATGGTAAGTTCATACTTCGTTTTGATGATACTAACCCTGAGAATGCTGATATAAAGTTTTATGATGCACAAAAAAAGGACCTAGAATGGCTCGGTATTTCATGGGATGAAGAGTATTGTACCTCTAGCAATATTAAGAAACACTACGAACTGGCTGAGCAATTAATCAAACAAGGGGATGCATATATATGTCAGTGTGGTCCTGATTACATAAAGGAATGTCGTTTTGATGGTAAAGAGTGTAATCATAGAGATTGCCACAGCGGTGAAAACCTTGATCTGTGGAAAGATTTAGTAAATGGTGGTTTAGATAGGGGTATTCTCAGACTTAAAGGAGACATGAGCTGTGATAACACTGCGATGCGTGATCCAACGCTTTTTAGGATAATTAAGAAAACTCATCCTTTGCAGGGTGATAAATATCGTGTTTGGCCCACATATGATTTTGCAGGAGCAGTAGAAGACAGTATTAGCGGTGTCACTCATCCCTTTAGGACAAAAGAGTACGAACTTAGAGACGAATGTTACTATAGATTAATTGATTTACTTAGGATTCGTAGACCTTATCTAATGGAATTTGCCCGACTAAATATAGAGGGTATGCCTGTTTCTAAAAGAAAAATAAAACCACTTATCGATAATGGTGTAGTGTCGGGATATGATGATATCCGTCTTCCAACCCTTCGCGGTCTTAGAAAAAGAGGAATCTTGCCTGAAGCAATAAAACAATTTGTGTTAAGTCAGGGTATTTCAAAGGTCGAATCAACAGCAACATTTAGTCTTGTGGAATCAGCGAATCGTAAGATACTTGATCCTATTGCAAAAAGATTTTTCTTTGTACCTAACCCTGTAAAATTAGTTGTTAAAAACGCTCCAAAAATGAAAAAAGAAATAGCGTTTCATCCACAAAACAAGGAAATGGGCGCCAGAAGAATAGAAACTGATGATGTGTTCTACATACCATTAAGTGATGCAGATAATCTCAAAAAAGATGAAGTTTTCAGATTAAAAGATCTTTATAATGTAAAAATTATTGATAAAAAAGATGAAATCATAGGTGAATTTGCAGGTGAGGGTCTTATTGCTAAATCTGCAAAGATTCAATTTACTACTGATTCTTTTGTTGAAATGACAGTAAATATACCTCATAACTTATTCAAGGATAATCTTTACAACCCTGGGAGTCTTGAAAAAGTAAGAGGTTATGCTGAGAATGCTGTTTCGGCAATCGATAAAGAAGAAATAGTCCAATTCGAGCGTTTTGGTTTTGTAAGACTAGAGAAAAAAGACGACCAAATAACTGGTTATATGGCTCATAAATAATTTCTTTTTTTATAGATATAAACTATGATAATTGCAGTAATTAAATAGATTATTTCAAAACCAGGTGTTTCAACAGTTTCAATTAATGGATAATTGTCCTTTGTATTGCCCCCACTTATATCGTATGGTGTATCGCCTATTCCATCACCATCATTGTCTGTTCCATTATAGTCATCCCAGTAATTTCCTCTTTCATTTAGGCTCCATTGTCCGTTTGAATCATCATACCCATTATGATAGTTTCTTATGAAATTATTTTCATAGATTGTATTGTTGTTATTATTTACTGAGTATATCATAACTCCAAATGAATTTTCTTCTATATCATTTTGAAAAATTTGGCAGTTATTTGCCCATAATTCAAGAGCGATTCCACAACGACATCTCCTGATTATATTGTTGGCAATATTGTTGTGGCATGAATCTATATCTATTCCATCATTATACAAATAAAAACCAGCGTTTTGTATTGTAAAACCTGTTATATTTACATGATCTGATAGAATTTTTATTACATCGGATTTCTCTTGTCCATCAATTATAGTGTTTTCTTTGTCTTCTCCCACTAAGCTTATTGATTTGTCGATTACTATATTTTCATAATATGTGCCAATGTAAACATATATACTGTCTCCAGGTTGTGCATTATCTATTGCTTCTTGGATAGTTGTATAATCTTGATTTCCATATTGATCTACATATAAAGTAGCAGCTTTTTCATTTTGAGCCTCTGATTTTTCAATAAAACTAAGAAAAGCTAAAGATATTATAATGAATGAGATTATTGCCATCAATGCTTTTCTTTTTTTATAGGTCATACTTTCCACAATATTTTATTTGACATATTAATATAAAATTAATTACTTAAAAATATTTCTGTTGATTAGCAAAGTTTTTAAACATTTAAAAGATTTAAAAACTGCACTTAAAGGAGATGGGATGACAGATGCGTCATTATAAAAGATTAGTTCTTGGAATGGGAATACTGTTTATTATAACGATTTTTTTTACACAAACAGTAAGTGCTGATGATTTCGTACCACGTTTTGATGGTATAGGAATTTCGATTGCAGTATTAGTAGCAGTAATTGCTACAGTATTTGCGTTTTTT
>Ga0272442_10010647_pt1 | contig 11308 bp, 4 predicted proteins | sample SSMForm2O_FD_200262 | JGI IMG/M metagenome (GOLD analysis project Ga0272442, IMG submission 200262) | Marine sediment archaeal communities from Little Sippewissett salt marsh, Falmouth, MA, United States - SSM-Form-2O | ecosystem: Environmental > Aquatic > Marine > Wetlands > Sediment ...
CCGTCCGTTGTGATGGCCGAGATGCAGGCGCAGCGGCGAACCGTCGAGCAGGAATTCCTCGAGTTCAAGATCGTAACGCACATAGTTGTCGCGTGCCGCCGTCTCCTCGGCCTGTGCCTCGGCGCGCAGATCGTAGCATCCGAGCAGCCGGTCCGCATCCTTGTAGTAAACCTTGCCGTCCACCAGCAACGGGTTGACGCAGTATCCGTAGTTCACGCTGACATGGCCGAGGTAGCGCGGACGCTTCGGTGTGATGTCATAGAGATGCAGTCCCGGCGGCGGGCTGCCGGCACTTCTGCCCGCCTGCGAGCCGTGCAGTACCAGGCGCCCATCGGCGCCGGTCAACGATTGCACCGCTCTACTGGGCGCATGGGGAATATGTGAAACGGTCTTGCCTGTCTCCAGCTCCACGCAGAGCAGAATATCATCGGCCAACTCAATGTCATCCGCGTAGCCAGGGATTTTGAATCTGCCCGGCCCGCCCGCCTGCGGGAAGGACTGGCCCCGGCAAAGCTGCCACACATGATTGTTCCAGATCATGGGGCAGGAATACCCGATCCTGGCGCCCGACGGAAGCGACCAGACCTTGGTCGCGCCCTCGAGCGACAGTTTGAGGCAAGTCAGGCCCTCGCCGCTTACGGGCGATCTGGTGAGGACATAGTCGCCGGACACGGTAGGACAGACGCCACCGGGCCAGTTCTCTTTCCAGAGCCGCTTGCCCGAGCGCGGCTCGTGACAGTTCAAGTCCTTGTAGCTCCAGGAAAGGATATATGACTTGCCCTTGTGTCGCCAGACAGAGGGGCTGTTCGGGTTCTTCAGAGCGCCTTTCCGGCGCCAAAGCTCCTTGCCTGACTTCGCATCCACGGCGATCAACGTACCGCCCGGATCGCCGAAGAAGACTACACCGGCGGCCACGACCGGCGCGGTATTGAAGGTGTTGTCGTTGAGCGATCCGCCCAGTTCGAGATCCAGTTCCGTATCATCGAGATCGATGCCGCCCTTCTTCAGGGCCTTGGACTCCGTCAACTCGTCGACGTCCGACGCCTTCTTCCCGCTCCTGACCATACCCTCGACCTGGCACCAGAATGGGGGAAGCGCCCTGTCCTTGAGGTGACGAGCCTTGCAATAGGCCCAGGCATCAGCCCAACGCCCCAGGCTGATGTCCCAGATCACCTTGCCGGTTTTGGCGTCCAGGCAATAGGCCCGGCCAATACAGCCGGGTACGTACACCCGGCCTGCATCGACACACACGGTCAGATGACCGCCATACCGTTTCACGCTGGCGAAATTGAAACCTTTGCTCTTCATTACCGTTCGCCAGATGGTCTTGCCCGTGGCGGTGTCGATGCAGATCACCACATCATCGCCATCCAGCATCCAGGTTTCATCTTTCTCCGATTCGGGCATATCCACAAAAGCGCCGTCTTTGGCGGTCGCTTTCGGACCGCTCGGCTGCCAGTGCGTGAGGTAGATGCGGCCATTCACGATGACCGGGTTGGCATACCCGCCGTTACCGAAATTGCGCACCGGCCAGGTCCGGCCGCTGCTGAACACACGCAGCGGAACCGCCGCATGCGCTTCGCTCATCCAGAGAAGCCGCGCGTCATCCCAGGAATCGACCATCTTCAGACCGGTATCCTTTGAAGCGCCGCTCCCGTCATTGCGCCACGTCGGATAGTCGCTCGCGTGCGCGACGTACTGAAACCACAACACGCCAAACGCTCCCATCAGACACGCCCGTGTAATGCTGTTGACTCGTCTCGTATTCTTCATGCCTACCCCTTGAGCCCGTTGGCCGGACAGGAGAAGAGATCCTTGACGGGGTGCCCCGCTCATGTTCCCTGTTCTTCAATGGAACTTCAGGCACTACCGCAATCCGCGGAACCGTGAGTTGCCTTTCTGCAGGCTCAGAAATTCACCCAATAAGAAGAATAGGGAGCACAGGCACAGCAAACAATAGACACTTTGTTTGTACAGTAGACCATTTGTTGTGCCATGCTCCTGTTGAACACGGACAGGAAAATCCCTTGAGTCCGAGCAGTTTCTTCACTTGTCATCGCGGGCAGCATGTGAAGTTTGGCCCCGCACCGGGAACGACCTGGGAGGAGGCGGTCCTTTATCCCACAGAGACCGGCTTGACAGGCTTTTCATTTCACCGAGTCGCTTCCTGCGAAGAGTGAGCCGTCATTCGGCAACGTGTGCCTATCCAGATGCGATTGCGGGCTGGATTGGATTCCGTGCCTTTTTTCCGCCAAAAGAGCCGAACGGAGCGGTTATCGCGGTGTTACTATGTTAAAAGGGACGAATGTCTGAGCGAAAACACCATAACCGTGCGGAAATGGACGAGTTTCTGCGGAAGACGGCCACGCATCTGCGAGGGTACCTGCATGTTCTGCTGGGCAACCTGCATGACGCAGAGGACTCATTGCAGGAAGTATTTCTCAAATACCAGGCAAAAGGCCCTCCGCCGTACAGCGAACACGCCAGACGATGGCTCTTCAGAACGGCCCGCAACCACGCCATGAACCAGCACAGGAGTACAGGCAGACGACGAGAGCGAGAGAAACGCTATATGCAGGATCACGTCGAGAGTCTTGCGATGCCGGTCCCGCACGAGGCTGTAGGAAAGAAGGAGGCCTTGGGCAAGATCCAGGAGTGCTTGTTCAGGCTGTCGCTTGAACTGCGGGAGGCGCTGACGCTCAGAGTGATTGAGGGGCTTTCTTACCAGGCACTTGCCGCGGAACTCGGGATTGCCAAATCAACTGCGTCTGTCCGGGTCCGCGAAGCGCTTGTTCAATTGAGCCGCTGTTTCCACGGAGAAGAGGCATGAAGCTTTCTGATAGAGATATTGCGGGGCTGGCCCTGGGTGATTTGCCGGAGAACGCAGCGGAGGAACTCCGTCGTCGACTCGAAGCCGACCGGGATGCGGCCCTGAGACTCGAGAGAATGGAACGAACCCTCGGCATCCTCCAGGAGTGGATCGAAGCACATGCTGAACATACCGCGCCGGTGGTGCCCAGCCACAGGCCTCGTTTCCGGTGGTCCGCACGAACCGCAGTGCCGGCGATAGCTGCGTCGCTTCTGGTAGCATTTGGGGTTGGCGTCCTCTTCATTGGCTCGCAGGAGCCACCGGAACCGCCGCCCGCACTCCCGGTGGATCCCGTGCCGCCGGCTACCGTGGCTCCTGCCGCGCCCGATCCGGTGAACCGGTTCCTTGCCGCGCGGAATTGGATCGCCGATACGGATGGGAGTATTGAGCTCCGCGCGCAGTCGTTGCCGGCGCCTACCGGACAGCCGGTCGTTGTGACGAATCAGATCGCGGCCCTGCGGCGAGTTGCTCTCACGCGGCCGGGTGACGTCACGTTGTGGCTGGAGCCCGGCTGTGTGGTGCAGTTGCCGGACGCTACTGACGAGTCCAGACGGGTTCAACTCGTAGCAGGCAAACTGACGGCGGAAATAGTGAGGCTCACAGACCGAACAGGGAGCATTGTGCCCTTTGTCCTGACAAGCGCTCCCGCCGATATCGAGGTGCGCGGCACGGTGTTTTCCGCGGAACTCAACAAGGCAACGCAGGGAGATGCGTCGGCTATGATCAAGAAGAAACTACTGACGGTGATGCTGTTGACCGGCGCGCTCAATGTCTCGAATCCGCATGGCGCGGTTGCCATGAAACCCGGCGATGTTGTGCACGCAACGGAAGACAGCGCTCCCAAGAAAGCTGAGAAGGCTGCCGAGGCCGGCAACTACCGTGATGCATACGATATTTGGTCGCGACTGATCTCAAGCGAGAAGGGACGTGCCGGTGACAAAGGCAAATACCTTTCCGAAGCGCTGCGATGTCTCAGGAAACTGGGGCGAGTCAATGAGTACGATGCGCTCATCGAGAAGGCTGTTCAGAATCAGAAAGACAACTGGCGGCTTCTGCTGGCCGCTGCCAAGGCCTACCGCAACGCCGAGCACTACGGCTACAGGGTCGCGGGCGAGTTCCGAAGAGGGCAACATCGCGGCGGTGGGCAGCTTATCAACGGCTCGGAACGTGACCGTGTACGTGCATTGCAGTTGATGGACCAGGCGCTGAAATCCGTCAGGGCGGAGAAGGACCCGAAAGCGGCAGCCTCGTTCTATCTGGAATTTGCCGATATGCTCACGTCATATCGTGGATACAGTAACGGCTGGCGCCTGCACTACCTTTCTGATATCTCCGAGCTGCCGGATTACGCTTCGGGGCGCGATTACAGTCACTACCGGGGTAACGAGATCGGTGCCCCTGTCGATGAGCAGCAGAACCCGGTGTTCTGTAGTCTGCCCGAAAGCTATGAAAGCGCGCGGAGCGACGGTGAGCGATGGCGTTGGGCGCTGCAGGAGGCCGTGCGGCTCGATCCGGCCGGCAAGAACAAGGCATTGTTTCGTCTCGCCTCGCTAATGCACAACCAGTTCGGAGTCCGAACGCTTCAGTCCTATTCCTGGTACCTTGGGATGGGCCGTGACAAAGAGGATGCCGAGAAGGCGCCTTATACGCTGCACACGTTGACCGAACAGGAATCCATGGCCAAATTGGCGACCGGCATGCGTCGCTTCCCGCTGCCGGACGATCTCAATTTCATACGGATCTATCGCGAAATAGCCGACAACCCGGCGGCCGGCAAGGGCGAGGATGCGCTGAACGCGCTGGCAGCGATATTCGAGGATCGTCGCCGGTATCCGGCGGCGGCAGCGTTCTGGCAACGGACTATCAAGGAATACGGCCCCGGAAAGAAGGATTGGAAGAAGAAGCGCCTTAGCCAAATCGTGGGGAATTGGGGCCGATTTGAGACTGTCAGGGCACAACCGGCGTCCAGGGGGTGCACGGTGGACTTCCGATTCCGTAACGCCACGAATGTTACATTCACGGCGCAGAGCCTGGACGTGGCAACGCTGCTGGGAGACGTCAAATCCTATCTGAAAACACATCCGAAGCGGTTTGACTGGGACCGTATTCGAATCGACGACATCGGCTACAATCTCGTGCACGGTAAATCGAAGAAGTACGTCGGCGACACGGTAGCCACCTGGAACATGCCGCTCACTCCGCCGAGCGGGCATTTCGATGAGCGCGTGACGGTCACCACTCCGCTGCAGAAACCAGGGGCGTACTGGGTCACTGCACGTGTGGCCGGCGGGAATACCACCCATGTTGTGCTGTGGGTACACGATACGGTGATCGTAAGGAAGCCGCTCGACAACGGGGTCTACTACTACGTTGCCGACGCGGTTACCGGTCGGCCGGTTGCCGGTGCGAATGTTGAGCTGTTTGCCTACAGCAGGAAATGGCTGGGCAATAGCAAGTACGACGTCAAGACCACCAATTTTGCTGAACGTACGGACGACAACGGCCAGGTCATCATTCCGGGTGATCAACTGCCTGATCGCAAGCGGACCTGGTACTGGATCGCTGTTGCGCGGACGGACGATGGCCGGCTCGCGCATCAGGGCTTCACGTACGGCTGGGTTTCGGCCTGCCATGACCGCGACTACAATGCCGTGAAGGTTTATACAGCCACCGATCGGCCCGTGTACCGGCCCGGCCATACTGTACGCTACAAACTCTGGGCCCGTCATGCGCGGTATGACAGGGACAAGGAATCAGTATTCGCCGGACGTTCGCTGGAGATCGACATAGCGGATCCTAAAGGTGAGAAGCTGCAGACAAGACGGATCAGGACCGACGAATACGGCGGGTTCGACGGGGAGATCGCTCTCGCAAAGGACGCCGTTCTGGGCCGGTATTCCGTCAGCCTGCATGATCCTAATCACATTGACAAGCACACCGGCAAGAAGCGGCGCCGGCACTTGGGCGGTGGTAATTTCCGTGTCGAGGAGTACAAGAAGCCCGAGTTCGAGGTGACGGTCGAGGCCCCCAAGGAGCCTGTCATGCTGGGCGACAGAATCACGGCAACCGTCAAGGCCGCCTACTATTTCGGCGCGCCCGTCACAGAGGCGCGCGTAAAGTACAAGGTCACTCGCAGCAGTCACTCCGCTGAATGGTACCCGCCGTCGAGATGGGATTGGTTCTACGGACCGGGCTACTGGTGGTTTGCGTACGATTATGATTGGTATCCCGGCTGGCGCATCTGGGGATGCTGCAGGCCCATGCCGAGCTGGTGGCGCCGGAACGACGGTCCTCCCGAGGTGGTGGCCGAGGCGGAGACGACGATTGGCTCCGACGGATCGCTGAAGATAGAGATCGATACGGGTCCTGCCAAGATTATCCACGGCGACACGGACCATCGTTATGAGATCACGGCTGAAGTGGTGGACGCTTCACGCAGGACAATCGTCGGCTCGGGCCGGGTTCTGGTCGCGCGCACGCCCTTCAAAGTGTATGCGTGGGTTGACCGTGGTCATTATCGTGTCGGCGATGTAATAGAGGCCGGCTTCGCTGCGCGCGCCCTGGATAACAAGCCTGTTCCGGGCAACGCAGGAATAGAACTGTTCAGGATCTCGTATGACAAGGCCGGCAAACCGGTCGAGAAACGGATCGACACATGGCAGCGTGAAATCGGCGCCGACGGAACCGCCTCACTCAAGCTCAAGGCAACGGAACCGGGCCAGTACCGGCTTGCTTGTGTCGTGACTGACGAACGGAAGCAACGCCGTGAGGGGGCGTATGTCTTCACTGTGGCCGGACCCAACTTCAGGGGCGACGGATTTCGCTTCAACGACCTGGAGCTGGTGGTCGATAAGAAGGAGTATGCCGCAGGCGACAAGGTGCAACTGCGCATAAACGCCAATCACCCGGACAGTACCGTTCTTCTCTTCGTGCGCCCTGCAAACAGCGTATACCTGGCCCCGCGAGTTGTGCAGCTCGACGGCAAGAGCACGACGCACGAGATCAGCGTCCGAAGGAAAGACATGCCCAACTTCTTCGTGGAAGCGATCACCATCAATAACGGGTCTCTTTACAACGAGACACGGGAAATAGCTGTGCCGCCCGAAAAGCGGCTGCTCAATGTCAAGGTCGCTCCTTCCTCCGAGAAGTACAAACCCGGCGAGAAAGCCAAGGTACGGGTCAATGTAACCGACTCGGCCGGGAATCCGTTCGCGGGCGCTGTTGTGATGTCGGTCTATGATCGGTCCGTCGACTACATCGCGGGCGGATCGAACCCGGGCGAGATCAGGGAATTCTTCTGGAAATGGCGCAGGCACCACTATCCGGCAACGGCGCATTCGCTCAGCCGGAGCTGCTCCACCCTTGTCGATCGTACCGCACGCCATATGCGCAATGTCGGCGCGTTTGGTGATGCACTGCTCTCAGGGGGTAAGCTGGAGCGATACAAGGACGCGTTGGCGTGCGACGACCCATGTGGGCGCTACTCGTGTCACCCGTCCGGCCGTCAGTCACCGCGCGCGTATTCCGGCTACGCGTGGAACAGAACGAAGAACCCCGTAGTAGCTCTGCCTGAATCTCCGGGTCTAGGCGGCGGCGCCGGCGCCGCCGGCAGCAACGTGCAGGAAAGGGAACCTGTGGTTCGCCGGAAGTTCGCCGACACGGCATTTTGGGCCGGGGCGCTTGTCTCCGACTCAAACGGGCTGGCCGAAGTCTCGTTTGATATGCCGGAAAACGTAACCGGCTGGAAGATCCGGGCCTGGGCGCTCGGCCACGGCACAAAGGTCGGTGAAGCGACGGCCGAAGTCGCCACGGCCAAGGACCTGTTGCTTCGGCTGCAGGCGCCTCGCTTCTTTGTGGAGAAGGATGAAGTGGTCCTGTCGGCGAATATCCACAACTACCTGAAGGCGGACAAAACTGTGCGCGCACTTCTCGAGCTGCACGGAGATTCAGCGATCATCCCCGGCGCGGCTGAACAGACAACGATGGTGAAAGCGAACGGCGAAGCGAGGGTGGATTGGCTGATCAAGGTGGTAAAGCAGGGCGACCTTATCGTGCGGATGAAAGCGCTCACGGATGAAGAGTCCGATGCCGTGCAAATGCAGTTCCCGGCACACGTGCACGGGATGCTCAAGACCGAATCATTCAGCACGGCCATGCGTCCGGAAGACGAGCATGCGGAGATCGTGTTCACGGTTCCGAACGAGCGGCGCAGCGACCAGACACGACTCGAGATCCGCTATTCTCCCACGCTTGCCGGCGCCATGATCGACGCACTGCCGTACCTGGCCGCATACCCTTACAAGACCAGCGACGCCGAACTTGACCGGTTCCTGCCTGCCGCATTGACCCGCAAAATCCTGGTAGATACGGGGATCGATCTCAAGACCGTCAGAGAGAAGCATACAAACCTGAATGCCCAGGAGCTGGGTGATGCGGGTGAACGGGCTGAACAGTGGCGGAAACGGGACGAGGACCTCAAGGCGGTGTTCGACAACGCGGTCGTAACAGGTCGCGTCAAGAAGGGGCTCCGCAAACTGGCTGCAGCCCAGCGCGGTGACGGCGGTTGGGCCTGGTTCGCCGGCCGGCACGGCCGTTCGTCGGTGCATGTGACCGCCTACATAGTTCATGGTCTCCTGACAGCAAAGGAGTCAGGGATCGCGATTGTGCCGTCGATGCTGGACCGTGGAGTGAAATGGCTCGAAGGCCGGCAGCAGCGGGAACTGCGCAAAATCCGGAATGCCGAAGCGGAACGCGAGCCGTGGAAGCGACACGCCGACAACATGGACGCATTCGTATTCATGGTTCTTGCCGAAGCCGGTAAGGAAGACAAGACAATGCTCGAGTTTCTGTACCGTGACCGGACACATCTGTCTGTGTATGCCAAGGCGATGTTCGGCCTTGCACTTCACAAGAACGGCCATGAAGAGAAGCTCGCGATGATCATGCAAAACATCGAGCAGTATCTCGTGGAAGATGAAGAGAATCAGTCTGCCTGGCTACGTTTGCCGAACAGCAATTGCTGGTGGCGTTGGTATGGGAGCGAAACGGAGGCGCATGCCTTCTATCTGAAGCTCCTCGCACGTGTGGACCCGAAAAGCCGAAAAGCGTCACGCCTCGCCAAGTACATCCTGAACAACCGCAAGCATGCGACGTACTGGAACTCGACACGAGACACGGCGCTCTGCGTACAGGCGCTTGCGGAGTACCTCAAAGCCAGCGGTGAAGACCGGCCCGATATGACGCTGGAGATCACCGTTGACGGCAAGAAGATGAAAGAAATCAGGATCAACGCCGAGAACCTGTTCACATTCGACAATATGTTTGGGATGACCGGGGATGCAGTCTCGAGCGGCAAACATACGGTCGAATTCCGGAAGAAGGGGACCGGTCCGCTCTATGCAAACGCCTATCTGACGAACTTCACATTGGAGGACGATATCAAGAAGACCGGGTTGGAGGTGAAGATCGAGCGCGCGATCTACAAGTTGGTCAGGGCCGACAGGAGCGTCAAGGCCCGCGGTTCGCGTGGTCAGGCGGTCGACAGACGAGTGGAGCGGTACGAGCGGAAGCCGCTCGCCAATCTCTCGGCCCTGAATAGTGGCGATCTTGTCGAGGTCGAGCTGACTGTACACAGTAAGAACGACTATGAGTACATCATGATCGAGGACATGAAAGCGGCCGGGTTTGAGGCTGTGGCGTTACGCAGCGGCTATGGCAGGAACGAGCTCGGCGCCTATATGGAGTTGCGCGATGAACGGGTGGTATTCTTCGTGCAGCGTCTTGCGCGTGGTACGCACAGCGTTTCATATCGCCTGCGTGCGGAGACGCCCGGCAGGTTCAGCGCGCTGCCCTCCAGGATCTCGGGTGTATATGCACCGGAACTCAGGGGCAATTCGGACGAGATCAAGCTCAGGATCAGGGACTAGTGGGAGAACGACGGTGAAAGAGAAGATAAAGATCTGGATTGGTGCTGTTACGGTAATGTGTTTGGGGTCGGGATGTCTGGTGCAATCGCTGCAGCCCTTTTCGACGGGGTCGAATCGACTTACATTGCCGGGGCTTGAGGGGGACTGGAAGCTGCTCCGCGACTTCGGCAGGAAGCTGGAGCCGAGCGATCCGACCCCGCCATGGGAGATCTCGCGTCAGGGCGACAAGCCGGAACACAGGTGGTACAAAGTGCAATGTGCTCAAACGTCACAAGCGGGCAAAGGCCCGGCCAAGACGCGGAAGGGCGCCCTCAAGGTTACGCTCTTCAACGTTGGCGACCGAACGTATTGCGATGTGTCTACAGGGCTTCCGAGCGGTCAGACGCGCTATCAGAACGCGTGCCTTGAGCGCGTGCATACGCTGGGCCTTGTGGAAATGACGAACGACGTGCTGGACGTCCGATTGGCTGACAGGGCCTGGTTCACCAGAGGCGCAACCAACGGAGTGTTCAAGATGTCGCACATCCATCGGTTCCGCAAGTCGATGCTCATCACCGAGCAGGCGCCGAACTGGAAGGAGTTTCTCGAGGAACACGGGAACGATCCTTCTCTTTTCTCTACCAACCGCTATTTCAGGCTACAACGTCTGTCCCGGTAGAGCCGGAATCAGGGTAGCCTTGACTTCTGCGCCGATTGCTGTTTCCGCAGGTCGAAGCAGGCGATCCCCTGCGGGTGATGTACGAAGTAGCGTCCGTCGGCCAGCACCGGCGAGACGCAGGTGTGCATCGTGCAGTCGAGCTGGCCGACCTTGGTGATCGTGCCGTCCGCGCCGAGCCGGCACATTCGGTGATAGGCGTCGAACAGCCGGTCGCCGTAGAGCGTGCACGCTCCCCACATCTTGTTGCCGAAGGGTAGCTGGCCGAGGAGCTTGCCGGTGGCCGCCTCGAGCACGCACCACTCGGAGTGCTGGGCCTTGAAGGCGAACCAGCCGCGCTCCGGGTCGCCGCAAATCGAGGTGCAGCCCGGCCCCATCGGACCACGTTCGTGGGACGGCCGCTCGCCCAGCGCAATAGGTCCCGGCCGGTCCCAGACCTTCTCGGTGCCCGCGGGCGAAATGCGGTAGCCGCGCCAGAAGCGGCCCTTCTTCTTGACGCTGTAGGGGGCCGGTGGCAGGCCGGCCGTTTCTGGTGTCGTTCGCTCGTGGCCTTCGATGCTCTCGATGCGTCCGTGCTACTCCAAGGTTGCATGCGCAACACGCCTCTCGTATAGTCATCTGCGAGATGGCCAAACGAGTCCCATACGCAGTGGCGAACTACGAAGAGATCCGCAGAGACGGGTACTACTTCGTGGACAAGACGCGTTTTATTGGTGAGCTGGAGCGCTTCAAGGTCCCGGTCTTTCTCCGTCCGCGCCGGTTCGGCAAGAGTCTATGGTGCTCGCTGCTGGAGTGCTATTATGATGTGAACCGGAAGGATCGGTTCGATGAGTTGTTCGGCGGGTTGGACGTGGGTCG
>Ga0272442_10010648_pt1 | contig 11308 bp, 4 predicted proteins | sample SSMForm2O_FD_200262 | JGI IMG/M metagenome (GOLD analysis project Ga0272442, IMG submission 200262) | Marine sediment archaeal communities from Little Sippewissett salt marsh, Falmouth, MA, United States - SSM-Form-2O | ecosystem: Environmental > Aquatic > Marine > Wetlands > Sediment ...
TGCTTCGTCAAGCCGCTTGATCAATCAAAACTCAGTTGTCAAAGAACACATTCCCACCGACAGGCGGCACCACTGTGCCTACATGCCGTCGGAAGACGATTACGCGCGACGATTACGGCTCACGATCAGGCCCGCCAGACCCTCGTCTTCCGTAATCGTCGCCCGTCATCGTCGTCCGTTCCCCGTCTCATCCGTTTTCATCGAACTTTTGACAGAAGCATGGATCTCAACAAGAACCGTCTCTTCCGTCTGATCCTCCACGAGAACGGCGAGGATCGTGAGCTCGGCCCAGAAGCCTTCGAGGCAAGGCTCGCAGAGGGGAGGGGCGCGGCTCCGGCGGAAGGCATAGAGGTCGAGATTGCCTGGTGTGATGCCGGGAAGGTGTCCGAAGGCACGATTTCCGTGACGAATTCCGGCGCTGCCGAAGTGCGCCGCGTGCAGTTCCCATGCGTTGACACGCCGCCGATTTCCACCGATCAGCACCTGCTCGTTGCGTCCAGCTTCGGTGACGATATCCGGAACCCGCACGCGGCACTCGAACGTTTCTGCCGCTGCCGGCGTCGCCCGCCGCCGAAAGGGCTCACCTTCGTTGCTTCAACGGAGGACGAGGCAATCTGGCGCTATCCCGGCGCGATGGCGATGCAGTTCATGGTGCTCTACAGCGGCACGGATTCACTCTACGTGGCGTGTCACGGAACCGACGACAGTACGGTCGAATTCCGCGCGAAACGCCTGCCCGAGACGTGCCTTCGCCTGTCTGTCACGCATCTGCCGTTCCTCAGAGAAGGCTCGTGGCAGTCGCCGCCGGTCTCGCTCGGCGAGCTTGGCCCGGGCTGGCACGAGGCGGCGGACTGTTATGCCGAGCGAGTGCAATCGATGTACGCTAAGCCCGAACTGCCCGAATGGATGAACAATTTCCATGGCTGGGTCCAGACCTGGGGTAGACGGGAAGGCGAGCCGGCAAACGTACGGTTTACCGATCTGGTCAAAGAGTTCGAGCGTGCCCGCGAGTACGGGCTTGATGTCCTTCACTATCCCGGCTGGTCGGGCAAGGGCTTCGATACGCTCTATCCCGACTATCCAATCGATCCCGGGGTGGGCACGGCCGAAGAGCTCGGGGCCGCCATGGACACGATCCGAGAGAAAGGCGGCCGCGCGATCCTTTATGCGAATGGCCGTCTTGTTGACCCGGACAGCTCGTTCGCGAAGAAAGGCGGCGCTGCGAAGGTATGCCTGCAGGAAGACGGCACGCCTTATTCTGAGAACTGGGGCACTTCCGTGAACTTTAACGTTGCCTGCCAGGCATGCCCCGAGTATGCGGAGCATTTCACGGCCGAGTTCGAAGGGATCATGAAAGAGTGCCGTCCGCACGGCCTGCAGATCGACCAGGTGGGCGCATCGCACCCGTTCCTCTGCTTCGATGACAACCATTCGCATCCGACTCCTGCGACGAACTTTCTCGAAGGCTATGACCGGCTACTGAAAAGCGTCCGCGACACCGCACGCAGACATGACCCTGACTTCTTCGTATGGGTGGAGGGGATGAACGAACGGTTCGCGCAGTACTACGACGTCGGCCTGAGCCACGGCGAAGGTCCGGGCAGCTGGGGCTGGCAGCTCGGACGCCACAAGCCGGAACTGTACCGGTTCGTGCACCCGGACCATCTGATTGTTGGCTATTGCACGACGTTCGATGCCCTCTGCCACAGCTTCATCCAGGGCGATCCCCTGTTCCTTCAAATGGAGCGGCTGGATTCCGACGAGGAGTACCGTGAACTCTCACGACAGCTCCTCCAACTCCGCAGGGATATGCCGCAGTACTTCCTGCGCGGGGTATTTCGCGCCGATACAGGGCTCGCGGCCTTCGACAATGCCCGTATCTTCCGGATCCGCTCGGGCGACGACCCATCGCGTTGCCTACTCACCGTGAACCAGCCCGGTGCCACGCTCCAGACCGATTGCGGCGCGCGCGTCGTCTTCGACTTTCCCGTGGAGACCGTGACGAACTCGTACCCGACGGCGATCGAAACACGTGTGACGGGCGAACTTCTTGATCTGTCGTGGCGAGGCCCTGTAGCATTGTTGGAGATCAGGGGGTCATAGGCCCTATAGGCCCTATAGGGCCCATAGGACCTATTCTCCGGAGAACCGCAGAAGACAGGAGCGCTGCCCATGACACACGACGAACGCCTCCTCGGCGTCCACTACTGTACTGCCAGGAAAAAATAGATGACCGATTGTTTGTGCGCCATTCCAGTTCTGCTCATTGTCTGCCACTCGGTCTTTGCTGCTCCTGCAAAGCCGGTTGACGATGTGCGTGCGTCCGCGGAACGTATTCACGGCATGCTTGTGGATCTCCACGGCGAGTACATTGGTTTCGCGCTGCGCAACAGGCGGAGCGGCGCCGATTTCGTTATACGAGCCAGGGTCCAGACTTCCGACGGCACCGACCTGCTGGTTCTTGATCTCCATGTGGCCGGTGACACGGTCATCTGGGGCGCTGCCTGGTCCCCGGGCAAGAACTGGCGGCACAGATTGGAAGTCTCCGGTCTGCAGACCCGTAAGACATCATCCGGCATGGCCATCGAAGGTCCGGTGACTGTCCACATGTCGGACCCCATGGAACTTGGCGGAGGCAGACCCGCCACCGTGGCAAGCCTGACGCTCGGCCTGCAGGTTTTCAAGACACGTGTCGGCGGGAAATTCACGGCCGAGCGAATGAAGATTCTGAAATTCAAGGACTCGGGCCGGGTTACCGGAGAGTACATGAAGCCGGGGAAAGATGTTAACGCGGCAATGCGCAAGGTCAGCCTGGCCGGGCTGAACAGCTATTCAATGTATCGTCTCGTGCAGGCGTGGGAGGTGCAGGCCCTGCACTTGTACAGACAGGTTCGTGCAATCGAACACGCGCGATTGGCGAAGCTGCGGGTCCCGGATGTGATCGGTGAACACATCGTGCATGTGCCTGCTCGGCCGTCCTTTTCCAAGAAGCCCGTATCCGGGCAAGACGGGAAGCAGGGCAAGTCGGGCAAGCAGGGCAAGCAGGCCAAACCGAGGAAGCCGAAGGTAGCAGTGCCGATCGATGACATGGGCCTGGACGACGACCTGGGGCTTGGCGAAGACGTTGGCGGTGACGGCATAGGCGAAGCGATAGGAGAGATCGGGCGCGCAACGGCCGAGGACAAGCCGGAGACAGTCAGAAAGCGTACCGACGTTGTCAAAGAAATCGCAAGGCACCTGGAAATGATGGTTGCCGCGGTTGTGAACCAGCGCACGCTGCGCGCGAAGCCGGGCAGTTTTGTTCACGGTGCCATGTCTACCGATGACCCTGACTTCGGGCCGTGGTATGGGTTCGAGCCTCTCCCTCAACGCAAGGGCAAGCACAACGTTGTGCCGAGCGGCAGCGGCGGCCCCGGAGTTCAGCACTGGCCCTATCTCTCCCATTGGCAGGCGCTCGGGCCGTTCCGGCAGCCTGCCCGTGTTAACCTGCACATGCCCGACGTCATTCGAACGACGCCCGCCATTTATGACGTGATGCCCGTCAATGAAACAAAGATGAGCGGCACAAAGGTAGCTGCGACTCTCCACACTCCGGACAAGTCGCCCTGGCGCGACAAGTTCATGCACCCGGATAGCTGTATGCTGCGCCCGTGGAACCTGACCATTCACGGCGGCCACCAGATTGCCAAGACCGGACGGCCGGGCGCGACATGCTACTTCGCGACGACGATCTGGGCCGACGAGCCTTGCGAGCTGTGGGCCGGCGGGCTGGCAGATGACGCCGCCATACTGTGGGTCAACGAGCAGTTGGTGTGCAGCTGGCCCGGACCGGACGCCGGGCAGACAGAGGAACACCCGACGCTTTTCAAGCTGAAGCTCAGGAAAGGTGAGAACAGGATCATGCTGCGGCATGACCAGGACGAAGGGACCGGCGCGATATCGCTGCGAGTCTGTCTGCGCGGCACGCCGCGCCCGGGAGCAGAGGCCAGGGCGCATGCCGCGGCCGTTGACAAGCAGTTACGCGAACTCGCAAAGAAAGATGCCGGCATCTCCGGCTGGCGCAACCGGTCGGATGGCCGCTACCCGGACGCGACACCGCCGCTGGCATGGGACCGGAACAGCCGTGACAACATCCGCTGGCGAAGTCCGGCCGGTGGCAAGTCGCCGGTCATTATCGTGGGTGACAAGCTCTTTGCGGCCGTTCCGCCCTTCTTCGTCGCCTGCCTGGACAAGAACACGGGCAAAGAACTGTGGCGGAAAGACATGAACGTCCTCGAGTTAACCGACAAGGCAAAGTACACGGAATCGTTAGTGCTGGAGAAGGTCTGGGCTGACCTCAGGGACAGGGCGTACAAGGCCCGTGAATCGGGCGAGGGGAATGCTGATGCGCTTCGCAAGGAGTCGCACGGAGCCTATAAGAAGTGGTGGAAGTTCCTGATCGAGAACGGCAAGTTTCAGAAGGGGTCCATGTGGAACAACTTCGTAAGCCACATGTTCGCGACGCCCGTAACCGACGGAAAACACCTGTGGGTGAAATGCGCGGCCGACACCCTTGCATGCTTCGATCTGGACGGGAACAGAAGATGGATGGTCAGGACTCCCTATGGGGACGACGGATTCAGCTTCTGTACGTCGCCGGTTCTCGTTGACGGCAAGCTCATCCTCGAACTGCCCACCGGCGGGGAGTCCTGGTGCGAATCTCAGATCAAGATGGTTTGTTTTGACGCCGCGACCGGGAAAGAGCTTTGGGAAGTCCCGCGGGTGTACAACCTTCAGCCGGCCAGCACACCGGCGCCGCTGCGCCTGGGCAACGGCAAGGAAAGCATGGCGGTGATAGTCACCGGAGGCGGGTCGAAAGGCGGAGAGGACAGGAAGGACAAGGACGACCTTAACGATGTGGTAATTCTCGGAGGCACGGTGGTTCGTGTGGATGACGGCAAGGTGCTCATCAAGAACCTTGGTACGCACTCGGGGTGGAGTTCACCGAACCCGCCGGGCCCTGCCGGTGACAGGTTGTTCCACGTTGGCTGCGCCTACGGCACATGCACGAGGTTTGTGATGGCGAGCCGCGACGTGATCGGCGCACAGCGGGTGTGGATGCAGACAATGCCGGGATGCGACGGCGGTATGGTATATCATGACGGTATTCTCTACGGGGTACTGGGCGGACAATGGCCGCGCGGGGTGGGACTGTTCGATGCCGCCACTGGTGAGGCGACAACCAAGAAAGTAAATCTCAATACATCCTACTGGAAGTTCGGCCGCGGCTATACCCCGCCGTCGTTTGCGGGCGGGTACCTGTTCATGCAGGACGATGGGACGGGTTTCGGATGGAGCCCGCACGACACCAAGGTCCGCGTTATTCAGCCGGGCCCGGAGGGCCGGCTACTCTCGCGGAACAAGCTCGAACGCGGCATGATGGCGCCGCTGGTGTTTGATGGCGACCGCATATACGCGCGCAGTTCGGCGTCGATCATGTGCATTGCGCACACGGGTGAGTCGGGAAAGAAATACGAGGCGGAGACCGTTGCAGCCACGCTGCTCGAAGACCTCACCGCCGAGAAGCCGACGCTTGTGAAGGCGATTTCCGTGAAGGCCGTGCACGGGAGCAGGAACGATTCCTACACACGCCTGCCCGTTGCGAAGGAGGGTTGGAACGTTGTCGGTCCGTATCCCGCGAGCGATGCCGATGCGATCCTGGCGGCGCTGGGCGGTGCGCGTCTGACAAAGATCGGGCGGGATATGAAGTTCAAGGGCAAACAACTCAAGAAGGCTCACATTACTCGTCACAGCAAGACGCAGATCCGGACCAGCTCCGGCAATCGCAGCGTAATGGATCTTGCCCGTGGCCCTTGGAAACAGCCCGATTCGGTGAGTTACTACTACCATTTCGTTGGAGTGAAGAAGGAACGGACCGTACGCGTTTACAGTGATCAGCCGAAGGCGGAGCTGTGGATCAGCGGTGCGAAGGTGAGGCACCAGGATCGCGTTACGCTTGAGCCGGGACGGCACGTACTGTTACTGAAGGTCGTTCTTCGCGACCCGGTTCCGGAACGACTCCTGCTGGATATGCGCCTGTACGATTCGCCTGATGCGAAGGAAGACGTTGCCTTCTGGCGCAGGTCGATTGAGCGGAACCGGCGGCATCTTGAACGCGTGATCCAGCTGTCGCCCGACTCACGCGCTGCACAGGATGCGAAGAAGGTTCTCGCGGCGTTGAGGTAGTATCTGTCCCGTTCGGGTGGTGCCCGGGTCATGGAGGGCGAACCTGTGGTGAGCCGCTTGCACGCACGGCTCGGCCCAGCCTCGCTCTCCAGGACTACAGGCAGAATGCCTGTGCTACCGGAGCCTATTGAATTCGCCGTCCAGCAGTGCCCGTTTCAGGTCCCAGTAGTATCTGAAGTTGTCCCAGGATACATCCGGCGGCACGGTGTGATCAACGGTTGGGATGAATCCGCCTTCCTCGATCAGGGGAATCATAGTGGCCAGGTGCGCACGGATTGCATCACGGTCCTTTGCCAGCTCTCTCTTGTCGACGGCGCCCCAGAGGCGCAGGCTTCGACCGTATGTCTTCCGGTATTCCAGCGGGTCGCTGTCGCAGGCGCGCTCAAGCGGCCATAGAGCGTCTACACCGGCGTCCATCATCAACGGGATCAGAGCCCTGGGATCGCCGTCGGTATCGACGCAGATATGCTTCACTCCGTTGGAGCGCAGCATGTCGACGAAGCGTTTCATATGCGGGAAGATGAATTCCTTGTAGGTATGGGGCCCAAGCAATGGCCCGCCCTTCATGGACAGGTCCTCGTTTATCGTTACGTAATCAACGCACACGGTTTCGACGATGGGACGACACAGCTCGGTGAGGAAGTCGCCGATGAATTCCATCATTTCGTGCATCAGGCCGGGGCAGTCGTACCATGCGTAGGACAGAGCCTCGGTTCCCATGAACGTCCGTGCGCGCCAGTAGAACCCCCTGATGTCGCAGTTGCGTCCGCAGATAACCGGCGCGTTGCTGTTCTCGCAGTACTTCCTGAGCTTGGGCTCCGGCCATATGTGTCGTTTGTCGAGATGAAGTCCCATCCGGCACTTGATATCCGCGAAGTCCGCCGGCTCCTTGACGGGGAAGCCTATGTACTCGTCCATGCACGCGCGCTGGCCGTCAACGGTGTCTTCTTTGAGGGCCCGAGTTGTGACGCCGGCCGTGTTGCGCTGAACGATGTAGCGTTCGGTTTCCTCGATGACCTTGTGTTCGAACGGTGGTATGAAGTTGGTATTCACCGGAATGAAAAGACGCGGGTCCATGCCGAGTTTCTCCTCGCCGCTGAACCAGTCCCAGTGGAAATCGGCGACTTCGTCGGGTGCTTCTTCTCGCCACCGGACACGCGCGTGTTGCCACGCGCCCGCCTCATGATTCGGCCGACTCGGGGCCGATTGATAGTTCATACATGCCAGAAATGTCTCTCGTGCGGTCATCTCAACTTACATCCTCTGTTACTTGGCAGAATTCCTGGAGAGCGGAGGGCCTCCACCGCATCCGCAGTTCACTCCTGGCACCAACAATAGCGGTTTCTCTCGCCCCCGTCCTTGACTATCGCGCCTGTTATTTGCACTATCCAGCCATATGAATGCCAAGGCACTGTATACGAGGCCATTGGACGACTTTATTGGTCAAGACGGCCCACCGGTGTTTGTCATGGATACGTTGGTCCAAGGGCCTGTTGGCAAGCACGACCACAGTTTCACGGAGATCGTTGTGGTGTTCAGTGGGGAAGGGCGACATCGTGAGGGTGGTGACACCTGGGATCTGTCGCGGGGCGATGTGTTCACCGTGCCTGTCGGGCGCTCCCACTCGTACTACGATGTGCACGAGTTGCACCTGGTCAATATTCTCGTGGATCTCGAGCAGCTGCGGTCATCCCTGGCGGCGTTACGGGAGGCGCCCGGCTTTCGTGCGTTGTTGTCTCTTGAGCCGGCCGCACGTGCACGCACGGGACGCAATTGTAGGCTGCGACTCACGAACAGGGAACTGGGCCACGCCCGTGCGCTCATCGCGGCCATGGGTGAGGAACAGGACGGCGCGTCGTCCGGGTACCAGGCCATGGTTGTCGGTTTGTTCCTGCAGTTGCTCACGCTGCTGGTCCGCAGCTATGGCCGGAGCCCCGGACAGCGGCCCCGCGCACTTGTCAGGATAAGCGATCTCCTTGGGCATCTTGACGCTCACTACGCGGAACCAACCACTCTGGCCGCGATGGCGCAGAGGGCGGGCATGTCGTCACGCTCTCTTACGCGTATCTTCAGGGACCTCCTGGACAACTCACCGACACAGTACTTGCTCGAACTGAGGCTTGCGAAGGCCTGTGACCTGTTGCGGACGCGTCCGGAGTTGAACGTTACCGAGATAGGACTGATGGTTGGTTTTAATGACGGTGCTTACTTCAGCCGTCGTTTATCGAGGCATATGGGCTTGCCCCCCCTTTGTTGGCGAAAGGAGAACCAGATATGACTCGCAGATGGATGGTAGCGGCACTAATATCATGGGTCCAGGTGCTGCCGGCCATGGCAGCCACGGTCAATGAGTCGGAAAGGGATATTCCGGTGATGGAATCGGTCGATGTTGTTGTCGTGGGCGGTACGTCGGCCGGTGTCGCGGCGGCTGAAGCGGCCGCGCGCGCGGGCGCTTCCGTATATCTTGTGGCCCCACGCCCGTATTTGGGCGAGGACCTGTGCGCTACACTTCGGCTCGAGATCGATAAAGGCCGCACTCTCGAAACGGACCTGGAACAGAAGCTCTTCGGGAAGAGCAGGGAGACAACGCCGGGATACGTAAAGGCCACTCTCAGTCGCGCACTTCTCGACGCGGATGTCGAGTTCATGCTCGCCTCGTATGTCACCGACGTGCTGCGCGACGGCGAGGGACATCCCTGCGGTGTTGTGATCGGCAACAGGTCGGGACGACAGGCGATTGTCGCAAAGGTGATCATCGACGCCACCCATCACGCATGGGCATGCCGCCTTGCCGGATGTGAATCCGACCCATGGCCGGGCGGCGAAATAATGTTCGAGCGAACGGTACTCGTGCCGGGCGCAATGAAGAAGCGTACTCCGGCGAAGGGCAAACGACGGCGAAGAAGCTCGCGGGGCAGCAGCGTCTCGAACCGTGTCTACCAGCTTGGCATTTCGATGAAAGACATGTCCTTTGCGTCCCTTGCGGCGGCAGACCAGGTCGCACGCGATCGGACTTCGTCAGATTCGGTACTGCGCGGCGCGGAATCACTCTTCTGTGTGCCGCCGAATCCCATTCTCTGCAAGAAAGGGCAGGAAGAATTCAAGGGCGGTGGATCGATTGGTCTGGATCATCTCCGGCCAAAGAATGCGCAACGGCTCTACGTCTTGAGCGGCTGTGCGGACGTTCCGCGTGACAAAGCCCGGGAGCTGCTGTGTCCGGCCGGCATGACGAGGCTTGGCGCGGAGGTGGGCAGCGCCGCTGCCCGGGAAGCCAAACACCTGACAAAGCCGAAGGGTGTGCGCGTTCTTGGCAAGGCGATGAAGGGCGGTGCAAAGGGTGATGTCAGGGAACTGCTGTCGGCATCCGGCAGGGCGGCTGACGGCGAGCTGAAGATACCCAGCGGAGCCCGTGGCCTGCCGGTTCTGGCTTCGGTCGACGTCCTTGTCGTCGGCGGAGGAACATCCGGCGCCCCCGCGGGCATTGCTGCCGCCCGCATGGGAGCCAGAACACTGGTTGTTGAATACCAGGAGGGTCTCGGCGGGATGGGGACTCTGGGCATGATCGGCAAGCCGTATCACGGCAGAAGGATCGGCTTTGCCAAGAGTGTCCCTTGGCCCAAGAACATTGAGCCAAAGATGGAATGGTACCGGTCGGAGCTGCGCAAGGCAGGTGGGGACGTCTGGTTCGGCGTCCTTGGGTGCGGAGCATTCGTGGACGGGAATGCCGTCAAGGGAGCCGCGGTCTGCACGCCGCAGGGCAGGGGAGTCATCCTTGCCAAGTTGGTGATCGACGGCACGGGTAACGGGGACGTGGCCATTGCCGCCGGGGCTGACTACATGTACGGCGCAATAGAGAGGGGAGACATAGCACTCCAGGGCACAGGTCTGCCTGCTCGCGGGGTGACCGGTGCATACGCTAACAGCGACTACCTGCTCGTTGACGAGTCGGATCTGATGGATGTATGGCGCGCGCTGGTCAGCGTGCAGCTCAGGCATGGGAAGGGCTTTGATAGCGGCACCCTGATCCAGACGCGTGAACGCAGGAGAGTGACTGGTGACCACGTAATGCGCTACATAGACCAGATCGCAGGGCGCACGTACCCTGATTCCATCGTCTTCTCCGGCAGTGACTATGATTCGCACGGCTATCCGAGTTCACCGTTCTTCTCACTGCTGCCGCACGACGCGAAGTCGCGCAAAGCGAACCATCCCGCGCCCGGCGGCACGTGTTACACGCCATACCGCTGCCTGCTGCCGAAGGGGCTGGATGGGATCCTGGTCACCGGGCTCGGGATCAGTATGGACCGCGATGCCACGGCCATGGTCCGGATGCAGCTGGACATGGCCAACCAGGGATATGCAGCCGGTTATGCCGCCGCGATGGTTGCCGGGGAAGACAAATCGCCGCGCCGGCTGGACGTGCGCAAGCTGCAGAAGCATCTGGTGGCAACCGGTGCATTGCCGCAGAATGTACTGACGCACAAGGACTCCTTCCCGGTGTCCGTCGAGACCGTTCGGCGAGCCGTGGCCGACTATGGCAAGGCCACGAACCCGAAGTCAGCAGGCAAAGCGCTTGCGGTGATTCTCACGCACCGGGAAACGGCGCTGCCGTTGCTGCAGAAAGCGTGCGAGGCGTCAGACGGTGAGGCGAAGCTGCTCTATGCGCAGGTGCTCGGAGTGTTTGGCGACAAGAGCATCGTGCCGATACTCACCGGTGCACTCGCGAAGGTCGAGAAGTGGGACGCGAAGATACTGCAGGGCCGTATGGCGGACCATGCGCACCTGCCCACGCCGATCGATGGGATCATTACGGCGCTCGGATATGCCGGCGATCGCGCAGCAGTCCCCGCGATTCTGAGAGTTGCGCGTACCCTCGACTCGCGCGTTACGCTTTCCCACCACCGTTCGGTCGCCATGGCGCTCGAGCGGCTTGGTGACCCCGCTGCCGCGCCGGTGCTGGCCGACATCCTGGGGAAACCGAAGATGCAGGGATACGCCATGGCGTCGCTGCCCGTAACCGGCAAGGCCGAGAGTCGGACAGAGAGTATCAGGGAAATAACGCTGGCGCGCGCGCTGTATCGCT
>Ga0272442_10010652_pt1 | contig 11305 bp, 6 predicted proteins | sample SSMForm2O_FD_200262 | JGI IMG/M metagenome (GOLD analysis project Ga0272442, IMG submission 200262) | Marine sediment archaeal communities from Little Sippewissett salt marsh, Falmouth, MA, United States - SSM-Form-2O | ecosystem: Environmental > Aquatic > Marine > Wetlands > Sediment ...
CAACGCCCCAACCTCCGAGTACAGCGTCGCCGCTGCGTCCCATTGCTCCAATAGCCACAGTCGCTCCTGGGCAAACGATAAAGGGGCTTCGGAATATCCACGCGCGGTGATGGCGCCTCCAAGCACATCACGCCTTTTCACCAGCCGGCCGGCTGCATCAAGTCGTGCAAGGAGACAGCGACGCTGCTCGTGCGACAAGGCATGCAACCGTTGTTGCAGCGTCGCTTTCAAGATGTCAGCCCGTCCAACGCCGCCTCCAGCAACGTGTCATCAACCTCGTTCAACAGAAGCAGCTCACAGTAGCTCGACAATTCCGCCACCGTCGGATGCTCACACAGGTCTGCCACAGTCAGTCGCACCCCCAACAGATCCTCCAATCGAGACACCACCTTTACCGCCATGAGCGAATTGCCGCCCACCTCGAAGAAGCGGTCGTGTATCCCTATCCCGTCCAGGCGCAGCACGCTTTGCCAGACATCGATCATGTTCGTTTCCAGACTGCTCCGCGGCCCCACATACCCGCGCGTCCCCGGCGATTGTTCTCTGGATAGCACCGCCCCAAGCTCGGCGTGCAAACAGTCAAGCCGTTCCGACGACAACGGCGCCATCTCCATGAGCGCAGGATCGTCAGACTGAATGAGTCCGCCGGCAACCAACCGACGCATGATGTGCACACTCAACGCAGTGAAGAACAACGGCGTGTAGCGGATATGACCCTCACGATTGCCGACTCCATCACTGTAATCCGAGACGGGATAGGTTCGAAGCAACGCATCCGACCCGCATACCGTAACACGATCAGTTCCGCTGAAATGTGATTGGATCTGATCCTCCAGCGCGCCCAACTCCAGGATTACGTTCCGTTCCTTTCGTATCTCGAGGCATGGGGGACATAGGAGCACGGTAAACGTCTGTTCCGTCGTTTCGAGTGCGGCAATAAGATCGTCCATATTCCGCTGCATCTCCATCGCACAATGCTCCACCCCAACTCCCTCAGGCACATACCTCAGCCAGTCAGCCAGACAGATCAGAAGCACATTCAAAGAAAAGTCATTGCCCGTGAACACGCTCTCAGGAGACAGAAGTTCCTGGAATACCTGATTATAGGAAGCACACGTCACTTCAACATCTCGTCCGAGCCGAGCACTCCAGCATCTCAGAACTTCAGACAACGGCTCCACCGTGAACGTTGAGGCCATTGCGATGCCGATCGGACGCCGGCGAGCTTGTGCACGGCGCAGTTGCCGCAACAGGCCGTCGGACAGACGAAATGCATCTACGTTCGCGGCGGGTTCTTCCAGCACGAAATGAATAGCACCGCGAAGATTCTCGGCTAGAAGACGAATGGTGTCCCCGCGAAACAGATCCACCGCATACTCAAACACGATCCTCATACCGTCCTTCGACAGCCATGCGTCGACCTTTAGATCCAGGGTGGAGAACGGGCTGTCCACGACTAGTCGCTTCGCGTCAAGGGCTTCGCCGAAGCAGAACTCCATGGGATAGTTGTGAAGCAGGAAGGCGACATTATACAGTGGAGACTGGTTTGACCGTCTACCCACACTTAAGCGCTCAACAACTTTCTCGAAGGGGCAATCCTGATCGGCATAGGCTTCCAGAAACACCTCAGAGAGCTTCCGTACCGTGTCATCTACGCAGCCACCACAGTCCAGTTTTATCCGTAGTGCGATGAAGTTGACAAAACAACCCAGCACCGACTCAAAGCCCCGACGATTTCGCCCTGAGACAACAGACCCCAACACAAAATCGGACTGCCCCGTCCACCGATACAGAAGAATGTTCAATGCCGCGGACAGCGTCACAAACAGCGTCACTTTCCGAGTGTGGCTGAATGTTCTGAGAGAATGTACGACCTGTGCAGGTATCAGAATCTCATGCCGAGCCCCACGAAAAGACAGGGATCCGGAACGAGCGAAGTCCGTCGGAAGCGACAAACAGGAAGGTACTCCGTCGAGTCGCTCTTGCCGGCGCTCCAACTGCTGCCGGCAATGCGTTGTTTTCACGTACTCCTGCTGCCAAACAGCATAGGCAGCATAGTCAGTGCTCAGGGCAGGCAGATCCGCCGACGCATTTTTCAGAAACGCACGATACAGCGAAGACAGCTCTCTCATGAGCAGCCCCATGGACCAGCCGTCACAGATCATATGGTGGGCCGCGATAATGAGAAGATGGTCCGATTTGCCGAATCTCGCCAGCGAGAACCGAATCGCAGGCCGACCGACAAGCTCAAAAGGTGTGGCGCGTGCACTAGTGAGCCGCTGCGCTATCTCGTCAGCCCTGCCGGATTTCGGAACGTGACGAAGATCCACCAGATCAAGATCCGTATTCACAGAGGATTCAACCACCTGTTTCAGAGTTCCGCCGTCAGAGCAGAAGCGAGTCCTGAGAATGGCGTGTCGATCCGTGATCGCCTCGATGGCACGCCTCAGGGAATCGACATCAAGCGGCCCTGTGAGCTGCACCGCATCCACTGCATTGTAGGCCGCCAGGCCACCCGCCGCCTGCTCAAGGACCCAGAAACGCTCCTGCGAGCAAGATAGAGGGTATGGCCCCCCGGAACCGATTCCCATAGGCGACGCTCCCGACACGCAGGTTTCTGCCCCCCCGCAATTGCGCACATGTCTATCGATCTGTGAGCAGAGAGCATCTATGTCCGACAATTCCGTTGCTATCCGCTCGAACGGGGGTCTCCGCACCCTCACCGCTTCGGCCTTGGATCGTGACGTTCTCTCCTGATCCAGCGGCGCGGAGGGCCGTCCAAGCGATGACAAAGATGCAGCGTCATACCGAAAACGTGCCCCATCCGCACCCGGAACCTCGTCCACGTTGTCTACGCTCCTGAGGAACTTGAGAACCGGCTCGTTCCGATCGCTCCGACGATAGTCGACATCCACCCACCGGCAGCCCTCCGCCTGCGCGACACACGCCAGTTCCCTGAGCATCCGGTGTTCGACACCCCGTCCCAAGCTGCGACAACTCAAGAGAAACGTATCGACCACAAACGTTCGCTCCCTGACAATCCCCACCATCAAGCCCACCCAGCCATAGGCGCCGAAACGGTCGCTCACCTCGACAATAGTGCACCTGCAGCCCTCCGATTCGCAGAGATGCTGAAGGTCCGCAGGCGTTCGTCGTATCGTGGACGCGTTGAACTGATTAGTCCGTTGCGTCAACTGAGCGGCACGTTCCAGATGATCCGAGCCCAGCGGATGGAAGCTAATCTTCAGCTTCAAACCCGCGATGAAGCTCTCCAAGGTCAGCGACTCGGAACGGACCGCTTTGCGCTTCACGTCTTCATGATAGAACTGCGCCCTACGTCGGTCTTCTTCGGTAACGTTGAGGCGATCGAATGCCCAGAGATTCTTGAGGAACGCCGGGATGCGGCTTGACTCCCCCGGCAGTTGAAGCGTCAGCACCTCAGGGCACTTCGCTCTAACCTCCGCGCACTCAACGGGATTGTCATCGAGAAAGACGACACTATCCAGCCCCAGGTCCAGTTCTCCGGCAAGGGCCTCGATATTCGACGACTTCTGCTCCCAGTTGATGCGAGAGGCAGTGATATCCGTCGTCGACAACACCATATCGGGCGACTCCCCGAACACACGCCACACATCCGCTTCGACGTTCTTGCTGCACAGACACAGAAGCAACCCGTTTGAGCGCTGTTGGAGAAGAAAGCGCTGAAGCGCACGGTACGGCGCATCGACTCGCACGCCCCGTGGACCGTCCTCACCACAGACACCCCGCCACAGCGTGTTGTCGCAATCGGCGACGACTACTTTGAAGGGCTTACGGTGCAACGCACTGATTCGGCGCATCAGCAGCGACGCAATAACTGCGTAAGCCTCCGAAGAGTACGAGGCCATCCCCAGTATCTCACTGTCGCCATCGTAGTAGTCGTCCAGCGCATAGGCAGAACGGAAATCATCGCTACGGATCAAGTACACGCCGGCCATCGACGCGATCGCCTTGTCCAGTTCAGCCTCCATGGCGGCGAAAAGAGCGCCAAAACGCTGCGTTCTTGAGGGTGCGGATGGACACACTCCAATTAGATGAGGAGCTGCATTACGTTCCGAGACCTGTTGAAGCGCCGTGATGAGGTCCGCCACATCTTGGCGCATCTCCTTTTCAACCTGTTGAGCGGATTCGATACCCAGATCGTGTTGACGACGCCACAGCCAATCGTCGAAGCGACTCAGAACGACATTCACACCGTCATCATTACCGGCAAGGATGCCACGGGGCGCAAAGCACTGGCACACCCCATGGCTCTGATATGCCCATTGCAGCGAGTAGTCTGCCCCCAATGTGTTCACCCAGAACTCACAACCATCTCGAAGCAATCCGACATCAAAAGTCGATGCGACAGCAATTGTCTGCCCTGCGCGACGGGGTTCGACCCCCGCGATCTTTCGTGACTCCCGCTCGGCAAGCAACTCCAATAATTCAGCTTTATGCGCGGCAATCTCCCCGCGCAATCCCTCTGTCAACGATCCGGTCGGTGCGTTTGCCCTGAGTTGTTGCCCCCCTCCCGTGAGACAAATCCCCCGACCGTCAAGGCAAGCAATCAGTTCATCTAGTTCCATGCGCACTCATCCCTCTACTGAAGTCCCAAGCAACGCAGCGTCGTCTGAGTCAACGTCATCTGCCTGAGTACCGGCGGCGGCGACTTCCACAAAGTCTGCAAGACCAATCCGGCGGAGCCAAGCGTCTGCGCCACCATTCAGCCTTCAACAGCCGGGTCGGTACTCAATGCCGACATCGACACCCTTACGTCACGCCCCTTGAGCGTCTTGCGAAGACGACGACGCGCACGGGAAAGACTCATTCGAATTGCGCCATGTCTGCAACCGAGTTCTTCCGCAAGTCTCTGGCAGGACTTGTTCATGAAATAGAATTCCGTCAGTATCACCCGATAGCGCTCCGGCAGTGACGCGATCGCTTCATCCAGCTCGGTCGTAACCTTACTCCACACCACCTCGTCTTCCGGTTCTTCCGTCGCCATCGTTTCAAGCTCCAGATACTCGCGCTCACGTCGAAGGCGTCGCATATGCTCCCGGACCAGATTGGCACAGACTCGAGTCGAAACATGATGAAGCCAGGAAGCAATCTCCTTTCGTCGAACGAGGTGCCTGGCCTTGCGCGCGAGCAAAACGAAGGTCGCCTGCAAAGCGTCGTCCACAAGGTTCTTGTTCGCCCAAAGGCAACGCCAACAGTTGCGCCGCACCAATCCGTGATGTCGATCGACTAGACCCGAAAACGCGCGCTGGTCGCCCTCCCTGCAGAACCGGAGCAGTAAAGCCGAATCGGTCAAGCCCTCGCGTTCTCCCACCGTTCTCACCAAATCACCTTCAGTTCGGCCGCAGTTCACGCATCGTCACACCGAAAATGGAAATGGCCCTTGCCCGTCCGAACTCTTGGACCACAATCCCGAACGGCGCCCCCTGCTCCCGCCTGCACCAGAACACCCGCGACCACCGGCCCGACGAACAACACCGCATTTCGTAGACAGAGGTGCCGACCACATCGCCGACATGCAGGTACTCGAACCGCCACCTCTGCGGCTTCCTCGTGTTCGAGCCGAGATTCTGCCGGTCACGGCCCGGTCGAACGAGCGCCGGAACCTGGTCGTGGCGCCACTCATGCCACTCATCGACCCCGGTCGGCGTGATCCCCAAGCCGCCCCCCAACCCGAATAGGTCCAGTTCCACGGCCGCCCCGCTGCCCGGACCGGCGGCCAGCGGGATGACTAATTCGGCGGGACCCGCACCGCTTGATGAGATCCGCACCGCCACGCGCGGTTCTCCGTCGACAACAAGATGCTTTCGCTCACTCGTGATCCCGGGCGCGCGCGCCGCGTGCTCCTCCAAGGCATCGGTTCCCAAGCGCTCCAGTACAGCCCCGTCCTCAAAATCCAAGGATGTCAGCGCGAATCCCCGCGTCGCGTACAGGTCGGCGTATTCGCGAAAGAAGACGCCTCCATACCGAGGCGACAGCTCACGTCGGGGCGATGCGAACACCCTCGGTTCAATGCCATCCCACATGCAGATCGCTTCACCTTCAACCACTTCCAGAGGACTTGAAGGCTCTTGAACATTTTCAAAAACTTGAACGGTGCCCTCCGTCACATCCAGGCGCGTGAAGAAGGCATTCGTCGATTCCGTCTTCGCGCCCTCGCTGCCCCCGCTACGCCGTGACACGTCAGCAACCATCAGCCAGAAGTCCGCGCCGTCCTCGGAACTCTCCACCACCCCGTGCGCCGTCTCGAACCGCACCGGCCGCTTCAGTTCCGCGACCAGCGCCCCTTTCTCCAGGCGGAACCCGGGCTCTCCCGACTTGGACGTGGGGCGTGGGGCGTTGGATGTTGGATGTTGAAGTTCCCCCTCTTCCCGCAGCAGAACTCGCCCACCCGCCTCCGACCGCAGCTCCACCTCCTGCTTCGGCCCGGTTCGGAGCGTGTCCCCGGGGCACACCATCTCGCCCACCGCCGGCGCTTCAGGCGAACCGCTTACAGCCGCCACGCGCCATTCTGTGGGCTCAGAATAGGTCCTATAGGACCCGAGAGTCCTATATCCCACGAGCCCCGCCGCTCCGGCAAGGAGCAGCACTCCCGTCGCAATGCCGACTGCCTTATTCCTGCCCCGCCGCCCCAGCTCGCGCAGGACTTGATCGGCGACGTCCTGCGCGCCCGGACTCGGCCGCTCCCCGCTCCATGCCCCGTGCTCCATGCTCGCCGCCGCCGCTTCCGACTCAAGGAATGTTGTCAGAGCCGCCAGACTCACAACCATCCCGCGCTCTGCAAGTATCTGACGCATCCGTTTCCGTGCTCTGAGCGTCAGCATTTTGACCGCATCCTCGCTGGCCCCAAGTTGCCGCGCCAAGTCCCGATAACTTGTCCCATGAAGGTAGTGCTGGATCACTGCCTCGCGTTGTCTTCGGGGCAATGCGTCCAAGGCATCATCGATCCGGGCTTTCAGGTTGTCCGGGCTCTTGATGCTGCCTGAACTCTCTGGTTGCTTCAAGGCCAGCTCCTGAGACGCCCGTTCGACGCCCACGCGGCGGGTCTCTTTGCGCATCATGTTCGTGCACGTAAGGACGCATGTTCGGTGTATCCATCCGCACAGGTTGCTACGGTCGGACAGACCGGCATACTTCCTGGCCAGGATGATGAACACAACTTGAACCGCTTCGTCTACCAGGTGGGGAAAGCCCCAGAGCTTGCGTCTGCAGGTTGAGAACGCCAACCCGTAGTAGGACCGATAGACGTTTTCGAACGACAAAGAGCTGCCGGCAGCCCCGATCTTGGTCATCCTGGATTCACTCGACGAATGCATATCTTTGTTCCTTTGTCATACCGAGGCACGAAGGTAACGCTCTCATTCAAAGAATGTTGACTATTTTCACCAATCGCTGCTTCTGTGACACCACAACCCATCGTTGCCCTTGTTTTATTACAACCCGACGGGTAGTATGCCTTGGTTTGGAACAAATGTAGAGCCAGATGAGGCGTCATTCATGTTTGAACGGGCAGTCGGACAGAAGCTGGATCACTGGCTTGAACAGAACGATCGAAAGCCGCTTCTGGTGCGTGGCGCGCGGCAAGTCGGAAAGACCCGCGCGGTCACACGTTTCGCCCGAAGGTTTGAGTGCTTCATCGACCTGAACCTCGAGCGAGCCGGCGACCGGGCGCCTTTTGAGCGCGGACTCGACGCCTCACAGATCTTTCAGGCCGTTGTCATACGCAAACAAGCCCAACCCGTACCCGGAAGGACTCTCCTGTTCCTGGATGAGATCCAGGCCTGTCCCGAAGCAGTGCGCATGCTGCGCTATTTCTACGAAGAAATGCCTGACCTCTGCGTGATCGGCGCCGGATCACTACTTGAGATTGCGTTGGCCAAGGCCGAAATCGAGTTCCCGGTAGGGCGTGTACAACACCTCGTGATGTATCCGCTTTCCTTTGTTGAATTCCTGGAGGCGATTGGCGAGAACCGTGCAGTCGAACTCTTGACCCAAGTGCCACTACCTGAGTACGGTTCGGGAGCCGTTATGGACTTGTTCCATACTTACGCTCTGATCGGTGGAATGCCGGAAGTTGTTGCTGCATTCGCTCACACACGTGATGCGTCGCAGCTGCACGACATCTATGAATCACTGCTGCAATCATACATCGATGACGTGGCAAAGTATGCACGCAACGGGTCAATGGCGCGGATTCTCGAACACTGCATCCGCACGGCTCCACTCGAAGCCGGAAGCCGGATTACGTTTGCCGGTTTTGGTCAATCCGAGTATCGGTCGCGCGAAGTCGGTGAGGCTCTGCGGACATTGGAGAAAGCGCTTTTGCTCCATCTGCTCTACCCAACGACGTCTACAAGTGCTCCCATACGGATCGACCAACGAAGGTCGCCCCGTCTTCAGTTCCTCGACACCGGATTACTGAACTACTTCGCGGACCTGCAGTCGCAGCACGTCGTTCACGCTGACCTGCACTCATTCTACCGGGGTCTTACGGCAGAGCATATCGTCGGCCAGGAGCTTCTATGTACGCGCGCCGGTTTTCTGCACAAACCGACCTTCTGGGTCCGGCAGAAGAGTCAATCCAGCGCCGAGATCGACTTTCTTGTCCAACATGCCGGGCAAGCCATCCCGGTTGAGGTCAAGGCCGGTAGGACAGGGCGATTGCGTTCTCTCCATGCCTTCATCGACGCCGGCAACCACGCGCGCGCTGTCCGATTGCACGCGGGCCCTCTTGCCAGAGAAAAGTGCCGAACACCTGCAGGGACTCCTTTCGAGCTACTGAGCCTACCCTATTCACTCACCGCCCGCCTTCACAACTACTTGGACTGGGCTTGGGCATAAAAGGTCGAGCGGCAAGCTAAATCCGTCACCGCTGCAACGAGTGTGGGCGCGGACATGATGGTCCGCACCCACACTGCAATTCGCCCCTTCTACCGCCACAGCACGCTGTCCGGGACCACCTGCTTGCTGATCCCCGGGCCTTGCCAACGCACCTCCAACACCTCTCCCCCGCCCTTCTCGAAGAACTCGATCCGGATCGGGCGGATCAGATTCGTACACCCGCACATTCCGGAACAGGCTCTCCTCCGTCGGGGTACTCACGTCGTGGTCCATGGTGAAGGTGACAGGTCACAGGTGCAACGGCGACGGAAGGCAGAATCATTATTGAGAATGCGCCTCTTGCCTTCACGTTCGCTTGTCATTTCTACCGGCGGCCGGGCTTCTTTGGTTGCGGCCCCGGCCGCCTTGTGCGGAACACATCCCCCTGGCAATCCATGCGGGCACTCAGGCGAGCGACGCATCGCGCCACTCGCCGATGTTGCGCGTCTCCGCGTCGAACGCGACACCGAACACCCGCACTGCCTTGCCGGCGCCTTTGTACTTCAAGACATACTCCCGGCTCAGCGCCTGTTCCAGCGCTTCCTCGGCCGTGCCGGTCAGCTTGAACTCGAAAACATAGACGGTATCGCCTGTCTGCGCCACCGCGTCGATTCGGCCGCGATCGGTCCGCACTTCCGCTTCCATGCGCAGGCCCAGCAGTGTAAAGACAAGATAGAAAATCGTCTGGTAGTACTTCTCCTGTTTCAACTGGATATCGTACGGGATGTTAGCGAAAAACACCGACAACGTCTCGAAGAATGCGGCCATGTCGCCCGAACGCAGCGCTTTCACGAGCCGAACCATATGTCCGGCTTCCAACTCGCGATCGATGCCGGTGTACTCCTCCACCAGCGCCTCGGTGAACGAACGCCGTACTTCTTCGTTCGGATAGTCAAGTCGATAAACATCGAACTCTCTGTCGTAAGCGGTGATGGTCAGATATCCCGTCTGATACAGAAGCGGATACGGCCGTAGATGCTCCGGCTCATAGGAGGAGAACGCGGCGTCCCCCACGTCCTGTCCGCCCAGGGCCGACAGGTCCAGCCCCTGCTCACGAATCAACTTCACCAGAAACGTCGGTGTTCCCGTCTCGTACCAGTAGTTCCGAAACTCCAGCGTATCGAACAGCAGCAACGTCGAGAACGGGTTATAGACGCGCTCGGCGCCCGAGGCGAACCCATACCCGTCGTACCAGGCGCGGATTCTCTCGATACATTCCGACCGGGCGCACTGCTCCTTCACGGCCAACGAATCAATCCCCTCCTCGAAATACCGCTCCAGCTCCTCCTGGGTATAGCCAAGCATCGTTGCATAACGCCGGTCCATCGAGATGTCTTTGAGGTTGTTCAGTCCCGAAAACACGCTCATCTTCGCGAACTTGCTTACGCCGGTAAGGAACACGAACCGCAGATGCGCGTCGCACGATTTGATCGTGGTATAGAACCCCTTCAGCACTTCACGCATCTCCGCCGCAAGCTCGGGATGCTCGATGTGGTCCAGAATCGGCTTGTCGTATTCGTCGATCAGTATCGCAACCTTCTCCGCACAGCCCTGCAATAGATGCCGGAGGCGACCCGTGTACGTCGAACCACCCGTCCCCCTGCCCCACCGGCCGGCGGCAGACTCGACCTGTTCAGCCAGATACGTCTCAAGCGCCTGCGCATCTCTTACCTTCTCCGCGCTGAAATCCACATGCAACACCGGATGTTTCCTCCAGTCGTAGTCCAGCCCGTCAATCGCCAGCCCTTCGAACAGATCCCGCCGCCCTTCGAAGATCGCTTTCAGCGTGCTGACCAGCAACGACTTGCCGAACCGGCGCGGACGTGAGAGGAAGTAAACGCGTCCCTCCGTGACGAGACGATGGATATCCGCGGTCTTATCGACATACAGACAGTCGTCCGCGCGCAGCACCTCAAAATCCTGCGTTCCGACAGGCAGCTTCTTCATGCCGAACAAGGTACAGCAACCCGGCAACCCAATCCAAGGCAAAACGCCCCGGGGCGCTGCGCTGCCGGGATCATTCGGGGTTGAAACTTGTGCGACGAACACTCAACAACCAACCTTCAACGCTCAACGCTCAATGGCAGAAAGACAGAGGCTCGGTATTCATACTTGAGAGTTGGATGTTGGATGTTGGATGTCCTGAGGAACTCGCCAAGTTTCTGGCTAGTCGGGCCCCCGGGGCGCTGCGCTTCCCGGATCATTCGAGGTTGAAACTTGAGAAAGAGGGAATTTAGACAGGATCAACAGGATCAGAGAAACAGACCTCAGTAAATGGCGATTGGGCTCGCAAGTTGAATGCTCCAACCACTCGCTCCATCGGGGGTGATTGAAGAAATGTGAACCTCCGGTTAAGGTCTTCGAAAATGAAAGAAGGCGAAGGCCG